>OLOK01000092.1_pt1 | contig 76512 bp, 68 predicted proteins | sample 1672591 | NCBI WGS metagenome assembly OLOK01 (sample SAMEA3136703, study PRJEB25190) | human gut metagenome | biome: human gut; feature: human-associated habitat; material: faeces | place: Austria | collected 2013 | reverse complement strand
CGGAAGCAACAGGTGGACACCATTCGCTTAAAGCTGATAAAGATTGCTGCAAGGGCAATCCATTCCGCAAGATCTATCACATTCAAACTGTGTAGCAGCTGTCCTTATAAAAAGGAGTTCTACAGGACATTGAAGAATATCCAGCAGCTGTCCGTACAGTTAGAATAGCAACTATTAACGTACCTTGACAGTTCCAAAGTGATTTAATCGAATCCACAGGGATATTTTACCCATTTTTAAGGATGACTCGGTTGCTTACAAGGGAACTGATTCAAGGCTTTGCAGTATTGAGCATATGGAAATGCTCATGAATAATTCAGGTTAATATAATAACTGACGACAAGAAGCACCGTCGCTCCCGTCCATGCGGCAATCTCCGCATAAAAAATCCCATTCTGTCCGACAAGTTTCGGAAGCAGCAGAGCAACACCAACCCGGACAAAAAATTCCACAACACCACTCAGCATAGGAATCATCGTATTTCCAAGCCCCTGCAGCGCAGAACGGTAAACATACAGGAAATACAAAATGCAGAGGCAGGAAGCCATAATGGACAGATAATGCCATGCAATGGCAAGCACCTGTTCCGTCTGTGCCGGGTCACCGGAAATAAACATAGAGAGCAGTGTTTTTCCAAAAAGAAACATCATGATACTGATAAATGCTGAAGTCAGAAATGCAAGAAAAGCACTGGCATGCACACCTTTTTTGATACGCCCGATCTTACCTGCACCAAGATTCTGCCCAACATAGGAAACCACTGCATATCCATAGGAGATCGCAGCCATCTCCAGAACACCATAAAGCTTATTCGTTGCAGTAAATCCGGCAACAAACAGAAATCCATATCCATTGATCACAAACTGTACAGCAAGACCGCCAACAGAAATGATCACATCCTGAAACAGGATCGGAGCGCCGAGTCCAAGAAGTTTCCGGTTCAGTCCCGGCACATGTTCAAAATCACTTCTGGAAGTATGTACAATATCGATTTTTTTCACCACAACGAAACAGTACAGAGCAGAAAAAGCCTGAGCAGTAACCGTAGCAAGAGCAGCACCGGCTACACCCCAGTGAAGCCCGGCAACAAAAACAAGATCCAGGACCACATTGATAACAGAAGCAATGAGCATAGCGATCAGAGGCGTTCGGCTGTTGCCAAGAGCACGCAGCACGGAGGCAAAAATATTATAGGCGGCAACGATCGGAATTCCGCAGAAAACGATCCTGAGATAGATCAACGACATCCCAATAATATTATCCGGTGTATTCAAAAGCACCAGGATCCATCTGGCAGCAAGCTGACTGACGATCAGAAGCGAAACAGCAGTGACCGCTGTAAGCAGATAACTGTGTGCAACTGCTTTCTTAAGGTCACTCCATTTCCGGGCACCATAATGCTGCGAGATCAGAATAGAAAACCCCTGCGTAACTCCGGTAGAAACGCCGAGTACCATCCACATGATCCATTCCACCGCACCAAGGGCAGCCAGAGCCTGAACCCCGGCAACCTGTCCGACAACGATCGTATCCACCATCGTATACAACTGCTGAAAAATATTCCCCAGCATCAGCGGCACTGCAAAAAGCAGGATCAGCTTCGCCGGGGAACCCTTCGTCATATCACGAACCTGATCTGACATAAAAAATCCTCCAATACATAAAAATAAAATCCACTTGCATCTGTCCTATTTTCACACGAACAGGCAACACTGTCAACTATAAGAACAGATGATTTTTCAGAGCGGCAAATAAGGTATGATCGCTCTGAAATCCTCCGGCAGTGTTCCGGTCAACCTGATCTCATTTCCTTCAAATGGCTGCCGGAAGTATACCTTCCAGGCATGGAGAGCAGTGCGGGCAAAAGATGGCTGTACAGAAAAATTGTCCAGCTTTTGCTCATAGTACAAAGTATCGCCCAGGAGCGGATGTCCGAGAGCTTTCATATGGACACGGATCTGATGCGTGCGGCCTGTATCCAGGCGGAGAGATACCAATGACCAGTTTGCTGCACTGTAAAGCGTACAGTAATGCGTAACTGCGGGCAGCAGAGAAGCATCAGTACTGCAATTATCGTCAGGAGCAGGAACAGCCTGCATCCGCAGTGGGTGGTCAGATACTTTTTTTACAGGAAAAGAAATGGTATGCCAGAGATCAGCAGGATCTTCTGGGAGATATCCAGCTACAACGGCAAGATATTCCTTACGAAAAACATGCTCTTCACGCTGTGCCTGAAGCCGCTGCGCCGCAACCTGATTCTTGGCAAACAGAATAATACCAGAGGTCTCTTTGTCGAGCCGTCCGATCGGGCGGACACGGACGGAGACCTTTTTGTTTTGAAAATAAGCAGCTACCAGATTGGAAAGTGTGTCCGCATAATGTGTTCCGGACGGATGTGTGAGCATGCCAGCCGGTTTATTTACCGCAAGAATATCCTGATCCTCATACAGAATCTCAAGGGAAGAAAAATCGCCCGAAACAAGCTGTTCAGAAGCAGTTTCCGCAGTTTCCAGACAGACCTGGATTTCGTCACCGGGAAGGACAAATTCTGTGATCCGGCAGCGGATGCCATTTTTCTGAATGCCATCCGGAAGAAATTTGGCGCGGCTGATCTGCTTTTTTGTCAGGTGTCCCTGAGCACGAAGAACCTGACCGACGGTAGAAATGGCTGAATCAGACGGGACTGTAAAGCTGATATATTTTTCCATAAGAAGCGTTCCTTTATTATAAGTGAGATTGGGATTTTTATTCCAATATTCCCATATTGGTCGGGAGTTTGATATTTTTGTACGTGTGGAGCAGTTTTTCCAGTTCATAGATCGCAGGGGTCAGAAACTTGTTTTTGTGATAGACAAGCTTGAATTTGCGGTTCCATTCGCCATTCTGGTTATAAAAAACCCGGATCGTATTGTGCTGGATCTCATGTTTCATAAGCCGGAGAGACATGACAGAAAGCACCCGGTCATAAAGCACCGCATTCAGGAGTGTACGGGGACTGTTTGCCTCCCAGACTGTCTGAACAGAAATCTGATGCCTCGCTGCATAGTCTTCAAAAAGTTGCCGGGTTCCGCTTCCCTGCTCGCGCATGGCAAAAGATTCTCCGGCGAGATCCTGTACCTGGATACAGCTTTTCTGATAAAAAGGATGATCTTTACCTGCGGCAAGCACCAGGCAGTCATCTATGATCGGGAGAACGGTAAGGTCAGGAGAAAGAATCTCGCCTTCAACGATTCCGGCATCCAGTTCAGAACGAAGGAGTTTCTGTTCAATGTCCTTGGTATTACTCACATAAGAATGGACCCTGACATCCGGGCAGATTTTCTGTAGTTTCGGGATCAGAAAAGGAGTCAGGCACGTTCCGATCGTGATCGTGGAACCGAGTTTCAATGTGGAGGACTGTCCCTGGTTGAGCATCAGTTCTTCAAGCTGCTGGAACTGGCGGATCAGACTGCGCGCCTGCGGCAGAAGCAGATTTCCGCGTTCTGTGAGGTAAAGCTTTTTGCCGAGGCGTTCAAAAAGAAGCCCGTTGTAATGCTTTTCCAGCTCGCGGATCGCCTGGCTTACGGTAGGCTGCGATAAATACAGATGAGCGGCAGCTGCACTCATAGAGCCCTGGTCAGCTACTGCAACAAAAATGGTCAGATGTCGTATCGTCATTTTACATTCTCCTAGTATAGAAAATACCTATCATTTCTATAAAATAATATCATTTTTCAAATACATACTCAAGTGGTATATTATGAATTATAAATGAAAAAAACATGGAATGAGGTATAGAGATGTCAGCATTAACAGTCAGCAAAGAAGATGAAAAAAGAGTCAAAGGAATGGGATTTCTGAACAACAGAGGAACCGATCTGTTTTCGGCACGGGTCCTTACGATAAATGGAAAAGTAACCGCAGCGCAACACCGCTGTATGGCAGAAGCAGCAGAAAAATTTGGCAACGGAAATCTTCTGTATACAACGAGACTTTCCGTAGAGATCCAGGGAATCCCTTATAATAAGATTGAAGAATTCCAGCAGTTCATCGCAAAAGAGGGACTGGTGACAGGAGGAACCGGAGCAAAAGTCCGTCCGGTGGTATCCTGCAAGGGAACGACCTGCCAGTATGGACTTCTGGATTCCTATGCGATCTCCGAGGAAATCTACAAACGTTTTTATGAAGGATACAGCGATGTCGCACTGCCGCATAAATTCAAGATCGCAGTAGGAGGCTGTCCGAATAACTGTGTCAAACCAAACTTGAATGATGTCGGGATTATTGGACAGAGGATCCCGGAAGTCAACACAGATGTCTGCAAAGGCTGCAAAAAATGTGCGATTGAAGCCGCGTGTCCAAACAAAGTTGCAAAGGTCATTGATGGAAAGATCCAGATCGACAAAGAAGCGTGCAGACACTGTGGACGCTGCGTAGGAAAATGCCCGTTCCACACGATCGAGGACGGCACTTATGGATACAAGATCTACATCGGCGGACGCTGGGGCAAAAAGGTATCAAAGGGAAGATCCCTCAGCAAGATTTTTACGTCCAAAGAAGAGGCACTTGACGTTATCGAGAAAGTAATCCTTTTCTTCAGAGATAACGGAATCAAAGGAGAACGTTTTGCAGAAACAATTGAGCGGATTGGTTTCGAAAATGTGGAGAAAGAGTTGCTTGCCTGACCAATATCTGTTAGGATAGGGGAAGAGGAAATTTCAGCGAAAGCTAATACAAACTGGAGGCAATGATTATGGAAATAAAAGAACAGATTCATGGATTAACAGACGAAATGCTGACAAATCTCGGAAGACTGGTTGCGATCGATTCACAGCTTGGGACTCCGGCAGAGGGAATGCCTTTTGGCGAAGGCCCTGCAAAGGTACTTGAGGAAGCACTCAAGATTGCCGATGAACTCGGATTCAAGACCGTAAACCTGGACAATTACTGCGGCTATGCTGAGATGGGCGAAGGCGAAGAAATCGTCGGTATTGCAGGACATCTTGATATCGTTCCGGTCGGCGGTGACTGGACTTATGATCCGTTCAAACTTACCAGAGAAGGTGACCATGTTTACGGACGTGGAACCACAGATGACAAGGGACCGGTTCTGGAAGCTCTTTACGCAATGAAGCTTCTCCGTGATTCCGGAGTGAAACTCAACAAGAGAGTTCGTCTGATCATGGGCTGCAATGAGGAGACAGGTTCCAAATGCATGGAGCATTACAATGAAGTTGCAGAAGAAGTATCCTGCGGATTCACACCAGACGCAAACTTCCCGTGCATCCACGGTGAGAAGGGCATGGTAATGATGACAGCACATTCTAAGAATACCAGGATCATTTCCATGAACGGAGGTTTTGTTTCCAATGCTGTGTGTGATACCTGCAATACAGTCGTTCCGGCAGAAACAGGACTGAAGGACAAACTGGAAGCAGCTTTTGCAGAAACCAAACTTCAGGAATACAAAGTGACAGAAGCGAACGGCGAGATCAGCATTTATGCAAAGGGAGTTCCTGCGCATGCTAGCACACCGACTCTTGGTGTCAATGCGGCAGGTGTGACATTTGAATGCCTTGCCAAAGCAGGATTCGAAGATGACTTTGTGAAATTCTACAATGAACATATCGGTACAGCCTGTGATGGCTCCGGTCTTGGACTTAAGTTTGCAGATGAATTTGGTGAGCTGACTCTGTGCAATGGAATCGTCAAGACAGAAGATGGAGTGATCTCCAGTACGATTGATATTCGTGTACCGGTTACTCTCAAAGCAGACGAAGTCCGCAAGATGTGTGCTGACAGACTGGAAGATGAGAACGGACGCATCGAGGTTCATATGATCGGTGATGCACTGTTTTTCCCGAGAGAATCCCCTCTTGTAAATGCTCTGTACAAGGCATACGTAGATGTTACAGGCGATACAGAGAACAAACCGATGGTGATCGGCGGTGGAACTTACGCGAAATCACTCAAAAACATCATCGCATTCGGACCGGAAATGCCGGGGATCGACTACCGTATCCACGGCGCAGATGAGTTTATTCTTGTATCTGGAATGGAAGAAGCTGTGCTTATCTATATGGAAGCGATCAAGAATCTTCTTGCAATCTAACCAGATCAACTGCTATTTGGTTATAAGCAAGTAGCAAAGCGGAGTGCGAATATCCGCTTGACTCAAATGGGGACATGGTGGAGTTTGCCATGTCCTTTTTGTTGTACATATCGAGAAGTAAGTTTCCGGGAGTGAGAAAAGTGACAAAAGACGAATGGTACAAACAGCTTTTTGAAAATCTGGGGAAGTCGACATTCCGAAGCAGATTTCATCTGAAACAGGTGGACATTGATTATATCAACAGCAAAGGGCTGGACAAAATAGAAGAACATGCGCGCGATTTTATTGTAAAGCGCGAAGCACCGGCAGTGATCCCAAACGATGGAAAACAGACCCCAATGCGCGGTCATCCTGTATTCATCGCACAGCACGCAACAGCGACATGCTGCCGTGGCTGCATTAAGAAATGGCACAAGATCCAGCCAGGGAAACAATTGAGCCAGGTGCAGCAGGACTACCTCGTGGACGTGATCATGACCTGGATTCGGCAGGAGATGGAACTGTTTCAGGACAGACTGATAAGGTAAGGAGTGCAGACATGCGATCAATGAAACCCGACAGGGATATTTGAGTAAGAAAAATCAAGATACCTTCTGAGGGCAGAAATATTCCGGCACTTGTCCTTTCGCCGAAGAAAAAGACGGATAAAACGCCGGGGATTTTGTGGATTCATGGTGGCGGATATATCGCCGGAATGAAAGAAATGGTTCATATGTCAAGAGCGGTGGATCTTGTCAAAAAATACGGAGCAGTGGTCTTTTCCCCTGGCTACAGAATGGCTTTCGAGACTCCGTATCCGGCGGCACTGGATGACTGCTATGATGCACTTTTGTATTTGAAAAATCATGCAGATGAGCTGGGAATCAGAACGGATCAGATCATGGTCGGTGGAGAAAGTGCCGGCGGCGGGCTGTGTGTCGCTGTATGCATGAAAGCGAGAGATACAGGGGATGTGAAGATTGCTTTTCAGATGCCATTGTATCCAATGCTGGATGACCGGGATACGGAAACATCCCGGGACAATCACGGCAAAGTCTGGAATACACGGAAAAATCATTTCGCCTGGAAAATGTATCTGCGAAATACTGACAAAACCAAGGTACCGATCTATGCTGCTCCGGCAAGGTGCACAGACTTTTCTGGTCTGCCGCCGGCCTACACGTTTGTAGGAGATGGAGAGCCGTTTTTTGCAGAAGCCGTGCGATACATACATAAACTGAAGAAAAACAACATCCACGCAGAACTGGACATTTACCACAGCAACATCCACGCCTTCGACATGATGTACCCGGAACTGGAAATCAGCCACCAGGCAGCAGAAAAGTTCAACCGACAGTTTACATATGCGAAGGAGCATTTTTTCGCAGAGCAATAGAAAATGAAGAGAGGTAGCTTTGAGGTGTATTAAAAGGAATAAGAAAGGTGCTGGAAGAGTGAAACCATGACTGAGACCATGTTCATGTAATGTTCCGGGCACAACCCAGGTCAGAACTAAGTAAGTTTATTAATGCGTATAAAAGTGCCAGTAGCAGACTGTTGAAAAAAGAATATCCACAGATAAAAGAGAAACTGTGGAAAGAAGCATTCTGGAGCCAGAGTTTTTGCCTGCTGACTGCAGGTGAGGCACCAATAGAAGCAATCCGTCAGTATATAGAAAGTCAGGGTGAGAAAGATAAACCGGGCAGTAAAAATAAGGATCTATCCAAATAATGAGCAGATAATTCAGATAGAGAAAACAATCGGCTGCTGCCGTTTTCTTTATAACCAGATGCTTGCAGATAAGATCAGTCATTACCAGAAAGAAAAAAAGATGTTGAAAAATACACCGGCCGGATATAAAAAAGAATATCCATGGCTGAAAGAAGTAGACCTTCGAACCGCATATCGTATCCTACCCGTACTTTACCGTAGATAAGCTCGTTCTCGACGGACAGCACGTCAAAAAAGTGTTCGGCGAGATCGACAAGACTTCCTTCGTAAGCATTCTCGTCATGGAAGGAAAAGGTACGATCCGCGATAAGGAAGAAACCCTGACTTTCAAAAAAGAAGACAGCCTCTTTGTCACAGCCAATATCGGTGAGTATGAACTGGAAGGTGCTTTTGAGGCACTTGTAACGACCGTATAACATCTTGCCTGATATAACTATATATAAAACTTCAAATTGAAATCCCAATTCCTGCAAGGACAGTTCACATCGGACTGTCCTTGTGTTATAATAGATAAGTTAATGAAAATGGAGGAGGAAAATCTTTTGAAAGAAAGAGAAACATTTGGATCAAGACTTGGATTCATCCTGGTTTCAGCAGGATGTGCAGTAGGTCTTGGAAACGTATGGAAATTTCCGTACATGACAGGTAAGTACGGCGGTGCCGCTTTTATCCTGATCTATCTTGGCTTTCTTGTACTGCTTGGACTTCCGATCCTTGTAAGCGAATTTGCAGTAGGACGAAGCAGCAGACTGAGTACGGCAAGAGCATTTCACAAACTGGAGCCGGAAGGTTCTAATTTCCATAAATACAGCTATATGGGAATGATCGGTAACTACATGCTGATGATGTTTTATACGATGGTTGCAGGATGGATGATGTACTATTGTTATGTTATGGCAACCGGGAAACTGAGCGGAGCTTCTTCCGAAGAAGTGAGCAGATTTTTCTCAAATCTGATGACATCTACAGGAACGATGACCGGATGGATGATCGCAGCGGTCCTGCTGGCATTTGGTGTATGTTCCCTGGGACTTCAGAACGGAATCGAGCGTATCACTAAGATTATGATGATCTGTCTGCTGGCACTGATCGTTGTACTGGCAGTTCACTCCGTAACACTGGATGGAGCAATGGAAGGTGTGAAATTCTACCTTGTACCGAATCTTGACAATATCCGCGAGGCAGGAATTGGAAATGTAATCTTTGGGGCACTGTCACAGGCATTCTTTACTTTGAGTATCGGTATCGGAGCAATGGAGATCTTCGGAAGCTACATGGGCAAAGAGCGTACCCTTGCAGGAGAAAGTATCAACATTCTGATCCTGGATACCTTCGTAGCACTGATGGCAGGACTTATTATCATTCCGGCGTGTTTTTCATTCAATGTAGAGCCGGGAGCAGGTCCGGGACTTGTGTTCATCACTCTGCCAAATGTGTTCAATCAGATGGCTGGCGGAAGACTCTGGGGAGCACTGTTCTTCCTGTTTATGTCTTTTGCGGCACTGTCTACAGTAATTGCAGTATTCGAAAATATCCTGTCCTTTGCAATGGATCTGTGGGGATGGAAACGCAACAAGGCTGTTGCATTTAATATCGTTCTGATCATTATCCTTTCCATGCCGGCAATCCTTGGCTTTGGACCATGGTCCGGAATCCAGATCCTTGGTGAAGGAACAACTATCATGGATCTTGAGGACTTTATTATCTCAAACAACATCCTGCCGCTTGGATCTGTAATATTCGTGATTTTCTGTACATCTAAGAACGGATGGGGATGGAAGAATTTCCTGAAAGAAGCCAATACAGGAAAGGGAATGAAGTTCCCGGCATCTATCAGAAACTATATGCTGTGGGTGATCCCGGTCGTTGTAGCAATCATTTATCTCAAAGGTTACTATGACATGTTCCAGCCGAAGGGGAATGCTTATCTGATCCCATGGATGATCGTCGGTATTGCCATGCTGGCACTGACAGGATGGATCTCATTCGGACACAGCAAAAAGAAATAAGATACCACGGAACAATCCGTAAGTATCGCAAACAATAAGAATTAAGAGGAGGCACAAGTATTATGATAGCAGAAAAAATGAAACCTTTCGTACAGAACAATTCAGCAATCCGTATGATGTTCGAAGAAGGAAACCGTCTCCGGGCAAAGTACGGTGCGGACAAAGTCTATGACTTCAGCCTTGGAAATCCAAGTGTTCCGGCACCGGACTGTGTACGCGAAGCAATCATAGATCTTGTAAACAACGAAGAACCGACTGTCCTTCATGGATATATGAGTAACGCCGGGTTCGAGGATGTCAGAGAGACGATCGCACAGTCTCTGAACCGTCGTTTCGAAACTGCTTTTTCTGCACATAATCTGGTCATGACTGTTGGTGCTGCCAGTGGCCTGAACGTGATCCTCAAAACGATCCTGAATCCTGGAGAGGAAGTGATCGTTTTTGCACCGTATTTCCTGGAATATGGTGCATATGTCCGCAACTATGATGGCAAGCTTGTGGAAATCTCACCGAACACAGAGACCTTTCAGCCGAACCTTAAAGAACTGGAAGAAAAAATTACAGTCAACACTCGTGCAGTGATCGTAAATACACCGCACAATCCGACAGGTGTCGTTTATTCCGAGGATACTATCAAAGAGCTTGCAGCGATCCTGGAGAAAAAACAGCAGGAGTTCGGTTCTGTGATCTATCTGATTTCTGATGAGCCATACAGAGAGCTGGCTTATGACGGCGTAGAAGTTCCGTATCTGACGAAATACTACAAGAATACGGTTGTAGGATATTCCTACAGTAAATCTCTGTCTCTGCCGGGTGAGCGTATCGGTTATCTGGTCATTCCGGATGAGCTGGAAGACAGCGCAACCGTCATCACAGCAGCAGCGATCGCAAACCGTGTACTCGGGAGTGTCAATGCACCGTCCCTGATGCAGAAAGTCATCCAGAAATGCGTAGACGCAGAAGTAGATGTTGCAGCTTATGACAGAAACCGTCTGGCACTTTACAATGGACTGACAGAATGTGGATTTGAGTGCATCAAACCACAGGGAGCTTTTTACCTGTTCGTGAAATCTCCGATCGCAGATGAGAAGCAGTTCTGTGAGGCCGGCAAGAAATACAATATCCTCATGGTTCCGGGAAGCTCCTTTGCCTGCCCGGGATATGTGAGGCTGGCATACTGTGTTTCCTATGAGACGATCCAGAATTCCCTTCCGGAGTTTAAGAAACTGGCTGCGGAGTATGGACTGGGCAAATAATCCACATGAAACAACAAAAGAATGACAAAAAAATAACAATATAAAACACTATTTATACAGGATTTTAGATAAAACCACAAAAACAGGAGTCCCTCTTGTAGAAATACAAGGCAGAGGCTCCTGTCTACGTTTACATGGCATTATATCAGATCTTATCAATTTTCTTGCGGATCGCCAGCATCTTCTGATCGAGCTGGCTGATCATAGAGGCACATTGCTGCAGTTCCTCATTGATAACGGCAGCCTGTTTCTGACCTCTCTTATAACGGAGCTGGTGGTCGAGGTTTGCCCAGTAATCCATTGCAGCCGTCCGGAGCTGAAGCTCCAGTTTGACCCATTGATTCTCATTCTGGAATGGAATTGCGATCTCCAGGATCAGATGCAGGCTCTGATAGCCGGATTTCTTGGGCTGCTTGATATAGTCCTTGATCTTGATGATGCGGATGTCCTGCTGTTTCTGGATCAGGTCAGCCACCTTGTAGATATCGTCCACATAAGCGCACACAGCACGGACCCCGATCAGGTCGTTGATCTTTTCCACTGCCTGCGCGAAATTCATATCGAGGCCTTTTTTCTGCATTTTCTTGCAGACACTGTCGTAGCTCTTGAGTCGTCCGGTCTTCATCTGTATGTAGTTTCGTCCGGTCTTCATCAGCAGAAAAGTGTTGATGATATCGATCTTGGTCATCATAAGATTGATGGCACATTGTCCCTGGATGCTGAACTCGCTGTCGGTCAGCATATTCTTTAATAGTTCTTTCTTTTTCAATTTCTGTCTTTCTTCCTCTAATTGTATCAGTGTGAATGTTTCTGGTTCTGTTACCCGTATTGCATTACCGCTTCCCATTAGAATACTCCTTCAATAATAAATCTGTAGATTGATCGTGTTAAAAGAAAGTAAAACAGAAGAGAATCGCAGAACAGGGAATAGTTCTGTGTCATCTCTTATCCTCTAATCTATGCAGGATAAAATAGGAATATGACAATATATTCTGATGTATTATTCTATTATATACAAAATAACTAATTTGTACAGAGAAAAACAAAAAAACTTATATAAAATACCATATAAAAATAAATTGTAAAATAAGTGACCATAAAATATAATAAATATATACAAAAATGCCCCGGGTAGAGTTGTGTAAATTACATAAAAAGAATAAATAAAAAGGGATTTAGTGGATTTTTTAGGTGGTTAAAATATATTGACAAATGATTAACAATCTAATACAATAGCCTCATCAGCAAGATTGATAAATAATTAACGTTAATCCATTAACACACACAACCATCAAACACACTACTAAAACCAGAAAGAATCAAATCACAAGAGGAAAACAGGAGGATTCAGAAATGGCAAAGAAAGAAACCCACATCCCGGCAATTATCGACACTCCAGAGGCACTTGAAGCCAAGATCGCTGCGATGAAAGAAGCTCAGAAAATTTTTGCTACCTATACTCAGGAGCAGGTAGACAAGATCTTCAAAGCAGCCGCAACAGCAGCAGACAAAGCCCGTATCCCGCTTGCAAAAGCAGCCGTTGAAGAAACAGGAATGGGTATCGTAGAAGATAAAGTCATCAAGAACCATTACGCAGCAGAGTACATCTACAATGCATACAAAAACACCAAGACCTGTGGTGTACTGGAAGAAGATCCGGTTTATGGAATCAAGAAAATTGCAGAACCGATCGGTCTGATCGCAGCAGTTATCCCGACAACAAACCCGACTTCCACAGCAATCTTCAAAACCCTGATCGCTCTGAAGACAAGAAACGCAATCATCATCAGCCCACATCCACGTGCAAAAGGAAGCACTATTGAAGCTGCCAAAGTTGTTCTTGAAGCAGCAGTAAAAGCAGGTGCTCCGGAAGGAATCATTGGCTGGATCGATGTACCAAGCCTTGAGCTTACAAACCTCGTAATGAAGGAAGCTGACATCATTCTTGCAACAGGTGGTCCTGGAATGGTTAAAGCAGCATACTCCTCCGGAAAACCGGCACTTGGTGTTGGAGCCGGAAATACACCGGTTATCATCGACGACACAGCAGATGTCCGTCTTGCAGTAAACTCCATCATCCATTCCAAAACATTTGATAATGGTATGATCTGTGCTTCTGAGCAGTCCGTAACTGTTCTTGAAGGCATTTACAAAGCAGTAAAAGAAGAGTTCCAGTACAGAGGATGCTACTTCCTTAAGAAAGACGAAATCGAAAAAGTAAGAAAAACAATCCTGATCAACGGTGCACTGAATGCCAAGATCGTTGGACAGAAAGCAGCTACGATCGCTGAGATGGCAGGAGTTACTGTTCCGGCAGAAACCAAGATCCTGATCGGTGAAGTAGAATCTGTAGATATCAGCGAAGAGTTCGCACACGAGAAACTTTCTCCTGTACTTGCAATGTACAAGGCAAAAACCTTCGACGAAGCTATCGCAAAAGCAGAACAGCTGGTAGCTGACGGTGGATATGGACATACATCTTCTCTGTACATCAACGTAAATGAGAAAGAAAAGATGGCAAAACATGCAGCAGCAATGAAGACCTGCCGTATCCTGATCAACACTCCATCTTCTCAGGGTGGTATCGGAGATCTCTACAACTTTAAACTCGCTCCGTCTCTGACACTTGGATGCGGTTCCTGGGGTGGAAACTCTGTATCTGAAAACGTTGGTGTTAAACACCTGATCAATATCAAGACTGTTGCTGAGAGGAGAGAGAACATGCTCTGGATGAGAACCCCGGAAAAAGTTTACTTCAAAAAAGGCTGCCTGCCGGTTGCTCTTGATGAGCTGAAAAACGTGATGGGCAAAAAGCGCTGCTTCATCGTAACTGACTCCTTCCTTTACAAGAATGGATACACCAAGAAGATCGAAGACAAACTTGACGAAATGGGAATCGTTCATACATGCTTCTCTGATGTAGAACCAGACCCGTCCCTCGCTTCTGCAAGAGCAGGTGCTGCAGCAATGCGTGCATTCGAACCAGACTGCATCATCGCAATGGGTGGTGGATCCGCAATGGATGCTGGTAAGATCATGTGGGTTCTCTATGAAAACCCGGATGCAGACTTCGATGATATGGCAATGGACTTCATGGATATCCGTAAGAGAATCTATACATTCCCGAAAATGGGTAAAAAAGCTTACTTCATCGCCGTACCTACATCTTCCGGTACAGGTTCTGAGGTAACACCTTTCGCCATCATCACAGACAAAGAAACAGGAATCAAATGGCCTCTGGCTGACTACGAACTGTTACCGGATATGGCGATCGTAGATACAGACAACATGATGAGTGCACCAAAAGGACTGACAAGTGCTTCCGGTATCGACGTTATGACACATGCGATCGAAGCATATGTATCCATGATGGCATCTGACTACACAGACGGTCTTGCACTCCGTGCGATCAAACTGGTATTTGACTATCTGCCAAGAGCATACAGAAACGGAAATGATGTAGAAGCAAGAGATCATATGGCAAATGCTTCCTGCATGGCTGGTATGGCATTCGCAAATGCATTCCTCGGAGTAAACCACTCCCTTGCACACAAACTGGGTGCTTTCCACCACATTCCACACGGAATTGCAAACGCTCTGGTACTCACAGATGTTATGCGTTATAATGCAGCAGAAGTTCCGACAAAGATGGGTACTTTCCCGCAGTATCAGTATCCGAAGACTCTGGCTCGTTATGCAGAGATTGGTCGTTTCGTAGGACTGACAGGAAAAGATGACAAAGAAGTATTTGAGAAACTTCTGGAGAAACTGGAAGAACTCAAGAAGATCATCGAGATCAAACCTACTATCAAAGACTACAATGTAGATGAGAAATACTTCCTTGAGACTCTTGATGAGATGAGCGAACAGGCATTCAACGACCAGTGTACTGGTGCAAACCCGAGATACCCACTCATCGCAGAGCTGAAAGAGATTTATCTGAAAGCATACTATGGTAAATAATTAAAACGATATATTTTCTTCCATAAAATATAAATAATATAAGCGGCGATTGCCCCGGCATTACAGGAACGTAGTGCCGGGGCAGTTGCTTTATGGCAGTTAAGATTTGTTTAAGATTTGCGCGGACAAATTTAAGACTTTGTGTGTTGAAAAGAAAGAACACGAATGTTACAATAAATACCAACAGATATGGTAAAATCAAACAAAAACCACATACATCTTATGTGGAACAAAGGAAGCGTTAAGCTTCAGGGGGCATGATTATTGAAACAGAATGAAAACACAAAATACGTGAAACTTGGAATTACAGGTGCAGCAGTCCTGGCGTTTGGATTTGCGATCATGTATATCCTGAACCAGAGCCAGAGTATCGCAGCAGGAATCCGCGTGATCTTTAATATCCTGAAACCATTCCTGTATGGCGCACTGATCGCTTATATCCTTGCACCGATGTGCAACCGGATGGATGACAGATTCCTGAAATGGTTTCCAAATGCAACTGAGAAACAGAAAAAGGGAATGAAGTTTCTTTCCATTGCAATAGCGATCATATGTGCAGTGACTCTCGTAGTTCTGCTGATCCTGCTGATCTTACCGCAGGTATGGGACAGTACGATCAAAATCATCCGTATCCTTCCGGCACGGCTTGCATACTGCAATCGTATGATAGATCAGGTGCTCCAGGATCAGCCGCAGCTTCAGGCATATTTTAATCATTTTTCTTCACAGATTGAAAGTGGTCTGAATGACATTCTGAGTGCGAATTCCAGTATGATGCAGACAATTCAGGGGATTATAGGGAATCTTACCGTACAGTTGATTGAAGTCCTGAGTGTATTCAAGAATATGTTCCTCGGATTTTTGATTGCAGTATATCTCCTTGCCAGCCGCAAACTGTTTGGCGCACAGGCGAAACTTCTCCTGTATGGTATCTTCCCGAACAAATGGGCACAGATCATCGAGGAAGAAGTCCATTACACAGACAAGATGTTCAATGGATTCTTTGTTGGCAAGATCATCGACTCTGCAATCATCGGTGTGATCTGTTTTGCAGGGACAACGTTGTTGGGATTTGAATCTGCAGCGTTTATCAGCGTTGTCATCGGTGTGACGAACATCATACCGTTTTTCGGACCTTTTATCGGTGCAATCCCGTGTGCATTACTTCTTCTTCTTGACAACCCGTGGCAGGCATTGTATTTCCTCATCTTTATCGTGATTCTTCAGCAGGTAGATGGAAATATCATTGGACCGAAGATCCTCGGAAACACAACAGGCGTTTCCAGCTTCTGGGTGCTGTTTTCCATTCTTCTGTTTGGCGGATTATGGGGAATTGTGGGAATGGTCATTGCGGTTCCGCTTTTTGGCGTACTCTATGATATTATCAGGAAACTGACAAACAGAGGACTTCAGAAGAACCACAAAGAAGACATGAGAGAAGAATACGATAATAGCTTCCACAAGCCGGAACCACCGAAGGAAAAATCTTCCGAGCCGAAACTTTCCAGAGAGAAACTTCTTGAGGCAAAGGTTCAGCTTCTGAAGAAAAAGAAACAACAGAAACATTGATTCAAAGTAATTAAGAACTGATTCAGGTGCAGTCTCGTGATGCAAGCCGGATCAGTTCTTTTCAGAAATGGAAGGAAAAGGAGAATGAATATGACGAAAGAAGAACTGAAACAACTGCCAAAAGTAGAGCTGCACTGTCATCTGGACGGCTCTCTGAGCAGAAATTTTATAGAAAAAAGACTTGGAAGACAGGTCAGCCAGGAAGAACTTACAGTTTCTGACGACTGTACAAGTCTTGCCGAATATCTTGAGAAATTTGACCTCCCGGGCCGATGCCTCATGGATGAACAGGGACTTGCGGAAGCCGGTTATGATGTACTTCGCAGCATGAGCCAGGAAAATGTCTGCTATGCAGAGATCCGTTTCGCTCCGCTGTTCTCAGAGACAGAGGATATGAACTGCAGCAAAGTGATCGAAGCACTTCTTAGTGGTCTGGAACGCGGCAGGAAAGATTTTGGAGTAGAGTACGGAGTACTCACCTGTGCAATGCGCCATCATAGCGAGGAAGAGAATTATCGTATGCTCAAGGCGGCAAGGGAATATCTCGGTTCCGGTGTATGCGGAGCAGACCTTGCTGGAGCAGAGGCAGCATATCCAATGTCGGAGTTCATGGAACTGTTTACAAAAGCGGGGAAACTGGGGATACCTTTTACTCTCCATGCAGGAGAATGTGGAAATCCTCAGAATATCATAGATTCTGTGCAGGTCGGAGCAAAGAGGATCGGACATGGTATCGCCATGCGTGGTCATAAAGAACTTGAGAGAGCACTTGCAGAGAAAAACATAGGAATCGAAATGTGCCCGATCAGCAATCTACAGACAAAAGCAGTCAACAGTACCGCAGAATATCCGCTCCGTGAATTCCTGGATGCAGGACTGAAGGTATCGATCAACACCGACAACCGGACAGTCAGCAATACAAATCTGACCAAAGAACTGGATTTCATCCAGAGAACCTACGGGATCCGTGATGAAGAACTTCCGCTCCTGATGAAGAATGCAGTGGACACAGCTTTTGCAGCAGATGAGGTGAAAGCAGCACTGTACCGGAAACTGGGAATCCGGTAAATTTCAGGTGTGACTGCCGATAATTGAATTTTTACAAATAAAACCGCCCTGAGCCGTTAAAATGTTACGACTCAGGGCGATTCTTTTATTGCTCTGTATATCAGGGAACGCCAGCGGCGTGTCCTGTGATTTACTCTTACTGCTTACGGAATGCAGCACGTTTTCTTTCTCTGGGATCAAGAATTCTCTTGCGGATACGAAGGCTTGATGGTGTAACCTCAAGAAGCTCATCCTGGTCGATAAACTCGATCGCCTGCTCAAGACTGAGAACCTTAGGCGGTGTCAGTTTCAGAGCTTCATCGGCGGAAGAGGAACGTGTGTTGGTCAGATGTTTGGTCTTGCAGACATTCAGTTCGATGTCTTCAGCTTTACCATTCTGTCCGATGACCATACCGCTGTATACTTTTTCACCAGGTCCAACGAAAAGTGTTCCACGATCCTGTGCGGAGAACAGACCATATGCAACAGCTTCACCTGCTTCGAATGCGATCAGGGAGCCCTGTTTACGGTACTGGAAATCTCCTTTGTATGGAGCATATCCATCGAAGGTTGTATTCAGGATACCGGTACCCTTGGTGGAAGTAAGGAACTCTCCACGGAAACCGATCAGTCCACGGGACGGGATATGGAATTCCAGGCGGACAGAACCATCGCTGGCTGTGCTCATTCCCTGGAGTTCACCTTTACGCTCGCTCAGTTTCTGGATAACGGTACCGGAGAATTCTTCCGGAACATCAACGTAAGCGATTTCCATTGGTTCAAGTTTCTTGCCGCGTTCGTCTGTGTGATACAGAACTTCCGGTTTACTTACTGCGAATTCATAACCCTCACGGCGCATGTTCTCGATCAGGACAGAAAGGTGAAGTTCACCACGTCCGGAAACCTTGAAACATTCGGTAGTTTCAGTATCTTCTACACGAAGGCTGACATCTGTATTGAGCTCACGGTACAGACGGTCACGTAGATGACGGGAAGTGATGTATTTACCTTCCTGTCCTGCAAGCGGGCTGTCGTTTACGAGGAAGTTCATGGAGATCGTAGGCTCGGAGATCTTCTGGAATGGAATTGCCTCCGGGTTGTCGCCGCCGCAGAGAGTATCACCGATATGGATATCTTCGATACCGGAGATCGCTACGATGGAACCTACAGATGCTTCTTTAACTTCAACTTTGTTCAGTCCGTCGAATTCATAAAGTTTGCTGATCTTGACTTTCTTGCGTTTGTCAAGGTCGTGATGGTTCAGAAGGGTAAGTTCCTGGTTTACTGCGATCTTACCGTTCTCTACTTTACCTACACCGATACGTCCTACATATTCATTGTAGTCGATGGTGCTGATAAGAACCTGTGTGTCAGCTTCCGGATCACCTTCCGGAGCCGGGATATATTTCAGGATTGTCTCAAACAGCGGAGCCATATTCTCCGGTGTATCTGCGAGGTCAAGAACTGCATGGCCTGCTTTTGCAGAAGCATACAGGAACGGGCAGTCAAGCTGCTCGTCAGAAGCTTCAAGGTCCATAAGAAGTTCCAGAACTTCATCGATAACTTCATCAGGACGTGCTTCCGGACGGTCGATCTTGTTGATGCAGACGATAACGTGCAGGTTCAGCTCCAGAGCTTTCTTCAGAACAAATTTAGTCTGAGGCATAGCACCCTCAAAAGCATCTACCAGAAGAATAACGCCATCGACCATTTTCAGTACACGCTCTACTTCGCCGCCGAAGTCTGCATGACCTGGGGTATCGATGATGTTGATTTTTACTCCTTTGTAGTGGACAGCAGTGTTCTTGGACAAAATAGTAATTCCGCGCTCACGCTCAATGTCATTGGAGTCCATGACACGTTCCTGAACTTCCTGGTTTTCACGGAATACACCGCTCTGCTTCAGAAGCTGGTCTACCAGGGTGGTTTTGCCGTGATCGACATGGGCGATAATGGCTACGTTGCGTACATCTTCGCGTTTGATATTCATAAAAATCGAAATCCTTTCTTTTTTCTTCTATATTAATGTGTTTTTTCCATGATACGACATTCCAGTTTACCACATTTTTCGCAGATTACAAGGTGTTGAGAAAAATTTTTTTTAAAAGTAGTTCTAAATCTGCATAAGCCTTCATATTCATAGTTCTATAAAAAACAAAATACCCAAAGAGGAAGGAGAAATATTTATGGCAGACAAAATCATTGAAAACAATCAGGTATCGATCATGGGAAAAATTGATACAGGCTTTACATTCAGTCATCTGGTGTTTGGAGAGGGCTTTTATACAATGGAGCTGATCGTCAAGCGTCTGAGTGATTCTGAGGACAGGATCCCGGTCATGGTGTCAGAGCGTCTGATCGATGTCACACAGGATTATATAGGAGAGTATATTGAAATCCATGGACAGTTTCGTTCCTATAACCGCCATGAGGAGAAGCACAATCGACTGGTGCTCTCTGTCTTTGCGCGTGAAGTGAAGTTTGTGGAGGAGGACGATGAAAATGTTCCGGTCAACCAGATCTTTATGGATGGCTTTATATGCAAACCGCCGGTTTACCGCAAGACTCCTCTTGGAAGAGAAATTGCAGATATCCTGCTGGCAGTGAACCGGCCTTACGGAAAATCAGATTACATACCATGCATCTGCTGGGGCAGAAATGCGCGATATGCTTCGGCGTTTGCAGTAGGCGGACATGTACTTCTGTGGGGCAGGATCCAGAGCAGGGAATATATGAAGCGTATCGGTGAGAATCAGTCCGAGAAGCGCATAGCGTATGAAGTATCCGTGAGCAAGTTGGAGTACGTAGATTAGGAAATATCTGGGAAACGTCCGGAGGACAGATACAGCTTGCTTTTTTGCCGGAACTGAGGTAAGATAAAACCATTAATGCAAGGATTAGTTTTACCAACGTTAAGAGGAAGTAGTTATGGAAAGAGAATTAACAGAAGTATACTGTGGAAACGGAAAGGGCAAGACCGCACTCGCGATCGGACAGAGCATCCGTGAAGCGGTGCAGGGCAAGAGTGTGATCGTTATCCAGTTCCTGAAGGGATGTGAGAAGCGTTCACTGGATTTTCTGGAGGATCTGGACAATCTGGATTTCAAGATTTTCCGTTTTGAAAAGAGGGACTGCTGTTATGAACAGCTCACTGAGGAAGAGAAAGCGGAGGAGAGATCCAATATCCTCAACGGATTGAATTTTGCCCGCAAGGTTGTTGTGACACAGGAATGCGATTTTCTTTTGCTTGATGAGATTCTGGGACTTCTGGATCGTGGGATCGTCACGGTAGATGCCATTATAGACATTCTGAAACAGAAGGACGAGTCCATGCATATAGTAATGACCGGCTGGAATTTTCCGGAGGAACTTAAGCCATATGTGGATACGATAACCACACTGAATTCCGAGGAAGTCCATCACTCCTGCGAACAGCAGTGAGCATCCGGCAGATTATCAGAATATATTAAATTACAGAAGAATAAAGGAGGAGTTCAAATGGCAATTTTTAAAGGTGCAGGTGTAGCGATCGTTACCCCTATGTATGAAGACGGAAAGGTGAACTACGACAAACTGGAAGAACTGCTCGAGTATCAGATTGCCAACAGCACAGATGCGATCATCATCTGCGGTACCACAGGTGAGTCTGCAACCATGACACATGGAGAGCATCTCAAAACTATCAAATTTGCAATTGACAAAGTAAACAAACGTGTTCCGGTTATCGCAGGAACAGGTTCTAATTGCACAGAAACTGCGATCATGATGTCCAAGGAAGCAGCATCCTACGGAGCAGACGCTCTGCTGGTAGTAACTCCTTATTATAATAAGGCAACTCAGAAGGGACTCATCGCTCACTATACTGCAGTAGCAAACGCAGTACCGGAGACACCGATCATCATGTACAACGTTCCGAGCCGTACAGGATGTAATCTTCAGCCGGCAACTGTTGCCACTCTTGTTAAGAATGTCAAGAACATCGTAGGTCTTAAGGCTGCAAGCGGAGACCTTTCCCAGATCGCCAAGACAGTTTCTCTGGCTGGCGAAGACCTGGAACTGTATTCCGGAAACGACGATCAGGTACTTCCGATCCTTTCACTGGGCGGACTGGGTGTTATCTCCGTACTTTCCAACGTTGCACCGAAGGAAACTCATGATATGGTAATGAAATTCTTTGAGGGAGACACCAAAGGAGCTGCCAAGATCCAGATCGATGCGATCCCGCTGATCAATGCACTTTTCTGCGAAGTAAACCCGATTCCGGTCAAGACTGCTCTGAACCTTATGGGAATGAATGTAGGACCGCTTCGTATGCCGCTTTGCGAGATGGAAGAAGCAAACAAGGAAACACTGATCAAAGCAATGAAAAATTTTGGAATTAAACTTGCTTAAGATACCCCGGAGGAAACTAAGATTATGGTAAAAATTATTATGCACGGATGCTGTGGACATATGGGTCAGGTGATCTCTGATCTGGTTGCGAAGGATGCAAATGCAGAGATCGTTGCCGGAATCGATATTGCAGACAAAGGAAACACCACATATCCGGTATTCACAGATATCAAAGCATGTCAGACAGAGGCTGATGTAGTGATCGACTTTTCTTCAGCCAAGGCAGCAGATGCACTGCTGGATTTCTGCGTAGAGCGTAACCTTCCGGTTGTACTCTGCACAACAGGACTTTCTGAAGAACAGCTTGCCAAAGTAGAGGAGACAGCAAAGAAGATCCCTGTCCTCAAATCCGCAAATATGTCTCTTGGCATCAATACCCTGCTCAAACTGATTCAGGATGCTGCCAAAGTTCTTGCAACAGCAGGATTTGACATGGAGATCGTAGAACGTCATCACCGTCTTAAAGTAGATGCACCGAGCGGTACAGCTCTGGCACTTGCAGACAGCCTTAACGAAGCTATGGATAACCAGTATCACTATGTCTATGACAGAAGCCAGAAGCGCGAGATGCGTGACGATAAGGAGATCGGTATCTCCGCAGTCCGTGGCGGAACTATCGTAGGTGACCACGAAGTGATCTTCGCAGGCCCGGATGAAGTGATCGAATTCAAGCACACTGCATATTCCAAAGCTGTTTTTGGCAAAGGCGCAGTAGAGGCAGCCAAATTCCTCGCAGGCAAACCGGCAGGAAGATATGATATGGCTGATGTGATCGAAGGATAAATAAATTCATTAATCAAATAACGACAGAATCAGTAAAGGTGTAAACATCGGGTGGTGTTTACACCTTTTTGTGTTCAGTATTATGTCTGCTGTTTCCATTTTCTTCCAGAATAGGATTTTGAAATCTGGTACATATTATTACCACAAGATAAAATCCATGGTAAAGGAGAATGACAATGAAAAAATTCAAAGGGATCCTGACAGGTACATTGCTTATCATGACGCTTGGAATGCTGACTGCCTGTGGAAACAATAATAATGCAGCCGATGAGACTGGAACTGTGACGGAAGAAAATGATATGATGGGCGACAATGCAGATAACAATGTCAACGATGATGCGGCAAATGCCACTGCTAATGAAAATAATGCAGATGCAAACTCCGGCGCAGACGATGCCGCTCTGGATAATGGCGATACCATGTCAGAGGGAACCGGAGACAATGGAACTGTGACAGAAAACGGCAGCGGAACAGCAGAAAATGTGAATAATAATGCAGACAACAACGACGGCACTGTATCCGGTGCACTTGGAAACGGGGTCAAAGATCTCGGTGACGGCGTAGGTGACGCGGTGGAAGATGTCGGCGATGCCGTTGGAAATGCCGTAGAAGGACGATAAGATCTTAGCCTTCCTGTTTTATTAATTTAATACGATAAAGTAAAAGTGCTTGCACGAAACAGAAAACCATATTATGATATCCTCAGGAAAACCTGAACAGGATTATGCAAAACCCCTGGACTTATCAGAATCCAGGGGTTTTGGCATTGTATATTGAAGAGTTACCAGTGGCACATTTACTGATTAACAAAGGAGAAACAGCTTATGAAATTTCGTCCATGCATCGACATACATAATGGAAAAGTAAAACAGATCGTAGGCGGCAGCCTCAAAGATGCCGGAGATCAGGCAAAGGAAAACTTCGTATCCGGACAGGATGCGGCTTTTTATGCAGAATTATACAAAAACGCCGGACTGAAAGGCGGACATGTCATCCTTCTGAATGGAAAAGATTCTGAATACTACGAAGCCACCAGAAACCAGGCACTCAAAGCACTTAGGGCATACCCGGGAGGGCTTCAGATCGGCGGCGGTGTCTGCCCGGAAAATGCAGAGGAATATCTGAATGCCGGCGCAAGCCATGTCATTGTTACTTCCTATGTGTTTAAAGATGGAAAACTTTCCTGGGAAAATCTTGCAAAGATGGAGCAGGCAGCAGGGAAAGAACATCTCGTACTTGATCTCAGCTGCCGCAAAAAAGATAACCAGTATTTCATTGTCACAGACCGCTGGCAGAAATTCACCGATGTACCGGTAACTCTCGAAGTAATGGAAGAACTCGGAAGCCACTGTGATGAATTCCTTGTCCATGCTGTAGACGTAGAAGGCAAAGCAAACGGCATCGAGACAGAACTCGCAGACCTTTTATCTGCCTACCAGAAATGCCCGATTACCTATGCAGGCGGCGTAGGAAGCATGAAAGACATCGAACTCCTGAAACTCCACGGCAAAGGCAGACTCGACGTGACCGTCGGCAGCGCGCTGGATCTGTTTGGTGGGACGATCCCGTTTGAGACACTTAAAGCATTGTGATTGGTTACTCAGGAATAAGATAGCTGTTCATAAGTGCAAAGGATTTTTTTACAGCTGCATAGTGTGTGCGCCCAATGGGAACTGTTTTTCCATTGGGAAAGGACACAGAGTATTGTTTGATAGAGCTTGCAAGCTTGAGATTGACTGCGTAACTTCTGTGGCAGGGAACAAACCAGGACGGAAGACGCTCAAGCAGCTGGTCGATTCTTTCGGATACTTTGAATTCTTCTGTTCGCGTTACGATAGTAGTTTCCCGCAGGTTACGTTCCATATATAAGATAGCGTTTTGCGGAATTTTGTGCTGTTTCTTGCGAATGGTAAAATATAAGTAATTTGTATCGTCTGTACAGGCGATATTTTTTATTGCAGAATCCAGGGCTTTGCCAAGAAATTCAGATAACCGTTCTTTATTTACGAAATATACGTGCTGTGTGTCATAAACATCAGAAGCAAATTCCAGATACTGGCTGATATAAATGATCTGACATGATGGATTCAGAAGATTGACTTTATGTACCAGGTCGATCCCGGATGCAGAACTGTCTCCCAGAACGATATCCATAAAAATAATATCATAAGGACAATTCCCGGATTGCAGTATCCTGGAAAAAGCTGCATCGCTGTTAAATTTATCTATCGTATAAGAAGTCTTTTCTTTTATGTTTTTTTCTAATTCTTCCTGGATGATGGTGAGTTGTATTTCATTATCATCACAGATCGCAATTTTTAACATGAGTTTCCCCCATTTATATATTTTAGACAGAAAATCAGGCAAAAACAGGAAAAGTGTTTTGCAGTCTCTCTAGTATTATTAACTGTTTGTCAGAGAAAAGTCAAGGGAAGGGTCAGGATTACAACGAATAATATGCTGTTCGATACAGAAAACGTGCTGTTCATGCAGAAATATTGAAAGAAAAACACGAATTTTGTAAAATTGTAGATATAAAAGCAAAAATCTATCCATTCATCTGATAAATGAAAATAAAAAAATCAGGAAAATATGCAGAAATAAAAAAACGGAACAAATATGTAAAGAGGTTATTATAAAATCGTAAGTGTAAGATCAATACAAGGTAAAGGAGAGAGAAAAATATGGAGATTAACGCAGGGAATATTTTAATTATTCTGGTGGGTATTGTGCTTTGCTTTTTCGGGATTTATCTCAAAAGAGTTACACAGATCATTATGGGATTTGCGTGGGGAGCAGTCATTGCATTTCTGCTTATCAGCGGACTTGCAGTAGGTGGAATGCTTGATGACAGTAATGAAGCAATAGCGATTTTAATCGTTCTGGCAGTTGGAATTTTGATGGCAGTTCTGGCAGTAAAACTGGAGCGGCTGCTGGTCATGGTCCAGGGTGTGCTGTTGAGTTTTTTGATCTGCATGGTTATTTTGGGAGCACTTCTGGGAAATGACGGTGCAGCAATTGCCATTATCCTGAGCCTGATTATTTCTGCTGTTATGGGATATCTGTTATGGATGTACTATCGATATGCATTTATCTGTGAGACTGCCGTTGTAGGATCAATTATGATCAATCATGTCTGGCTCATCCATGGTCCGGACGAACTCAATGTATTTTCTGTACTTCTTACAATCGCCGTTGCCGCTGCCGGAATCAAAGTCCAGTCAATGTGGCTCAGAAAAATGGAAGGCGGAACAACAGGAAGCCGCATTAATATTCCGAAAAGAAATGGTTCAGGGACACGACCAACTATTCACAGATCTTCAGGTTCCCCATTGTTTTCAAGCTGGGATGTGCAGAAAGCGGGAATGGAGAGTCTTTGTACATATGAGAAATGTCTGGTGATCATACCGATTATGGCATTTTTCGTGCATAAAATAGTGACGATGTATCTGTATAATATTTCCGATGCAACCATAGATTTTTTCAACAGCACATGGATGTTGAGAAATGCTTTAATGATAATTCTGGAAGGCATGTTTGTCGGATGCGTGATTTATTTCATTATCTATTATGAATTTAAAGTTGCCGCAATTTACCAGATGCTTTATCTGCTCTGGCTGCCATTTCAGATTATTGTACTCATACAATACAGTTATGTTGGCATTGGACCTTTGCTGAGAAATATTCTTGCATATTATATTCCATGGCTTATTTTTGTAGGACTGGATCGTGTTTTACACAGTGAGATGCTGAAAATTACAGTAATAACAGTAGCATCAATTGTATGGTTTCCATTAATAAGTGAGTTTGTAATTTCGGGTTATTGGGGATTCATAATTGATAAGAATACATTCCTCAGATGGATCGGAATTGCAGGCACAGTTCTGGGACTTGCATGGCTGCGAAAGAACAGAAGGTATTAAAAGCCCTTGAATTGTAGGGAGAAAATATTGTCAGAGCCAGGTAAGGAGGGGAAAATATGAATAGAAACATTAGATGGCAAACAGGTGCATTTGATGAGATGGAATTCGTATATGAAAAAGCCATGGAGAAAGAATCATTTGAAAAAGCACTTGAAGAACTGGAGAGACTTGCACTTTCCGAGGCAAAAAATAACTGTGGACTGTTAACAACTAAGGCAGGCGGTCACGTTACACCGGAGCAGTTTGACGGACTGAGCGATAATGACAGAGAAACTGTAATCAGGGCTTTGTCTGATATGGGTATAGGACAGGTAGATATGGATATTAAATCTGCAACGATATATGTCCGTTTCACCCCAAAGATCCAGAAGTTTCTGGGATGTACAATTTTTAATGTGTTGAACAGAATGGAAAAACTGGACGGATCAATTAATATGCTGCAGCCGAAATGGACACTGGAATTACAGGTCCCAATGGGCGGAAAAAAGGGACTTTTTCAATGGGAAATGCTGATTACACAGTTATATCCATGGCTCTCTGTAAGAGAAACATCAACAAATGAAGTTGCAGAAGAACTGACGCCAGAAGAAAATCCTTCAAAAACAGAAACAAAGGAACTGACGCCAGAAGAAACAGTAAAACAAAAGGATCCTGTGCCAGAGAAAAAGTCATTCTGGAAACGGCTGTTTGGAAGGTAGAAGGAATATGCAGGAAAAGTTTTCTGTATGATTTTCATGTGAATACGTTGGAAGAAAGGAAAATATGACAGTTCTGTCATATAGGTGAAAAGCTTATGTTAAAGGAAAAACAATTAAATGATGATTTGACAAGTTACAAATGTTCAAACAATATTTATACAGCAGAGGAAGCAGTGAATATGATTGAGCAGGTTGCTGCACAGAATGAAATCCCGCTTAACATTGTAAAAGATACATTAAAGATAGGCGGACTTTTCAAATCAAGAGAAGCTGAATGTCTGGTTCTTTCACATCCTGGACATGAAAGAGATTATTACAAAATTGTTGTCATGTCCGGAGTGAACAATGACATTATGATGGCGACGACTGGTATGAGCAAACAAATGAAGAAATTTGCCATTGCTGAATCTGCAAAAGCAGAGAGAAGAGGAAAATCTATGTCTTATAAAATTGGACATATGGTCGGAACGTCTATCTGGCTGTTGGGAAAAAGCAAGAATAAGCTTGAAGCCGAACAGGACTATTATGATGCCGTGGTGCAGGTGGTAGCAAATGTTTTTTGCTTTGAATAATAAATTGCTATTTTGATTTTATAAAAATATTAGATATTAAAGGAGAGATTCGATGAGCTGTTCATATTATACATTTAGACAGGGCGATTATTATTGTACGAAAAAAAGTGATTATGTAAATGAAGATGTTTATTACAAATATTGCAGAAACTGGGATTATTCTGACTGTCCGGTTTATAAAGGCGATACTTCAGGCGGATGTTATCTGACTTCTGCCTGCATGTATTCAAAAGGTCTGCCGGATGACTGCTATGAATTAGAAACACTTCGCAATTTCCGCGATACATGGTTGAAGAATTCAGAGGAAGGACGGGAGATCATTAAAGAATATTATGAAGTTGCTCCTAAAATTGTTTCCGCCATTAATGAAACGAAAGAGAGCAAAAAAGTTTATGACATGTTGTATGAAAAGATGGTTCAACCCTGTGTTAAACTCATTGAACAGAAAAAATATAAAGAAACCGTGCACTTATATCGAAGTATGACAATGCAGTTAAAAGAAGAATATTGTTGAAGTAAATGGAGGACATAATGGGAGTAGCGTGTTTTCAACTTGAACAGATACCTGACCTGAGTCTGAATAAGTATCAGTCTCTGGCAGATACGGGAATAGAGGGAGTGTTGAAGCGGCATGAAAGCTTTTTGCGCCAATGGCATGGAATATGTACAGAGAGTTCATCAAGTTTTCATCTGCTTTATACATATCTGCCCACAGAACCAGTCGGGCAGCGACTGAAGGTGTTTTTTCTTATTCAGGGAGATAATAACGAACTGCATATGATTGAGCCTTTATTAAAAAAATCCCCATTGAGTGATTTCTTTGAATTTAAAAAGAGTACACTTCCAGCCTGTCATTTTAGCATGGGTGCGACCCTTACGAAGAAAGAGCGAGTGGCAGATATCTATAATCCAATGACAGGAAAAAGCAAGTCTGTTCATTATGTTCCAAAATGGAAAATGAATGAAGAGGCGAGATTGTATGATTTATTCAGAATCATGGAGATTGTAAGCCAGTCCTATTCACAGCAGGAACCGTGTGCGTTCAGAGTGGATCTGTATCCGGTGTCGGCAGCGATGGAAACAAGAAATAAATTCGGGCCCGTACTAAAAGCCCTCAGAGGCGGAAATGATATCAAGCTGATGAAGGAAACAGACAGTCTGAAAGAGGACAGCTATGCCAGAGATATCTGTAAAGAATATGAGGAATGGATCGACAATATTGAAACAACACCGCATTTTCGTGTAAATATTTATGGATTTGCAGACAGCATTTTTAAGGCAAAAGTATTACTGAATGCGGCAGGATCTGAAGCTTTGAGCGAAGGAGATTTTTCGATTGCTCCAATCAGGGCAGATGCAGATGGTTCCTTTACATTTTTGAGCCGAATGGGAACAACGGCAGACGATTACTGCTTTTATCCGAATCAGGCGGCACTGACAAGTTGGTCAACGACGTATTGCTTGTCAGAAGCAGTTCCTTTTTTCAGGTTCCCGACTTTATATGACGGTGAAACTATTGAAATTCCCAAAGAAACAGCACCGGTTCAAATCGCAGACGGAATCTATCTTGGAAAGGACCTGAACGGATATCCGGTAAATTTTGCGTTGAAAGATTTTCCACGACATGCATTTTTTACAGGAATGCCCGGTTCTGGAAAGACCAATACCATGCTTCATCTGGTTACACAGTTGAGAAAAAATGATATTCCATTTCTTGCGCTGGAACCGGCAAAGAAGGAATACAGAGCCTTGCTGGGATATGAAAAAATGCGGGATATATATTTGTTTTCACCACATTTGCAGAGTAAATTTCCGTTGCAGATGAATCCTATGGAATTTCCAAAAGGAGTTCGTCTTAACGATCATATTAATGCTTTACTTGAAGTTTTTGAAGGCTCTTTTACTCTGGAAGGACCAACATACAGGTTCCTGAGCAGAGCTATTCAACGTTCTTATACGGATCTTGGATGGGATATAGAGGATGAAAATACAGAAGAATGTGATCTGCCTTATCCATGCTTGCAGGATGTATATGATAATCTGCAGAAAGAGATTGACACATCTAAATATGATGCAGAGTTCAAGGGAAATGTCAGTGCCTTTCTGGAGGTACGTCTGAGTGGATTGATGGAACGTGATGCAGGGGAACTGTTTAATGTTGAAACTTCTACATTAAAACCTGAGGAATGGCTTAATGTATCTGCAATTGTTGAACTGGAGGTGTTAGGAGAGGGAGCGAAAAATTTCTTTGTATTACTGGTCTGCCACTATGTTCTGGAATCCCTGAGAGCCGATCCGAAAGGTGGCGTAGACAAAAATGGGAAACCGATGCCAGTCCGGCATGCCATTTTTATTGAAGAGGCACACAATGTTATCGCCCCGTCCACACAGCAGGAGGGAACAGATTCCGTTGATCCCAAAATATCAGCAACAGCATATATTGTAAAAATGCTCGCGGAAGTACGTGCATTACGGGAGGCAATTGTTATTGCGGATCAGTTACCAACCGCTTTGGCGAGTGAAGTTACCAAAAATACAGGATTTAAGCTTGTACATCGTCTGACTTCACAGGATGACCGTGAGCAGATAGGTACGGCAATATCAGCATCTCCATTGCAGCTGGAACGAATGGCATCATTTACGAGTGGAAGGGCATTTATCTACCATGAAAGAACGCAGAAGCCATTTGAAATGCAGGTTGCTGAATGGATCGCACCGAAAATCGCATTTGATTTTTCAAATGATGCTCAACTGTATTCTGAGATGTGGCGTCTGCCGACAATGGAAAAGGCGATTACGGTTGCCTTTAGAAACTGGCAGGAGAAATATCTGTTTACAACAGAAGACAGACTGATAGCATTACAGTCAAAATATATAAATTATATAAATGTGGAGAATGTAGCTGAGATTCAACGCTGTATGGCACAAAAAGCAGTGCTTCTGGCAGAATGCAGACAGCTTCTTACGAAATGCAGCAGGATCAGAAAACTCTGGATATTAACGGATGACAAAAAATATCCGCTGAATGAAGAATTTGAAGAGGCTACTTCATATATCAATGATATGATTGAAAGACTTAATTCTATAAAAGAAATTTAGGAGGAAGATACCATGGAAACGTTTTGTGGAATAGTTGTAGTGGGTATTGTAGTGTACATTGTGCTGCAGATAATGATGGCGGCGATTAAGGCGAGTGATGAAAAAGCAGAGAGAATTAAATCACAAAAAATTCTTTTAGACGGACAAAGAAAAACATTGCAGAATAAGGAAGATGCAATCATCAGTACAGTGAAAGATTTTTTTGCCAGAAAATATACAGATGCTCTTGATTATGAATCAGATTATGAACGGACTTATAATGAGTTAAATAATTCAATAGGAAGTATGCAGACAACAATTGCAGTAATGAAGGAAATTAATGGGAAACTTGTTAAAGAATCACGCAAAGAAGATCAGAGTGCAACAATAGCACAAGAAGAATCACGTGCTATTACACAGGCGAGACATATTGCAGAAGGTCTGAGAGAGTTTGGGCAGGAAGTATATACTTTGCCATCAAGCAAAATGATGGATGAAGGAACATATGGAAAAATCAATAAAAGATACTGGGATGGTGTAATCGGATTAAAAAGAACTTCAGTAGTGGCATATATTGAGCAATGTGAAAATTTGCTTAACAGTACAAATTTTGATGATATTTTTTCAATTGATCTGGAGGAAGTTCTGAGATGCGTCTGGTTTTTCGCAACCGAAAAGACATTTGCTGCTTTGGACTTTCAAAAAGCAGAGAAAGTATTTTCCAGAATTTATAAACGCAGCTATGCAGATGTTACTATCGCAGATTTATATGCAAAGAAAAAAATGGGCGGAGAGGATGTCCTTCGGGATCCAGTACGTGCCTTGTTAAAAAGCGAAGAAGATTCAAAGAAATTAACATTAATTGCATCCGGACTTATGTGGATGAATGCGTACCAGTCAGAAAGTACAGTTTTGCAGAGCATGCTTACAACAGGTAAAGAAATGACTGTAAAAACCCAGGAAAGATTACATTCCTTAACAAATGGCGGTGGAAAAGCACCGAGCGGTTTTTCAGTGAGATCTTCTGGGAATATGCTGTATTTCGACGTATCTGCTCTGGCATGGAAGGACGATGAATACAAAGGGCTGTTTGAGAACCTTGCTTTTCAGGATAAAAAATTAACCTATTCACTGGCAGTTCGGGATGAAAATAAAGACTTGGTTATTTCACAGAGAGTTAATGTGCCAGGCGTACAGGAGATTCTGAGAAAATTTAAAGCTACTTTCGATCGGGAATATGGATCAAATGTAACCGTTCAGGAGGCAGAATGTATTGCACTTTCCGGAAGCGGAGAAGAAAAGATGGAAGGTATTCTGGTTTCTTCTAATGAGTGTAAGCAGATGGGTATTGTAATTTACATTGCGAGAATTGGAAGAAAACTTACCATAAAATTTTATACATTGTTTATGCCAACTGCTATGGATTTGGCGACTCAGAAACAGGAGGCATTATCCCTGTATAACAAGCTGAGTCCGTCTGTAACGATGTGGGAAAGCAGTCTGAAAGATACAATGCTCATGGCGTTAGAACAGATGCTTAATGATAGTTCAACAGAAAGCAGAATGGATTCAGATAAACCTGTTTTTTAAATGGTAAGTGCACAAAGAAAAAGGAGGAGAGAATACAATGTCAATGTTACATGGAAGACAGCGTGGGAAAAATCGTAGCCTGGATGGAACCATTATACGAAATGAATCGGACAATAAGCTTCAGGAAGGAACAAAACTGCATGAACTTGGTAAGAGGTTTGAAGCTGATAAAGCAAAACTTGAGAAAGAGATAACAAAAGTTCAGAATGCAAAAATTTCAGAAGCCGACAAAAAAAATTTAATTGCTGAGTTGGAAGGCGGAATCGCACTCCTTCAGGAGCAATATGACAAAGAGGTTGCAGAGGAGGAAGCTAAGATCAAGGAAGAACTGGAAGACCAGATTGAATCTATGCAGGAAGCAGCAGATGAATTTGAAAAACAGGCAGATTCGTTGAAAAATGTCCAGATGGATGTCGCTTCAAAGGATACCTCTGCGGCTGCGGAGGCTGCCGAGGCCAAAAAAAAGGAATTTGAAACTATGAAAAGCAACTATGTAGAAAAATTAAAATTACAAATGGAGCAGGCTGAAACACAAAGAAGAAATATTCGAAACCGACGTTTAAGTGGAAAATGATTTATGTAAATCAACTAAAATCGCCCAATACATCTATGCCCGTATACAACAGGTAATTACGCAAAACAGAAAATACTACGATAAATATTAAAAGCGTAATATTAAGTATCAGACGAAATCTTGATGTAGAATATTTGCTATTCTTTTTTTCAATCAGTGACAGGATGGTTGTTACTAAAACATCTAAAAGAAATAAAAGTGTAACAGGATTATATTTCAGGGACTGACGGAGATTACCGTGCATAAGGGCAAATAATGCACGGGTACCTCCGCAGCCAGGGCAATATAATTTCCAATGTGTTCTGAAGTAGCATGGTGCCGAAAAATCAGAAAACAGTTTTTTCAAAAAATTGTGCAACAGCACTTTCACTCCAAGACTGCCATAGAACAGAGTGTTAAAAATAGTTGCTTTTTCGAACACAGAAATGCCTCCTTCAAAAGTTTGTAATACAGATACAGTATAACATAAAAATCTGGTATAATATTGTAGTTCTTAAAGTTAATACAAGTTCTTCAATAATCGCAAGACCGAATCCATAATCCCAGGAGTCGGTCTTGCTTATTTATTGGTTAGACTTATAAGCCAGCTCGACAGTTTCCTGAAATATAAATCTGATAAAAAAGAAAAAAATTGGACAAATATGTAGCAGAGTTGTGTTATTCTAATCTCATACAATAACAGTTAGCAAAAAGCAAAAGCCATGAAACATATTTATCGGCAGAGGGAGAAAAGGAATATGAGAAATACAATGAAAAAGACCTTACTAAAAGTATTATTAACGGCATCTGTTTTAAGTGTGAGCCCGGTTGTGGCAGCTGAAAGTAATGTGGTTTATGCGGCGGAAAATGATTATATTCTGCCTGACAGTGACAGCAGGGCGTATACATATGATGAGCTTTCGAATCTGTCTCAGGATGAACTCAGGCTTGCCATAAATGAGATATATGCAAGGCATGGAAGAATTTTTGATGCAGCGGACCTGCAGAATTATTTCAATTCAAAAAGCTGGTATAACGGAACTGTAAGTGCGGATGATTTTTCAGAAGATGTCTTTAATACTTATGAAAAAAGCAATGTAGACCTGCTCAGTTCAATAAGAGAGGGAACTGCGACCGGAACTACGACTGGATCCTCAGATGTGCATACAGCCATTGATGATGCAGCGGCAAAAAAGATGCTGAACGGAGAAATTGTAGAACTGGGACCTGACTATATGCTGGATCTGAATCAGGATGGAAATGAAGACGGGCTTCATATTACGGTGACTAAAACAGAATATCAGGATACCTATACATTAACTGTTGGTTCAGAATCACTGACAAACAAAGGCGAAAATGTAAAAGAAGACCTGTATGGAGTCAGCCTGAATGGAAAAGACATATTAGTTATGGTATATGAATACGGACCAAGTGATGATCCACTGACTACGTTTTTCAGATATGATGGCAATACACTGAAAAATATTGGACAGATTGCCACTTATCCGGAGAACATGAAAGTCGAAAATGGAGAGATAAAAACAAAAACCAGATGCAATATCATGGGGACAGCGGCTATCCAAACGAACTGGACAGTGAATGACTCTGGTTTTATGGGAGAAATACCTCAGAATATGTATGAATACAGTCTGGACTTTTCATATCCGGGAAAATCAGGGGATTATTCTGTATATCTTAAGGAATATATAAGCGTATATTCTGATATGGATGAAAATTCTGAAGAAACTGTGATGGAACCACAGAATGCATGTTTCACATATACAGATTCCGAAAACTGGGTTTATGTTCAGGGAGAAACAGGACAGGGTGGCTGGCTCTGTGTAGCAGGCTGGGATACAGACGACAGATTTGATACGTTTGATAACTTGCGCTATGCGGATTAAGAAGCTATAAAGTTATAAAAAGAAAGAGAATACAGCGATGAACGGGACGGATATAACAGAAGCAATTATTATAGGAATAATAGTGATAGCATTTGGGGCAGGGACATTTTTATGCTGGATTGCCGGATCATATTTTCGGAAAATATATTATATATGTGTGACCCTGTGGGAAGCTTTGGGCATATTGATATTATTTATAGGATCATCGGTGGACGATACTGGTATATTTGGAATTATGCTGATAATAGCAGTCATACTTCTGGTATGTATTCTTATTTTGTATGAACATCAAAGAAGATTGGCTGATGCACTTAATATTTTGATGCTCATATGGATTTCAATTGCAGAAAGTGGCATCCTGATTGCAAAGTCGCAGAATACCATGGCTTCAATTGCGGCGTTGGTCTGTCTGGCGTTGGCTGTAATAGCCGCTCTTATAGTATATCAGGCAGATGAATATTCAACAATTTTGCCGAGTTCGTTTCTGGGAGCAGCGGTATGTGGGTTGCTGTGTGGTTGGTTTTTTCTTTATAATCTGGATGATGATCCATCAAAGATGTTCTTTTTGATGCTGGGCATAGAGATTGTACTTACCGCTGTTGGCTGCCTGCTTCAGATTTTTATTCTTGAAAAGAAACAGATCATTAAAAAGAAGATTTTCAGTAAGAAATGGGTACTGATCGTTTTTATTATTACAGTTACAGTAACAATAACTGAGGTGGCTGGATTTTATAGTATGTCTTATGATAGCAAAAATATTGGAGCAAAAGCTGAAAAACCAGGTAAAACACACAAAAGTAAAAAAGATTCCAAACATTATTATGCAAAAGGAAAAATAAAAGTATATTCAGAGGCAGATACGAATGCAAAATGTCTGGGTGAACTGGCAGATGGACAGCAGGTTTCCTACGTTGATGACAGTGCAGATGACTGGGTGTGTGTAGAATATAAAGATGCCCAGGAAGCTTATGTAAAAAAATCAGAAGTGTCAAATGTAACACCAGATGATCGATATTTTCTGGATGTAACACCGGCATATGGAAGTGGATATTATGTGCCTGGTCAGAAGGTTGAGATAGAATATAATGGATATCTGGGGGACTATACATATTTTCACAAATGGAGCAGTAATGTTGAGGGAATTCTGGATGATCCTTATGCCACTACGACAGAAATTACAATGCCAGAGAAGGATGCCTGGATAGAAGCTGTCGGCTCTGACTGGAAACCAGTAAAAATTCAGACGGAGAACCTGAAAGAATTATTAACAGATTATACGATCAAGATAAATGGAGAATCCTGCACATTGCCGGTATTATGCTATGTATTTGAACAGGGAGACTGGAGCGTGAATCTGGATGATGTGGATGACGATGATGACATAGATGTTTATACTACGGAATCATTGGTAGATTTCAGTGCTTGGAGTAACGGGTCGGAAATGAAGTGTCAGCTCAGAGACGGGGCAGATGGAAATAAATATGTTGTTGGATTTTTTGGTGATAAAATTTGTAATGAAAAACTTCAGGCAGAATTTCCGGGAGGAATTGTTTTGGGACAGTCAACAAGAGAAGATGTTAAAAAAGCGTATGGAGAAGACTCTTATGACGTATATAGAGGCTTTGGAGGTAATAGCCTGGGATATTGGAAAGAATTTGGAGTCGGAGTTTCTTTTGGATTTGATCAGGATGGCAGGCTGACAGGATTTGCACTGGAAAATGATCCGCAACAATATAACTGAAAAGTAAGCGAAGGTAACAGGTGAAAGGATAAGTTTCCCTTTACTCCACCTCCACCATCACCACCGACTCAAACACATCCCCACCATCAATCCACTGACAGCTTCCATCGTACTTTGAAGCAATTTCTTCAATGATCGCAAGACCGAATCCATGAGCCCAGGAGTCGGTCTTGTTTGTTTTGTGGTTAAATTTATAAGACGGATCCTTGCTGTTGATCATATGGATGGTGAGGAAGTTTGCGTTCCGGCTTGCGGTAATCTGGATGAACGGATCAGAAGAATGCGAGTTCTGACAGGATTCGATGCCGTTATCCATCAGGTTGAAGAAGATGCTGCTGAGATCGTTGGTTCCAATCTTCATTTTTTCCGGGAGCAGAAGCTGAAAGGAAGTCCGGATATTGTACTGCGAAGCGGTCTGGCGCTTGCTGTCGAGAATAGCGTTGATCAGATTGTCACCGCAGATGGGATGGAAACGTTCCTTCTGGAAGGTAGAAGTTAATTTTTCAAGGCAGCGGGCTGCTTCTTCATACTGTCCGTTATCCATCAGTGTTTCATATGTATGGAGATCCCTCTGCACATTTTCCTGCAAAGAAAGTGTCTGCTGTCGGCGGCTGGCAAGAGTCTGGTTCTGCTGTTCCTTCAGTTTCTGCTGCTGGTTCAGTGCAAGAAGTTCGGCTTCCTGGCGTGCATCTTTCAGAGTATCGTTGGTGATTGAGTAAAGCAGATAAAAGAGCCCGGCGATAGACAGAACAGAAGCAAAGGAAATAAGAAGCGTAAAAACGGGAGTGACACCTGCGGACAATTCGTCGTGAAAAATACAGTAAAAACAGATCCATACAGTTACTGGAAGAAGAATAAAAATAGCTTTTCGGATAATTCTGTTGTTCATAAGATGCTCCTTATTTGGAAATACTGTCCAGATATTGTCTGGCTTCGTTATATTTTTCAGTTTTCATCAGATAGTTCATGGAAAGCAGATGATTTTCGATGTCATGATTCCATTTGCGCAGATCCTGATATTCCAGCTCCAGGCTGTTCATAAGTTCCAGTTGTTCCTTCTTAAGACTGACCTGCTTTTCCCGGAGAATACGATTTTTTTCCTGAATATAAAGATTCCTGATACCTGAAATAAAGATCGGAACGACCGGAACTGTTATAGCAGCAAAAAGAAACAGGAACGATCCGAAAGGAACATTGAAGGCGTAGATCATAGATAATACGATACAGAACCAGTAATAGGGAAAGATAATCTGTACTATAGGTACGATACTGGAAAATTTGCTGACGGCACCGGTGAAGTCTGCGATTATTTTGCAAATAGGGTTTCCGATGATAAGGAAGGTTATGGATATAATAATCAGGTCGGTAGAGGTCTGGACAGAAATCTCGCCAATCATAGAGGAAAGACGGTGATAGAGCAGTTTCTGAACAAAGGAAAAAAAAGACATGATCAGCAGTTCCAATAGCATTACCATGCCTGTGTAGAGGCAATAAGTGAGTAATTTCCTTTTTACAGATCCGTAATGCCAGAGAAATATGGACAGGATGCTGGCTGTATGAACAAGGATAAATGGTATACCGTTAGGAAAAAGCCGGCGTCCACCAAGGATAATGACTACATGGGTGAGAAGAATAATGACGGCTGTTTTAACTGGCGTGAATCGTTCTTTCAGAATCTGCCGGCTGAAGTAAAAACACCAGACAGAATAGACCAGGGTGTTAAGAATAATTAATTTTTCGTACACGAAAATGCCTCCTTCAAAAGTTTGTAACATAGCTACAGTATAACATAAGTAACCAGTATAATACAGACTTTCCCCAACCCCAAGAAAAGGATTGTTTTCCCCTCCCAAAGTGCGTATAATTATTAATAAAAAAACGGAGGAATTTCAATTATGGATCTTTCAACTTTAGTAAAAATGTCCAACACATACGGAAGTAATCCGGCTTATGTTCTAGCTGGTGGGGGAAATACTTCTGTCAAGGATGACACAACACTTTATGTTAAGGGCTCAGGCACACAGCTTGCCACAATCAAGGCAGAAGAATTTGTTGAGATGAGCAGAGCACGCCTGAATGAAATCATGAAAACAGAATATCCGGCAAATGATGTGGAACGTGAATCTGCATACCTTGCTGATGTCATGGCGGCGGTGACAGACGATGACAAGACCAAACGTCCAAGCGTAGAAGCACTGCTCCACAATTTATTTGCCTATACTTATGTACTGCATGTTCACCCGACTCTTGTCAACGGCCTGACCTGCGGAAAGGGCGCACAGGCACTTTGCGAGGAACTTCTGGGCAAAGATGTTCTCTGGATCGATATCTGCAAACCGGGATATACACTTGCACGCATCTGTTACGAGAAAATGAACGCCTACAAAGAAGAAACCGGAAAGGATGTTCAGGTTCTTCTGCTTCAGAATCACGGCATTTTTGTTGCGGCAGATACTGTGGAGGAGATTGGCGTTTTATTTGACGGCGTCATCAGTAAGTTAGAGAAACAGGTTAAAAGAACCGCTGACGTAAGCGAAGCTGTCACACCGGAGAAAGAGCAGGCTGCGCAGAAACTTTCCGAATTACTGGGACATGCGGTGGAAGTTGTGCCGGCAGCAGAAATGGACAATTTCGTAAAGGACAAAGCATCAGCAGCACCGCTTCTGAAACCATTTACTCCGGATCATATTGTGTACTGCGGACCATATCCGTTATTTGTAGAGAATATCGATCAGGCAAAAGAAGCACTGGACGCATTTATGAAAGAGAATGACAAAGAACCACGCCTCATTCTGGTACAGGGCGTTGGCGGCTTTATCATGGAAGATGACAAGGGAAAAGCTGCAAAAGCACAGCTCCTGGTCAAAGATGCCACCAAACTTGCAGTATATGCAGAGAGCTTTGGCGGAGCACTGCAGATGACAGATGACATTACATATTTCATTACACACTGGGAAGCAGAAGCATACCGCAGTAAGAAATAGGAGGTAAAAAACATGAGTGACGTACTTGAAACGATCAAAAGCAGAAGAAGCATCCGCAAATACAAAAGCGACATGATCCCGCAGGACAAACTTGAGAAGATCATCGAAGCAGGAACCTACGCGGCAACAGGAATGGGTAAACAGTCCCCGATCATCATTGCTGTGACAAACAAGGAGCTCCGCGATAAACTTTCTGCCATGAATGCAAAGATCATGGGAGTTGAGATCGATCCGTTCTACGGCGCACCGGTCGTTCTGATCGTGCTGGCTGACAAGGCACGTCCGACATACATTTATGACGGAAGCCTCGTTATGGGAAATCTGATGCTGGAAGCAGAAGCACAGGGAATCGGAAGCTGCTGGATCCACAGAGCCAAAGAAGAATTCGAGAGTGAAGAAGGCAAAGAACTCCTCAGATCTCTTGGAATCGAGGGTGATTATGAAGGAATCGGACATTGCATCCTCGGTTATGCAGACGGTGATGCTCCGAAGGCCGCACCAAGAAAAGCTTCTTATGTTTATTACGTAGAATAACAAAGAAAATACAATACCTTACAGATCAGGTCGGTGGTAAGATAATTTACCATCGACCTCTTTTTGTCCATTGAAAAAGGAAAGAATCCGCGAATATAATATAAGAAATAAAAAATAACAAGCACCTGAGGGCTTTCTTCCATTTTGAGGAATGCGGATCCAGTAAATCGGATAAAGTAATAGGGAAGATGGAACAGAGGAGGAAATTGTAATGAATAAGCTTACACATGCAGCTGCCAAGACCGTTTTTTCAGGAGTAGTTGATTATGCACTTGGACAGGTAAACAAGAACCCGGAGGAAGCATACGAAAAGATCATTGACACTGCAGAGAAACATATGAAAGATTTTCAGACAGGAGTAAACTGGGATTATCTGAGACGAGTTGCCTGTAATCCGGAATACACACTGAACCGTTACGTGACATCGATCGTAAAGGATCTCCACCCGAATGTACTCAAGACCACACTGATGAATCTTGGATTTGAGGCTCTTTACAATGGAACCAAAACCATCCGTGAGATGAGAAAGATCCATAACTGCAACATTCCGTGGATCATCCTGATGGACCCGACCAGCGCATGTAACCTGCATTGTACAGGATGCTGGGCAGCAGAATACGGAAATAAACTGAATCTTTCTTTTGAGGATATGGATTCTATCGTAACACAGGGTAAAGAACTGGGCGTTTATTTCTACATGATGACAGGCGGAGAGCCGATGGTAAGAAAGAAAGATATCATCGAACTTTGCAGAAAACATAACGACTGTGTCTTCTTTGCATATACCAACGGTACACTGGTTGACGAAGCACTCTGCAAACAGATGCAGGAAGTCGGAAACCTGTTCCTGGGCTTAAGCGTAGAGGGTGAGCCGGACGTAAACGACATGCGTCGTGGAAACGGTGTATACAACAAAGTTATGCATGCGATGGACCTGCTCAAAGAGCACGGACTTGTATTTGGTACCTCTATCTGCTACACAAGCGCAAACTACAAGAGCGTTACCAGTGAAGAGTTCATCCAGATGCTCATCGACAAAGGATGCCGTTACGCTCTGTATTTCCACTATATGCCGGTTGGAAACGCAGCTTCCGTTGATCTGCTTCTGAATCCGGAACAGCGTGTTTATGTGAAGAATCGTGTAAGAGAGATCCGTAATATGGAACACGGCCCTGGAATCTTTACCATGGACTTCCAGAACGATGGTGAATTCGTAGGAGGATGTATCGCAGGTGGAAGAAACTACTTCCATATTAATGCAAACGGTGATGCAGAACCATGCGTATTTATTCATTACTCTAATGGAAATATTCACGAGAATACAATTCTCGAGATCCTGAAACAGCCGCTGTTCATGGCTTACCATGACAACCAGCCATTCAATGACAACATGCTCCGTCCATGCCCGATGCTGGAGAACCCGGAGATCCTGCAGCGTATCGTCAAGGAATCCGGCGCACATTCCACAGACCTCCAGTCCCAGGAAACACCGGAACATCTCTGCAGTAAATGCGTACATTATGCAGAAGAATGGGCTCCTGTAGCAGACAAACTGTGGGAGGAAGAAAAAGCAGCAAAGGCAGTGAAAGCCGCAGCAAAATAATCTGCACCTCGATAAAATAAAAATCCTCAAACCGTCTTCTTGTATTCCTGAGACCAGGGATGTGAGAAGGCGGTTTTTTACTTATAAATGTCAGGAGGAATGCTTTCTTTTTTGCGGGGATTGTATTAGAATATAGGATATCATACGCAAAACAGATAAAACGGATTGGAGAATAAATATGAAAGTTGTAATTTTAGCAGGCGGTTTTGGTACCCGTATCAGCGAGGAGAGCCATCTGAAGCCGAAGCCGATGATCGAGATCGGGGAGAAGCCGATCCTCTGGCATATTATGAAAATGTATTCTGCTTATGGATTTAATGAATTTGTTATCTGCTGTGGATACAAACAGCATGTGATCAAAGAATGGTTTGCAGACTATTATCTTCACAACAGCAACATCACTTTTGATTTTACCCAGGAAAATAAGATGATCGTGCACAACAATGTCCTGGAACCGTGGAAAGTCACCCTGGTCGATACAGGACTCAATACCATGACCGGCGGACGTATCAAACGTGTGAAGGAATATCTCGATGGAAATACGTTCATGCTGACCTACGGGGATGGCGTGGCTGATGTCAACATCAAAGAACTTCTCGAGTATCACCGCTCCCACGGCAAAATGGCGACGATCACAGCGGCACAGCCGGGAGGACGTTTCGGTATCCTTGATATTGAAAACGATGGAACGATCACCAACTTCAAAGAAAAGAAAAAAGAAGACGGCGGTTGGATCAATGCCGGATTCATGGTCCTGGAGCCTTCGATCATGGATCTGATCGAAGGGGATGATACTGTGTTTGAGAAATATCCTCTGGCAGAGGCTGCCCGCATGGGACAGTTAAATGCCTACCGCCACAAGGGCTTCTGGCAGTGCATGGACACCCTTCGTGAAAAAAATCTTCTGGAAAGTCTCTGGCAGAGCGGAAATGCACCGTGGAAGATCTGGGAATAGAAAAGAGGAAATAACAGATGAAAGCAACAAGCTGCGATTACTGCGCGAATTATGTATATGACGAAGAAAGTGAAAGTTATTACTGCGATGTAAATCTGGACGAGGACGAGTATTACCGTTTTATCAGCACAGAATATAAAGAATGCCCGTATTATCGCAATGGAGATGAATACAGAGTAGTTCGGCATCAGATGTAGGGGACGGAGAAAAATATGATTACAGTAGAGCTGGATAATTTCAGCCTGAAACAGATCTGTCAGTCCGGTCAGTGTTTCCGGATGAGAGAGACAGAAGAAAACACGTATGAACTGATCGCAGGAGATCAGTATCTCAAACTTACACAGGAAGGGACGATCGTAACTTTTCATTGCAGTGATGTGGAATTTCTCTGTTACTGGGTTCCGTACTTTGATATTGATGCGGATTATGCAGGCTATATCGAGAAGATCAATCCACGTGACCATTACCTGAGTGCGGCGGCAGAGTGCGGGAGCGGCATCCGGATCTTGCGTCAGGATCTGTGGGAGATGATCATTACGTTTCTGATCTCACAGCAGAATAATATTTCCAGGATCCGTGGATGCATTGACAGATTATGTAAACGATACGGTGAGCAGAAATATTCCGAGGAAGGCGTGGAATACTGGACTTTCCCGACAGCGGAACAGCTGGGAACGGCGACGGAGGAAGAACTCCGGGCACTCGGAATGGGCTATCGCGCGAAATATCTGGTGGAAACGACACGAAGTATTCTGAGCGGAGAGGTCTCGCTGGAGAAACTTTACCGCATGTGTTATTATCGCAGGGCAAGACAGGAATTGATGAAACTCAGCGGCGTGGGAGAGAAGGTTGCTGACTGCATCTGTCTGTTTGCACTTCACCACATGGATGCATTCCCGATCGACACACATATCCGCCAGGTTCTGGACATACACTACAAAAGAGGATTCCCGAACCGCAGATATCACGGACTTCGGGGAATCATGCAGCAGTATATTTTTTATTATGAACTGACTGGTGCGGCGGATATTCACCGCACGAAATGAGGAGACAGACTATGGAATATGTTGTAAAAATCATCGCAGATGTTCTGGCAGCACTCTACCAGACAGCGGGAGCATCCCTTCTGCTGGCGGCACTTGTCATGTGCGTCTATATGCTTGGCAGGAAACAGGGAGCCGGTCCAGTGGTTCGGGCATGGATCCGTCAGTTCCGCACAAGCGGCTGGTTCAGGAAACATTTTTTCCTGGTATTTTATGTAAGTATGATGCTGTTTCGGACACTTTTGTGCCGAACAATCTGGGGAAATCCTCTGGATCATGTGCTCGGCATCTGGAGTTTACATAATAATGGAGAGCTTTACACAGAGAATTTTGAAAACCTGATCCTGTTTCTTCCGTTCATCGTCCTTTTGTTCTGGGCACAGGAAGAAAGAGACCATTATAAGGAAAAAAGTATTCAGGATGTCCTGATCTTAAGTTTCAAGATCAGTTTCCTGTTTTCGCTCGGCATCGAGTTCTGTCAGTTGTTTTTCAAACTGGGAACCTTCCAGCTTGCAGACCTGTTCTTTAATACAGTGGGCGGACTTCTCGGTGGAATCTGGTACTGGGGATTTGACAGAAGCCGCAGAAAGATTGAGAGTGCGATTCGCAGATTTGGCGGCTGGGATGTGACACCATGGAGATCCGCGGATGAGGAGCAGAAATCTTCCGGCACATATGCAATGACGGAGAATCCATCCATGGACCGCTCTGTTTCAGAAGCAATGGGAGAAAATGCCACACCTGAGATCAAAGAAGATCCGAAGGAACGAATGGATTCCAGATACCGTGCGATCGAGCGTCTGATCCGCGAAGCCGGCAAAAAGATGGTCAAGGCCAGACCATCCGATGCAATGATCCATCAGAAAGAGGGGCTTGCGAACTTCTGCACCGATTACGATATGGAGATCCAGAGGTTCCTGATCAAAGGATTCAGCGAGATCCTTCCGGGAGCAGCTTTCTTCGGAGAAGAAGATACCGAGGGAAATGCCGGTGCACAGGCAGATGGCGAGTTTACCTTTTATATTGATCCAATCGATGGCACGACGAATTTTATGTTTGATTATCATCACAGCTGTATTTCTGTCGGGCTTGCACATAAGGATCAGATGGTCGCTGGTTTTGTCTATCATCCGTACATTAATGATATGTATATTGCGATCCGCGGCAAGGGAAGTTACCTTAATGGCAAACGAATCCAGCTTGCGGATAAATCCGTCACGGAGGGAATCGTGGAGTTCGGCTGTGCAAGATACAACGAAGCCGGAATCGACTGGCTGTTCCGTGTGGTCAAAGATATGTTCCAGAACAGCCTTTCCATCCGTTGTGGCGGTTCAGCGGCATTGGGACTCTGCCGTGCGGCATCTGGAAGCAATACGGTTTATCTGGAACTGAAACTCCAGCCATACGATTATGCGGCGGCATCCGTGATCCTGGAAGAAGCCGGCGGCGTGATCACACAGATCGACGGAAGTCCGATCACACTCCACGAAGGCTGCTCGATCATCGGCGGCACACCGAAAGCGTGGAAAGAAAGCAAAGAAGCTTTTGAGAGACTGAGAGACAGTTCGGCAGAAGGGACCACAAAAGTAAAACTGAATAAATGACAAATAATATGCACCTGCTGTATCGGGAATGTTTACCTGGTATAACAGGTGTATTTTGTTATACTTTTATTGAAAAAGAATTATCAATAAGATGTTAAATGAGAAAAAAAGTCAATTCGCAGGTTAGAAAATTCTAACTGAAATATAGACAGGAATATAGGTTTGTGGTATAAAATAATGGTTAGAAATACCTAACGAAAAGAAAGAGGAGGAAGAAGATGGCAAATCAGAAATTGTTAAAGAAAGTAGCTCCGGTAGTGCTCAGTGCAGCTATGGCAATGACAAGTATGCCGACAGTTGCAATGGCGGCTGATTTTTCAGACAGTGATGTAGTTTCAGATGCTGTAGAAGTAGAAGAAACACCGGATGCGGAGACTGAGGCAGAAGTAGAGGTAGATACAGAAGAAGTTGCTGATGATACTGCAGATGTAGATGTGGTAGAAGATGAGGATGCAAACACAGCAGAAACTGATTCTGAGGAAGATCTGTTCAGCTCCGAGGTAACAGAGGACGAGTTTTCTGATCAGGCAGGCGATGACCAGACAACAGGCGAAGCATACGTTCTCATGAACATTCCTTATGACGATTTCTATAAGGCAGAATTAAAGAATAACGATGTCAAAGTCGATGCATTTACCTCTGCCACATTGAACAAATCCAGAACAGCGGGTATGATGAATGGAAATTCAGCTTATCATACAGATGTAGAAGGAACAAATCTGGCAGGTGTCACCTTCCCTGTTAAAGTAAGTGATCTTGCACTTCTGAAGGATCAGAAAAAGGTGACAGACGATGATTTCGTAACGATCACAGTCACAAACAAAGGACAGACAGCAAGCAATACTTATACAGGAAAAGATTCTCTGATCGAGAATGCTTCCTACTCTTATTATGTACTGTCAGAAGTTCCGGGTTATTATAAAGAACTGACAGTAAATGAAGATGGAAGCTTTACCTTCAGTGATGTTAAGGGTGCACAGGAGAAAACAGTTGAAGCAACAGCAGAACTGAAAACACAGAGCAAATATGGAGATTATCAGCTGAAGATCAATAATGAAACCTTCTCTTCCCTGATCAGTACAAGCACGGATAAAATCTATGGTGCAACGGTTAATACAACAGATGGTACAGAGTACGGTATGCGTCATCTGGAAAATATCTGGAAAGGCTATGAACTGGCATGGTGCACAGGTTTTACTACAAGTGTTCATGGATGCCCGACATCATCTGAACATTATAAATCCATGATGGGAAAAACCATTGACAGTGTTACTTATTACACTGACAAGGGAATCATCACATTTGATGTTAATGATGAAAAGGTTCTGACAAAAACAGGCGTAAAAGCAACAGTTGCAAACATTCATACAACAGATACAGAAGCAGCAGTCACTCTGGATGGCACTCTTCCGGAAGGTTTTGCAGCAAAATATACTGTTGACGGAACAGAAGTTGCATATGCAGATGGCAAGATCACAACCGGAACACTGGCAGCAGGTTCCCATACTCTGGTTATCAGCGATGAAAATGGCGAATATGCACCGATCCAGGCTTCTTTCTATGCAAAAGAGGCAGCTGTACCGGCAGCTTACGATGCTGAAAACAGTAAACTTGTACCGGCAGAAGGCTCTACAGAAGAGCAGCTGACAGCTTACATCAAGACAATCACTGCTGTAACAGTAGGAGATAAGACTTATCAGGCCACCGGAAAAGGTTCAAAAGTGATCGTCAAAGAAGACGGAACACTGGATCTTACAGGTATTGAAGTAACAAACGGAACTAAATTTGTTGTAACTTCCAGCGGATATGATGATTTTGCGTTCGATTATGAAGTTGCAGAATATAAATATGTATATGCAGGACTTACCTGGGCTCAGTACTGGGCAGCAGAAGGTGTATATGCAGCAGGTGATGCAACTGCTTCAGCAGACAAAGATACAAGAGGTGAGGCAGACCTTGGAGCGTTTGATACTGTAACAAGAGCAACTACAAACCACGGTCTTCACAGAGGAAGCTTCCAGACAATTGCAATTATTAAAGGTGAGAAAGGTTCTTATGCCGTTTCTTACTGGGAAGGACAGACAACAGTTGTATTCACAGACGGAACAAAAGCTACATATAGCAGGGGAACTCTTACATTTGAAGATGGTACAACAGATGAAATGCTTGACTATGAAGTAAGCGGTCTGAAATATGTACCGGTTAAAGTAAAAACTTCGGATTATGAAGATTTCAAAAAGGCTTATACAGTAGTAGAAAATGATGGAACACTGGTTGGTGGATACGGAGAAGTTAATCTTCGGTCTTATAATCTGACAGCAGATGTTACGGCAAATACAAATGGTCTTAAGACAGCTACAAAGAATGAAGATGGTACATTCAGCTTCAGCGCAAGAGCAAATGGAACAGATTCAGGTGTTAAAGATGCAGCCCTCAAAAAAGCAGAAAATATTACCACAACTGTAAAAGAAGCAAGTGGCAACTATGGTGAGTTCCTGAGAGTTGACCTTACAGGAGATGGATATGGAGATCTTGGTGCTGCAATGCAGGCTGTTAAATGGACATACTATGGAAACGACAGCACTTGCACAAATGCACTTCAGACTTACGGAACAAAATTTGCAGCAGATAACTGGATGCACAAATCTATGGGTATTCAGCTTGGCCTTACAAAATCCCTGCGCTGCCAGCTTCCAGAAGGATACGACGGAACAGGATACTGGACACTGACCGTATATGCTCTTGGATACGAAGACTTTACTGTACAGTTCCAGGCAACAGATGCAAATATTGTAAAACCAGCAAAAGAAGAAGTGGATACAACTGCACTTGAGGCAGTGATTGCAGAAGCAAAAGCACTGAAAGAAAGCGACTATACTCCGGCAAGCTGGGTAAATGTTGCAAACGAACTTGAAGAGTGCGAAGAAATGCTTGCAAATATTGACAAACAGACACAGAATGGCGTTGATGAGCAGATTACACATCTGAGAGAAGCAATTGATTCACTTGTAAAAGCTGAGTTCAAACTTAACGCTGCTTCAGGAACACTTTATACTCAGGATAAAACATCTACAACCCTCAAGGTAACAACCAACCTGGCAGGAACTGTAACATGGAAATCCAGCAATACAAAAGTTGCAACTGTAGACTCCAAGGGTGTTGTAACAGCCAAAGCAGCAGGTACAGCAAACATCACTGCTACTCTGAATGGAAAAACAGCAACTTACAAAGTAACTGTCAAGAATGCAATGTCCATCAACAAAACAGCTGTCACAGTTTATGTTGGAGGAACACCTGCTTCCTATACACTGAAAGCAACATCTGCAATCGGTGGAACAGTAAAATATGCAACAAGCAACAAGAGCGTTGCAACTGTAAGCTCCAAAGGTGTTGTAACAGCAAAGAAAGCAGGTACAGCAGTAATCACAGCTACAGCCGGAAAAGCAAAGATCACCTGCAAAGTAACTGTTAAGAATCCGAGCATTGCAGCAAAAGCAGCAAAAACAACTATTTATACAAAAGGTCAGACTTCTACAACAATCGCAGTGACCAAGAGCGGTGTTTCCGGAACTGCGAAATTTACAAGCAGCAACAAGAACATTGCAACCGTAGATTCCAAAGGTGTTGTAAGAGCGAAAAAAGCCGGAACCGTTAAGATCACAGTTCAGGTAGGAAAGCTGAAAAAGGTAGTAACGGTATCTGTTAAAAATGCATCTCTGAAACTTTCAAGAACAGCAGCAACAATCAACAGAGGCAAAACAACTACCATCAAAGTAAGTGCAGTTCCAACTGGAAAAGTTACTTACACAAGCAGCAACAAAGGCGTTGCAACTGTAACTTCCAAGGGCGTTGTAAAAGGCGTTAAGAAAGGTACAGTAGTTATCACTGTGAAATGCAGCGGCATGACAGCAAAATTTAAAGTAACTGTAAAATAAAAAGTTATAAAGTCAGCACAAAAGACGGGGGCCGTTTTTTAACAGCCCCTGCTTTTGTACGTTTTGAGATAATACAGGAGACACTATGAAAAAACAGGACAAAAAGGATTTTCCGGACAGAAAAAATTATATCAAGCTTCTTCCGGCAGCGGCAGTGATCGCAGCAGTGGCGGTGACTGGTGTTCAGGGAAAGGCCGGAAGTACGCAGAAAGTACAGTCAGAGAGTGCCGATGTTAAGGATGCAGAAGAACTGACCGGGCTGATTACAACAGCATATTCCTATGAGGATTTTTCAGATGGAACTTCTTCTTCAGCAAAAACAGGCAAAACTGCTTCCAAAAAGGCAAAAGCCGGAATCAAAAAAGGAACGGCAAAAACACTTCCGGATGAATCTCAGAAAACTTCTGCGACAGGACAGGGAACTACATCTACTCCGACTGTATCCGTTCCGGAAGGCGGATATAAGGATGGTACTTATCAGGGAAGCGGCACAGGATTTGGAGGCACGGTCAGTGTTCAGGTAACGATTTCCGGTGGAAAAATTACTTCGATTGATGTTCTGAGTGCCTCCGGCGAAACTCCTTCTTATTTTGCCTCTGCACAGGGGGTGATCAGCAGGATGATCTCCGGTCAGACTCCGAATGTTGATGCTGTCAGTGGAGCAACCTATTCCTCCAATGGAATCATTCAGGCAGTACAGGATGCTCTGTCAAAAGCGGCGAATACAGATGCAAAGACAACACCGACACCAACCGTGAAGCCGGTCGTAACAGCAAAACCAACACCAAAACCGGCATCTATTCCGAAACCGGCAGAAAATGTGACCTATAAAGACGGAACATACAGCGCAGAAGCAGAAGGCTTTGACGGACCGGTTAAAGTGACAATTACCATCAAAAACGGAAAAATCACAAAAATCACAAATACAAATACAGATACGAAGGAATATTTTAGCAAAGCATGGTCTAAGATTCAGCCTGCAATTCTCAAGAAGCAGGGCGTATATGGCGTAGATACCGTAAGTGGAGCAACTTTCTCATCCAATGGTATTCTGGAAGCTGCTCAGAAAGCACTGGCGAAAGCAGAGACAACAACTGCCAAACCGACTGTGAAACCAACAGCTACGCCTACTCCGACAGCAGAACCAGATATCCCAGAACCAGATACACCAACTTCTGAATATCAGGATGGTACTTACACAGGGAGAGCAAGAGGGTATTCTGGATTTGTCTATATTACAGTAACTATTAAGGATGGAAAAATTATAGAACTGACGAATACGAACACAGACACAGATTCTTTCTTTAAGAAAGCATGGAAAGTATTACAGCCTGCAATTCTGGAAAAACAGTCTGTAGATGGAATTGATACCGTAAGCGGAGCAACGTATTCTTCGAATGGAATTCTTGGTGGAACCCAGAAAGCACTGGAAGGTGCAAAAATTACGCCAACCCCAACAGAAACCCCAGTTCCAACAGTGACACCGGAAATTACTGTTACACCAACTCCAACGGTAATACCAGAAGCAACTCCAACACCGGAACCGACTGCTGTTCCGACAGAGACTCCAACACCGGAACCGACTGAAGAACCGGCAGGAAGATACAGAGATGGAACTTACACGGGAAGCGGAGCCGGAAATTATGGAGCAGGAAGCGTAACAGTAACAGTTACTATCTCTGGAGGACAGATTGTTGAAGCATCCTACAGTACACTTGATGATGAAGAGTATTTTGATGAAGCATGGAATTCTATTTATAATCAGGTAATGGGAAGTCAGTCAGCTGACGGTCTGGATGCTGTATCTGGGGCAACTTTTTCCTCACAGGGCATTATTCAGGCATTTCAGAATGCACTGAGTCAGGCTCAGAATTAACACATATTAAAAAATAATCAACAGGAGTAACGAGAAAAAATGAAATACCATAGTTTTTATATGCGAGTTCTGTGCCTGATCCTGATCATCGGCGCAGTCCTGGGCTATAATTTTATGCAGAAAAATGATACACAGGCACAGGAGATCACAGAGCTTACAGACCGCGTGAGTGCGCTGGAAGAACAGCAGCAGGAAATGCTGACTGCCCTCGAAGATGCGGCAAAAGCGCAGGAAGAAGCCAAGGCTGCAGCCGCAAACGCTTCTTCAAAGGAGACAGCAGGTGATATCACAGCTGCGGACAGCAGCAATGCAGACACATCTGATGCTGATAATGTATACAAAGACGGAACCTACACAGGTGAAGCACAGGGATTTGGTGGAACCATTCAGGTTCAGGTAACACTTGCCAGCGATGAGATCACCGACATCCAGGTGACAAGCGCACCGGGCGAGGATTCTGCTTATCTCTCACCGGGAGAGGGCGTTATCAGCTCCATTCTCTCCGCACAGAGTACAGATGTTGATACCATTTCCGGAGCAACCTTCAGCTCTACCGGAATCATCAATGCAGTTGTAGATGCATTAGGAAAGGCGGAAAACTGATGAAAAAAAGGCAGAGAAAAGTCCGTCTGATCCGGGCTGCCATACAGCTTGTATTTTTCATTGTGGCACCGGCACTTTTTTCCACCGCGTTTGCGGGAGTTAAGTCGATCTTTCAGGCGATTGCGGCAGGACAGCCGGTGACATGGAATTCCTTCCTCGATGTTACAGGCGCACTGCTTCTGATCACGGTACTGTTCGGAAGACATTTCTGCGGATATGCGTGTGCCTTTGGTTCTCTGGGAGATGCCATGTACGAGCTGACCTTATTTATCCGCCAGAAAGTTTTTCATAAGAAAGGCAGACATGGATATCCGGAAAAAGTGGTTCGCTGTCTGCAGAAAGTGAAATATATCCTTCTGGCATTTATCCTCCTTTCCATTTTCACCGGATGGTATGCAAACCTCCAGGGAATGAGCCCGTGGGATGTATTTTCCATGCTGACAGCGCGGAAACTTCCAAATGCCTCTTACAAGATCGGAATCATCTTACTTGTCCTGATCCTGGTCGGCATGTGTACACAGGAGCGTTTCTTCTGCCAGTTCCTGTGCCCGATGGGAGCTGTTTTTGCGCTGATGCCGATCCTGCCGTCAGCGTTATTCAAAAGAGAACGTTCCAAATGCCCTGCCAAATGCGGTCTCTGCAAAAAACGCTGCCCTGCACATCTTGATATTGACGGAGATACCCCTCTTTCCGGTGAATGTATCTGCTGTCATGCGTGCGAGGCAACCTGCCCGCGTAAGAATATCCAGATCGGACAGGAAGTGGAGGAACTGAAAGAAGAAGCAGCAGTTTCAAAAACACCAGTGAAGCGAGAGAAAAGTGCAGCTGTTTCAAAATAATGGTGAAGTTACTGCGAATAGTAACAAGTTAATAATATATAACTTGCCGCAAAAACAAAACTGTGGTAAGATATAACCGAAAAATTAAAACGCATTCGTTGTATGTTACAGCGGATGCGTATTTCGGTTATAAAGGAGAAATATATGCGTAATTTTCATAAAAAAATCGCCTGTACACTGACAGGTGTGATGCTTTGTGGCACGCTTATGGGAGCAGTGCCGGTTCTGGCGAAAGATGCGGAGAAATATACAAATACAGATTTTGCGATGGATACGGTAGTTTCTGAGACGCTGTATACAACAGGAGATGACCTGAACGCAGAGATCGGAAACAAGCTCCGGGAGATCGAAAACGGACTTCTGTCCTGGACGGACGAGGACTCACAGATTTCGAAGCTGAATGCGGCAGCGGGGGAGACGACAGAAGTTTCCGATGAGCTTGCCGGGTATCTTGCACAGATCGAGCAGCTTGCTGATGATTCAGGTGGAGCTTTCGATCCGACACTTGGCAAGGTGATCCGTCTGTGGGATATCGACGGCGAGGACCCGCATGTGCCGGAGCAGTCCGAGCTTGAAGCACTTCTTAAGGATGTTGGCTATCAGAACGTGACTCTGGATGGGAACAAAGTCACTCTGGCAGAGGATACCACTCTGGATCTGGGTGCGACCGGCAAGGGGATTGGTTGCGATGTGATCTCAGAATTTCTCAAAGACCAGAAAGAAGTCGAGGGAATGATCCTGAACCTGGGCGGCAGCAGTGTCATGGCTTATGGACAGAAACCAGACGATTCTCCATGGAAAGTAGCAGTCACAGACCCGAGAGACACAGAAGGTGATTATCTCGGCGCGATCACGATCAAAGGCGGCGAGTTCCTTTCTACCTCCGGTGATTACGAGAAATATTTCATGGAAGACGGCAAACGCTACCACCACATCCTGGACCCGAAGACGGGCTATCCGGTATGGAACGGATTAGATTCCGTGACGATCGTCTGCGACAATGGACTTCTGGCAGACGGACTCTCCACCGCATGTTTCGTTCTTGGAATGGATGATGCAATGGAACTGCTGGAGAAATATGATGCAGATGCAATGTTTGTGGATGAAGACAAGAATATCTATTTGACGGACGGGATGAAAGAACGATTTGAGTTAATGAAGAACACCTACACCGTAAAGGTTGTGCAATAGTTCAGGAGCAAATGTGATTTTGCGATGCTTTATTTTGGTGTTAAAATTATTTTGAGCATCGAGAAATGAATTATACTTTAAAAACGATGCATAAGACCAAGGGGACGGGTACAGTGGCGATTTAGTGCCATTGTACCCGTCCCCTTGGGTTTTTCCTAGAACCGAATACGTTTCAAAACCTCACTTGTCAGAGTCCCGATCAGCAATCCGGTGATCACCCCGGAGATCAACAGCGCCGGCGCATAATAAATCAGCCCGGACGTCATCGTGATCAGACTCGCAATAATAAGCTGCCCGATATTATGTGACACGCCCCCGGCGACGCTGATTCCAAGAATGCTGAAGCCAGATTTTTTCTTCATAAGAGTCATAACGGTAAGACTGAGTGCAGCCCCGGCGAGGCTGTAGAGGATACTGAACAGATTTCCAAACATAAACCCGATCACAACGATCCTCACAGCGGAGACAAGTGCCGCTTCCTTCCATGTATATTTCTCAAGGATAAAAAGTACCGCAAGGTTTGCAAGTCCAAGTTTCATTCCCGGAATCCCCGCAAAAAACGGGATCAGCGATTCTACATAGCCAAAGATGATCGCAACTGCGGCAAACAGTCCTAGATTGGCGATTTTTTTCTGGTTCATAATGTTTTCCTTTGTAAAGTAGAATAAGGGTCAGACAACAGTGTCAAATTCCGGTGAGGTTTCATCGGAACCGGAACCCTTTTCCCCCTCGATCACAACTTTGTTCGGCAGGCAGACGATCGTTCCGCCGGTGCTGTCAACGGCTTTCTGTTTTAGGCAGAGATGGTCCGGACAGTCGGCCTCGATCATTTTGACCTCGCCGTTTTTTATTTTGCATATATTGGTATCTCCGATGGAGATCACCTGATCCTTTGAAAGAGAATACGTGCCATATTCTTCACCATCTACCGTGATCCGGATCGAACCGTAATGCCCCTGACGCACCAGATACATCCCGCCCCACAGAACCAGGGCGAACACCACGATACTAATGATAAATGTCAGTTCTTTTTTCTTCAAATAAATAAACCTCTGTCTTAGATAAATGTTAGTTTGTTACGGTTTACAGGTTCCCATATAGAATCAATCATAGCATATCTGTCTGTGTATGACAAGAAAAAGTTAGCACTAACGAACAGGAGCGGATTTGCCAAAAATCTGGACACATTTTGTTTATTAAAAATTCATTGTTTTCCCTCTATGAAAGTGGTAAAATAGAGAAGATGTGACGTTAAGGTGTTAAGTAAGCCATAACGAGTAACTGCCGGGCGGTCATGAAACCGTGGGCAGGAGTTGTAGAATGGGAAATAAGAAGAACAAACAAGAATAAAGACAAACAGGAGTAAAGTATGAATATATTTTCAAAAGTATTCGGGACACGTAGTGAGCATGAGGTAAAGAGAATCATGCCACTGGTAGAGAAAACAGAATCTCTTCGCCCGGAAATGCAGAAATTAACAGATGAACAGCTGAGAGACAAGACCAGAGAATTCCGTAAACGTCTGGACGAGGGAGAGACACTGGATGATCTTCTTCCGGAGGCTTTTGCAGTTGTTCGTGAAGGTGCGAAACGAGTTCTTGGCATGGAGCATTACCGTGTACAGATCATCGGTGGTGTCATTCTCCATCAGGGTCGTATCGCTGAGATGAAGACTGGTGAAGGTAAGACCCTCGTGTCTACCCTTCCTGCATACCTGAATGCTCTCGAAGGCAAGGGTGTCCATATCGTAACTGTCAACGACTACCTGGCAAAACGAGATGCTGAGTGGATGGGTAAAGTCCATGAATTCCTCGGACTGACTGTAGGCGTTGTCCTCAACGACATGAAACCGGAAGAGCGCCGTGCAGCATACGGATGCGACATTACTTATGTAACAAACAACGAACTTGGATTCGATTATCTTCGTGACAACATGGTTATCTACAAAGAGCAGCTTGTACAGAGAGATCTGCACTATTGCATTATCGATGAGATCGACTCCGTCCTGATCGACGAGGCACGTACACCTCTTATCATTTCCGGACAGAGCGGCAAATCCACCAAACTTTACGAAGTATGCGATATCCTGGCACAGCAGCTTGAGCGTGGTGAAGCCAGCCATGAGATGACCAAGATGGCAGCTATCATGGGTGAGGAAGTTGTCGAGACTGGTGATTTCGTTGTCAATGAGAAGGACAAGATCGTCAACCTCACCGAGCAGGGTGTCAAGAAGGTTGAGAAATTCTTCAATATCGAGAACCTGGCAGATCCGGAGAACCTGGAGATCCAGCACAATATCATCCTTGCACTCCGTGCACACAACCTGATGCATAAGGACCAGGATTACGTAGTTAAGGATGACGAGATCCTGATCGTAGATGAGTTTACCGGACGTATCATGCCGGGTCGCCGTTATTCTGACGGACTTCATCAGGCAATCGAAGCAAAAGAGCATGTCAAGGTCAAGAGAGAGAGCAAGACTCTTGCTACTATCACATTCCAGAACTTCTTCAACAAATATGACAAGAAGGGCGGTATGACCGGTACAGCACTTACCGAGGAGAAAGAATTCCGTGATATCTATGGAATGGACGTTGTAGAGATCCCGACCAATAGACCGGTACAGCGTAAAGACCTCGAAGATGCCGTATACATGACCAAGAAAGAGAAATTCAACGCAGTCGTAGAGGCTGTTAAGGAAGCATATGCAAAGAAACAGCCGGTACTGGTTGGTACGATCACCATCGAGACTTCCGAGCTCATCAGCAAGATGCTCCGCCGCGAGGGAATCCCGCATAAAGTCCTGAATGCGAAGTTCCATGAACTTGAGGCAGAGATCGTTGCACAGGCAGGTCAGTCCGGTGCTGTTACCATCGCGACCAACATGGCAGGTCGTGGTACCGATATCAAGCTCGATGACGTTGCAAGAGAAGCCGGCGGTCTCAAGATCATCGGTACAGAGCGTCATGAATCCAGACGTATTGATAACCAGCTCCGTGGACGTTCCGGTCGTCAGGGAGATCCGGGTGAATCTCGTTTCTATATCTCTCTTGAGGATGACCTGATGCGTCTGTTCGGTTCTGAGCGACTGATGAAAGTATTTACATCCCTCGGTGTTGCAGAGAATGAGCAGATCGAACACAAGATGCTTTCCAACGCGATCCAGAAGGCACAGGAGAAGATCGAGTTCAACAACTTCGGTATCCGTAAAAACCTTCTCGATTACGACCAGGTAAATAACGAGCAGCGTGAGATCATTTATGCAGAGCGCCGTCAGGTACTGGATGGAGAGAACATGCGCGATGCCATCTACAAGATGATCACAGATATCGTAGACAGTACTGTAGATATGTGCTTCTCCGATGATGTAGATTCCGAAGAGTGGGATCTGGATGAGTTCAACACAGCACTGCTCCCGATCATCCCGATCAAGGCTTTAACTAAGGAAGATGTCAAAGGCAAGAAGAAAGACGAGATCAAGCACGAGATCAAAGAAAAGGCTGTCAAACTCTACGAAGCCAAAGAAGCAGAGTTCCCGGAAGCAGAGCAGCTTCGTGAACTGGAACGTGTCGTTCTCCTGAAATGCATCGACAGCAAGTGGATGGATCACATCGACGACATGGAGATTCTCCGTCAGGGAATCGGCCTTGTAGGATATGGCCAGAGAGATCCGGTTGTTGAGTACAAGATGAGCGCTTACGAGATGTTCAACAACATGATCAGTGCGATCCAGGAAGATACTGTCCGTATGCTGTATCATGTAAATGTAGAGCAGAAGGCAGAGCGTGAGCAGGTTGCCAAAGTTACAGGAACCAACAAGGATGATTCCTCCGCAAAAGCTCCTGTTCAGCGTAAAGAAGACAAGATTTATCCGAACGATCCATGCCCGTGCGGAAGCGGCAAGAAATACAAACAGTGCTGCGGACGTAAATTAATGAAAGCATAATAGAGCAGATAATAAAGAAGCTGCATCCCCGTTGGAGTGATTCCGATGAGGATGCAGCTTTTTGCATAGGTGATATTTGATTTTTCAATATCAGAGAGTTTATTTCCCAGCTTTTGCTCTGCGGGCATCTTTCTTTGATTCCAGGTTGGAAACGACCATAGTGCAGGCAGCATCACCGGTGATGTTGACAGTGGTACGTCCCATATCAAAGATACGGTCAACACCGGCAACAAGTGCGATACCGTCGACCGGAAGACCTACAGAAGTAAGCACCATCGCAAGCATGACCATACCGGCACCAGGCACACCAGCAGTTCCGATAGAAGCGAGAGTTGCTGTGAGCACGATAGTCAGCATCTGAGAAAGTGTCAAATGGATTCCGTAGCAGGATGCGATAAAGATCGCACAGACGCCCTGATAGATCGCAGTACCGTCCATATTGATGGTAGCACCGAGTGGAAGTACGAAGGATGCGATCTCACGTTTGGCACCAAGTTTCTCAGTACATTCCAGGTTGATCGGCAGGGTTCCTACGGAAGAAGCACTGGAGAATGCAAACATGATCGCCGGAAGCATGCCCTTGAAGAATTTCAGCGGGCTCATTCCACCGAGTGTTCCGACAGTCAGTGAATAAACAACTACAGCATGTACAACATAGCAGATATAAGCTGCGAGAAGTACCATAGCCAGGGAACCGATGATTGCCGGACCGTTGGTTGCGATAACCGGACACAGCAGGCAGAAGACACCGATCGGGGACAGTTTCAGGATCATTTCCATACATTTCATAAAGATCTCATTCAGATCATTGAATGCGTTTACAACGCGGACGTTTTTCTCACCGACGAGGATGATCGCGAAACCAAGGATGATCGCCATTACGATAACCTGCAGCATGTTTGCTTCTACCATCGGTGAAACGAAGTTGGATGGAAAAATATTTACCAGCGTATCCATGAAGGAAGTTGCCTCAGCAGCCTCATAGGCCAGGTCTGTGGTAGCAACTACAGGAAACAGTCCTTTGAACAGGTTTCCACCGGTTAGACCGATTGTAACGGCAAAAGCAGTTGTGCACAGATAAAAAACAACTGTTTTGAGACCGATAGATCCAACTTTCTTGATATCACTCATGGAAATGATACCGCACATGATGGAAAACAGTACGATCGGAACGACGATAAACTTGATCAGGTTCAGGAAAATCGTTCCAAACGGTTTGATGTAAGATTCGGCGAAGCTGGCATGACTCTGCATCAGAAGACCAGCAATGATCGCCAGGACCAGTGCAATAAAAATCTGCATGGCCAGGGACATTTTTTTCTTTTCTTTCATTAATAGTTCCTCTCTTTCTTTCCCTTTTGTACAGGTTTCGGGTATAAAAAAGGCATCGCAAATAAACGCAATGCCTTCATCGCCATCACCTGACAATTCATTGTATCATATGTACAAAAAAGATACAATACAGAGTCAAAAATTGGCTAAATTTGTATTTGTTGTCTATGACAACGAATTAGAAGAACTTCGCGATCGCATCCAGTTCCTTGCGCGGCGGACGTGCCGGAGATTCGGCTGCCTTGCCAACTGCAATAACAGACACAACAGTTTCTGTCTCTGGAATATCAAGGAGTTCGCGGAGTTTATCAGATTCACGAATTCCCATGATCAGAGTGGAAAGTCCCAGATCTTCCGCTTTGAGGATCAGGTTTTCATTCTGCAGACCAAGATCATAGCATCCCCATCCGTTTCCAAGTTCATTGTCGGCGGTACCATCTTTCTGGAAACCGGCGCGGTCATGTACGAAGGTTGTTACGATCAGCGCAGCATTCTCGGATTTACCCGCATTTCCCGCACCCGGAAGGCAGGTTGCACGGATCTTGTCGACTATTTCTCTGGAAAGAACACAGTAGTAACGTCCTGTCTGAGAGTTTTTCCAGGACGGAGCCTCCTGCGCGGCACGGATCAGCGCTTCCATCTGTTCTCTGGTCACTTTACTGTCAGCCGCATATTTGCGGACAGTTCTTCTGGTTTCTATTAATTTCTGAAATTCCATGGTGGGTCCTCCTTGATGTGATAACTTTGTACAACGTCATTTTAACATAGCGATAAAGGGGATTCAATGAGAAGTTTATGTATGCACAATTCACAAAAACCAAAAGAATAACTTATATAATCTATACAAAGTTGTGTTTTTTTCCAAAAAGCAATTGACGTTCACTTAAGAGAGTGCTACTATGACACATGTAAGGAAAACCTTTTCCTAACAAACCAGCAAGGAGAATCAGAATGGCAGTTACGATAGAAGATATTGCCCGGGAAGCCGGTGTATCGATTGCGACTGTATCCAGGGTGATCAATAAGACGAAGCCGGTAAGTGCAGAACTCCGTGACAGAGTCTACGAAGTGATCGAGAAGAATCATTTCAAGCCCAACAGCCTTGCACAGGGATTGATCACAAAGAAGACCAATACGATCGGTATTATCGTACCGGACATTTCCAATGCAGTTTTTGGTAAACTCACCAAGGGAATCAACAGTGTTTTTGCACAGGAAGGCTATACTGTTGTCCTCTGTGAATCACAGGGTGAACTTGAGAAAGAACTGAAATTACTGGGAATTCTGGAGGAGAAGCAGATCGAAGGCCTGCTTTTTGCCGGAGTTGATGTAAACCACACTCTGGTAGAGCGCATGCGCAAGAGAAATTATCCGGTAGTCCTGGTGACACAGGAAGCTTCGGAGGATGAGGAAGCAGTGCACACTGTGATCCACAATAATGTGGAGGCGATGTACGATGCGGTGAAGTTCCTTCTGGACAATGGCCATGAGCGGATCGCCTATCTCGGCGGACCGAAGAATGACTTTTCATCTGGCAAGAAGCGTGTCATTGGCTATAAGAAAGCACTGGAAGAAGCAGGAATAGAAGTGAAGGATTCCTACATTGCCCAGGGAGATTTTTCTTTTGAAGCGGGATATCAGGGAATGAAGAAGCTCTATGAGGAGAACAGTAAGCTCCCGACGGCAGTAGTCACCGGAAGTGATGTGATCGCAGTAGGAGCAATCCAGTATCTTGACAACATGAGAGTGAAGATTCCAGATGATATTTCCATTATGGGATTTGATGATTCTGAATTTGCAACTTACATCAAGCCGGAGCTGTCAACCGTGCGGATCTCTTACTATGATGAGGGAGTCAAGGCGGCGGAGATGCTCAGGGAACTGATGGATGGCAGCACAGAAGCACCAATGAAGGAGTATGTGCCCCACAAGATTATCCGAAGGAGCACGACAAAGAATCTGAACTGAATACAGGAAAGAAGAGCTGTATAGGAGCAGCTCTTACTTTTGAACGAATAGGAAAGCGATTTCCCTAAAGATTATGCAGATTATACAAAAGAAAATCACAAATATTAGTGATTATAACAAACGGAAAAACGATGAAACCTTATTTTTTTACGACTAAATGTAAACGTTTTCCTAAAAGTATAAATATCATTCCGACAGTTCAGAGACATTCTTAAATTAAGAGATCTATAAAAAACACAATATATATTTTCATTCATGAAGGAGGAAACAACATGAAAACAAAACAGTGGAAAAAAGCAGCAGCACTTATGTCAGCAGGAGCAATGACCGCATCTATCTTTGCGGCACCATTGGCAGTAAAGGCAGACGATAAGGTAACGATTTCATTTTCCTTTGACCAGGGCGTTGGCGAGGCAACCCAGAAGATGGTAGATGCCTACAACGAAAGCCAGGACAAAGTGGAAGTACAGACTGTCATTCTCCCGCAGGATGCAAACACAGTTCACGATGATTTTGTAAACAAGCTTGCTTCCGGAGATACCAGTGTAGATGTAATGGGACTTGATGTAACTTATATCAGCGAGTTTGGTTCTGCAGGATGGCTGGCAGATCTCTCTGATCTGGTAGATCCTTCTCTGACAGAGGGAATGCTCACAGGTCCGGTAGAAGGTGCAACGATTGATGGCAAACTTGTAGCAATGCCATGGTTCACAAACTCAAGTGTCCTTTTCTATCGTACGGATGTCCTTGAAGATCTGGGGGCAGAAGCTCCGGATACCTGGGAAGGCTGGATGGAGCTGGCAGACAAGGCAAAAGGTGTAGATGGCGTGGAATATGGAGCTGATTTCCAGGCAGCACAGTCCGAATCTCTTGTATGCAACTGGGTGGAATATGTATGGGGCAATGGCGGAGATATTCTGGACGAGAACGGAACTCCTGTTGCAAACTCCGACAATAATGTAGAAGCAACAGAGATCATGAAGAAACTTGTTGATGATTATGCACCGGAAGGAATCACAACTTATTCCGAAACAGAGAGTGAGCAGGTATTCAAAGAAGGCAAATGCCTCTTCATACGTGACTGGTCAGGATTCTGGTCAAGCGGACAGGATGAAGGTTCCAAGGTGACAGGAAAAATTGGCGCAACTACACTTCCGGTCGGACCAAGTGGTGAAGATTCTCACACCTGCCTCGGTGGACTTGATCTTGTGATCAACAACAACGTTGACGATGCACACAAAGAGGCAGCAGCTGATTTCATTTCCTACATGGCAAGTGCAGATACACAGAAAGAAATGACTCTGATCTCTTCTCAGCCGCCAGTTGTAAAATCTGTTTATGAAGATGCTGATATCCTGGAAGCAATCCCATTCTACTCTGATTTTGCAGACATCATCGCAACAGGAAAATCCAGACCGCAGACACCAAAATATGCAAAAGTTTCCGATGCGATCCAGAGAAATGTACACCAGGCACTCACCGGCGAGATGGAAGTCAAAGATGCACTTGATACACTCCAGAGCGAACTGGAAGAGCTTACAAAATAATAAAATTTTAAGGGAGAGGAATGAGCACAATGAAAAAGGGACGTGGTTCACTGGAAAAAACAGAATCCAGGGATGCATGGATTATGATGACACCGGCTCTTATTGTTCTGACGATCGTGGCGGTTTATCCGATACTTCGTACATTCTGGCTGAGTCTCCATGAGATGGTCCTGACTGATCCGACGAGCGGGTATCCGTTCGTCGGACTGGGAAATTATATAAAGATTTTTCAGGATTCCAGAGCATTGACGGCACTTGTATTTACACTGAAATTTACTGTTGTGACAGTATTTTTTGAGACGATTCTCGGCTTTATTTCTGCGATGATCATGAATCAGGGATTCAAGGCAAAAGGCTTCGTCCGGGCAGCAATCCTGATTCCGTGGGCGATTCCGACCTCTGTTTCTGCAATGATGTGGAAATTTATCTACAACGATCAGTATGGACTTTTTAATGATGTATTGTGCCGCCTTGGGGTGATCGATGGTTACAAAGCATGGCTCAGTACTTCAAGTGGTTCCTTTATGGCGCTGGTCATCACGGATATCTGGAAAACAGCGCCGTATATGGCACTTCTGATCCTTGCAGGGCTGCAGATGGTTCCGGATGATCTCTATGAAGCGGCAAAGATTGACGGTGCAAATGTAATTCAGCGTTTCATTTATGTCACGCTTCCAAACGTCAAAACGACTGTCCTCGTGGCAATGCTGTTCCGTACCCTGGATGCTTTCCGGGTATTTGACCTGATCTCCGTTATGACAGGAGGCGCGAACGGAACGGAGAGTGTGTCTGTGTACGCATACAATAACCTGATGAAATTCCTTGATTTTGGATATGGTTCTTCCCTGGCAGTGCTGATCTTTGTAGTTGTATTCCTGATCAGCGTGATCTATATGAAATTTATGGGAAACCGTCTGACAGAGATGTAGGAGGTGGACATTGTGCAGAAATCAAAGAGCATAGCAGGAAAAATCTTATTCGCAGTGTTTGTGATCGTTTTTGTCGGAATCATTGTCCTTCCTTTCTTCTGGCAGTTTATGACTTCGATCAAACCTCTGTCGGAGATCTCAGCAATTCCGGCGAAGTGGATCCCGAGCAAGGTCCACTGGGACTTTTACAAAAATGTATTTACGAAACATCCATTTGGAAGATATCTGCTGAACAGTTTTATCGTGGCACTTTCCACAACGGTACTCAGCATTCTAATCGGTGCTTCCGCAGCATATGCACTTGCGAGACTTCGCTTTAAAGGTAAAAAGATCATGCTCATGGCGATCTTAAGTATTTCCATGTTCCCGACGATCGCAACCTTAAGCCCGATCTATCTTCTTCTGAAAAACCTGAAGCTTCTCAATACATATGCAGGTCTGATCATTCCGTACATCACCTTTGCCCTGCCCCTGTCGATCTGGCTTCTGACGAACTTTTTTGCACAGCTTCCGAAGGGATTTGAGGAGGCTGCAGCGATCGATGGCTGTTCCAGAGGTAAGATTTTCTTCACGATCATGCTTCCTCTGATCAAACCGGCAACTTTTTCTGTGGCACTGATCGTCTTTATCAATGCATGGAATGAGTATCTGTATGCACTGACTTTTATGACAAATGACAATATGAGGACAGTACCGGTAGGTATTGCACTTTTCCCGAGCAATTACGAGCTTCCGTGGGGCGACATTGCGGCAGCGACTGTTGTAGTAACCGTTCCGCTTATCATTCTGGTACTTATTTTCCAGAAAAAGATCATCGCAGGTCTGACCACCGGCGGTGTAAAAGAATAATAGTAGCTGTGAGGGTACTGAACAGTTACAAATAATAAACATCAGGAGTGAGCATTATGAAAAAAATCAAATTATCAGAAAATCTGGAATTATCTCAGGTAGTTATGGGATGCATGAGAATCGCAGATTCCAATCTTACCGAAAATGAACTTTTGGATCTTGTAGAAAAATGTCTGGATATGGGAGTGACCTCCATTGACCATGCACCGGTATACGGCGGCTATACCTGTGAAAAAATCTTTGGAGATGCGGTACTTCGGAAACGTCCGGAACTGAGGGACAAGATGCAGCTTATCACAAAAGCTGGTATCGTATGCCCGGGACATTATGGAAACAAGACCATTTACTATAAAAGTACAAAAGAAGAGATTCTGAAAGAAATGGACGAATCTCTGGAAAAACTGGGAACAGATCATGTAGATCTTCTACTGATCCACAGACCTGACCCGCTGGCTGATCCGGCAGAAACTGCAGATGCATTGGAAACTGTTGTAAAGCAGGGAAAAGCCCTGAATGTTGGTGTTTCAAACTTTTTGCCGTCCCAGATGACGATGCTTCAGAGTTATCTGAACATTCCGCTTGTGACGAACCAGATGGAGCTTTCTGTCAAAAACACTGAGAACTTCTTTAATGGAGTAGTTGACGATGCATTTACAAGAAGAATCCCTCTGATGGCATGGTCTCCGCTTGGAGGTGGTGATGTATTTAAGAGTACCGATGAAAAATTTGTACGTCTGCGTACTGTACTTACGGCAATCGCAGAAGAGCATAAGACTACGATCGACGCAGTGATCTACGCATGGCTGTTTGTTCATCCGGTAAGAATTGCGGCGATCACAGGAACTATGAATGCAGACAGAATCCAGAAAGCCGTGGATGCGACAGAACTGGAACTTTCTTATGATGAGTGGTATCAGATTCTGGAAGCATCCAGAGGATACGCTGTACCGTGATGAAAATTAGTTGACATAAATGATCTTGGGAGGACAGAAACGTGAGTAAAATTCGTTTTGGACTGATCGGTTCCGGCTGGAGAGCAGAATTTTATATTCGCATTGCCAAAGCCCTGCCGGAAATGTTTGATCTGGCAGCAGTGATGATAAGAAGTAAAGAAAAAGGTGAGGCTTTTTCTGCAAAATTCGGTGTAAAAGTAGTCAATACACTGGATGAACTTGTGGAAAAAGAGCCGGAGTTTGTCGTAATGGCAATCAAAAGAGGAATCGTCACAGAAAATCTGATCACTTTATTTGAGAGAGGGATCCCGGTGCTGACGGAAACACCTCCGGGAGAAGACGTGGAAGCACTGCATCAGCTCTGGGATGCTTATCAGAAATATCAGCCAAAAGTGCAGGTGGCAGAACAGTATTTCCTGCAGCCGCTCTATGCATCCTGGTACAAGGCAATCTGTGATGGAAAGCTTGGTGAGGTAGAAAATATCAATATTTCTTCACTCCACGGTTATCACGGTGCGAGTATCATCCGGCAGTTCCTTAGAACAGGATTTGAGAACTGCAGGATTTACGGAAAACGTTACTGGTTTGATGTGACGGAAACATATGGAAGAGATGGCATGGTTTTTGATGGAGAGGTTGTCAAATGCTCCAGAGATCGTCTGACGATGGAATTCGACAATGGCAAAGTGGCATATTTCGACTTTTCTGACCCGGCGCAGTATCACTCTTTTATCCGCACCAGACAGCTTACCGTGCAGGGAACACGAGGTGAGATCGATGATCTTACTATTCGCTATCTGAATGCGCAGAATATTCCGGTCACACAGGATCTTCGGAGGATTGATCTTGGCGTATATGGAAATCAGGAATGGTCACATTATGCGGTTATGCTGGGCGAGGAATTTTTGTTCCGTACACCGTTTATCAATGCGAGATTCAACGATGACGAGATCGCAGTTGCTTCCTGTATGGTAAAAATGCATGAGTATATCAACGGCGGTGAAGAATTTTATGGAATGGCAGATGCACTGCAGGATATGTATATCTGCCTCAAGATGGATGAAGCTCTGGAACATCCGGTGACTGTAGTAGAGACTCAGACACAGCCATGGGCGCAGAAATAAACCAAAAAACAGGATCCTGACGTTATAAAATGCTTGTAAACAAAAGCACTGAATCTATCAAGAAACATTTCTTTTGAAGTGATGTTTCTTGATGAATTTGGTGCTTTGTTTTTGTGGTTTTGTGTAGTATTGCAGAAAGAACTGTGAAAACCACATGTGATTTGTGACTATTTTTTGAAAAAACCTCTTTACAAACCACATAAAACAATATATAATGCAGACATAAACAAAAAGAAACCACACAAAATTAAAATAAAACAGACACAAAACCACAAAGATACAAAAACAACAAAAACAGACAGGAGAGTATTAAAATGAAAATTCTTGAATCTAAATTCGTAAAAGGCTTTATCAAAATGGCAGATGACGGTTATCAGCAGGGATGGCATGAGAGAAACGGTGGAAACTTAAGCTATCGTCTGAAACCGGAAGAAGTAGAGATGATCAAACCGCGACTGAATGCACCGGGAGAATGGGAAGAGATCGGAGTGGAAGTTCCGGGTCTGGCAGGAGAGTTTTTCCTTGTGACAGGAAGCGGTAAATATTTCCGAAACATCATCGTGGACCCGGAAGTATGTCTTGCGATCATCGAGCTGGATGAGACAGGAACGAAGTACAGGATCCGCTGGGGACTTGTCGAGGGCGGCAGACCGACCAGTGAGCTTCCGACTCATCTGATGAACCATGAAGTGAAGAAGAAACTGACAAACGGAAGACATCGTGTTATCTACCATGCACATACCACAAATACGATCGCGCTGACTTTCGTACTTCCACTGGAAGACAAGGTATTCACAAGAGAACTGTGGGAATCCGCAACAGAGTGTCCGGTTGTGTTCCCTGATGGTGTCGGAGTGATCGGCTGGATGGTTCCGGGCGGAAGAGAAATTGCTATCAAAACAGCAGAACTGATGAAAAAATACGATGTTGTCATCTGGGCACATCACGGAATGTTCTGTTCCGGAGAAGATTTTGACCTGACATTCGGTCTGCTCCACACAGTAGAGAAATCTGCAGAGATCCTGGTCAAGATCCTCTCCATGTCACCAAACAAGCTCCAGACTATCACACCGGATAACTTCCGTGCTCTGGCAAAAGACTTCCACGTAAGCCTGCCAGAAGAATTCCTCTATGAAAAAGAAAAATGATCATCGCTGTGTTGGCACTGTTCCGAACTGCTTTTTGTAAGCACGGACAAACGTAGTGTAATCCCGAAAGCCGCTCATCTGGGCGGCTTTCATTATGGGCATTCCCTGGGAGATCAGAGAGCGGGCGTGAAGCAGGCGTTTGCTGACGATGTAGTTGTGGATCGTGTAGCCTGTTTCTTCTTTGAATTTCCGCATCATATGATATTTGCTGAAGAAAAACTTCCCGGCGAGACTGTCGATCGAGAGGTCTTCTGCCAGATTTCGATTAATATATTTCAGAAGCTGCTCCACCTGGGAGTCCGAAGAGTAGGATTTCCGGTCTGGAGCAGTACTGCTTTTGAGGAAAATCCGGTTGATGTAGACCATAAACTGTGTAAAAAGTGCCTCACTTAAGAAATTATCCCCAAACTGGTCACCACGCAGGGACTGCTCGATCTCGGGCAGCAGATCCTTGAGGCGTTCCTGGAGGGCAGAATCCAGACGGACAAGGTTGAAGCTGCGGTCGTTGGCTTTCTGGAAACAGGTGTTGAGCTCCGGACGTGACAGATCTTCACGAAGCCAGAAAATATAGCGTTCATATGGCACCGCCGGGTCGATCTCCGGCTTGTGGATCGCACCCTGGCTGACCAGAAGAATGTCCTGAGGTTTGAGGTGGTAAGCTTTTCCTTCTATATGATAAGTAACTTTGCCAGAGACAAAGACGATGATCTTGTGAAAATCATGATAATGCCACTCAAACTCCCGGTCTGTACGGTCATTGATATGAAACAGCCGGAAATCCTCCTTGAGATAGCCGGTTTTTGCAAGGGAATACTGCGAATAGTCCATGGGAAGCCCTCCTGATTTGTTTGCTTTCTATTATAAAGAAGTATTCACTGGAAAAGAAGTGGTGTATAATAAAAAATATCATTTTACACAGGGAGAGAACAATGAAGGAGAAAGCATGGAAAAATGTAATAGCTGTATTGATAATAGCGCTGGCACTTATGGCGGGAGGTATAAATGTATCTGCCGCATCCGGGATTACGATTCGACAAGGCAAAGTATATCAGAATAATAAAGTGTATACCGGATGGTTCAGCCAGAATAATGGAAAGTATTATTCTGTAAAAGGAATAAGAGCAAAGGGATGGAAGAAAATTTCGAATAAATATTATTATTTTGACCGAAACAGCAGGCTTATCACGAATCACATTGTCGGCTCAAAAACGACTGGATACTTTTATGTGGACAAAACGGGTGTAAGGGTTACAACGAAAGAAATCCGTCAGGCAGTTGCTTTTGTCATGAGATACTCAAAGGCAACAGATCTGCCTTCTAAACGTCTTAGAACCTGTTTCCGTACACTGCTTAATTATCCTTATTATAATATGACAGATCACGCACCACGGGCAAATCAGATTGCTTCCTGTGCAGGTTACATGTTTACTTACAGAAGAGGTGACTGCTATTATTATGCCTCTACAATGGCATATATTGCAAGAGTTCTGGGCTATGATGCGCGTGTGGCGTGTGGTGCAGTTACTGCAAGAGGACCATATGCCGCATTGTCTCCACATGGATGGTGCGAGGTAAAATATGGAAATGCATGGAAAATGCTTGACTGTAGTATGCAGCGGGCACACACAAACAAGAATTTATGCCTGGTCACGAGAAAACAGTATCCATTTCGTCTGAGATGTGATAGGGTGTATACAATGAAATCCAGTTATGGAACAATTAAATGGGCATGATCAGGAGGCTGTGAACGGGTCAAACAATAGCATGACCGCATTTTTTGCAAGGTATAGAGCAGTTTATTCTATATACATTGTAAAAAATAGCTTATATACTGGAACTATCGAATGGTTAAATGAATTGCGGGTAACGATAAATCCATAATATAAGCAAATCAAGCGGGAGGGCATAGCAATGACAGACTGCATTACAATGATAAAATATCAGGGACTTGGAAATGATTATCTGGTACTGGATCCGAACAAGAACCGTGTACAGCTTCAGGGCAAAAAGATTGCTCTGATGTGTCAGAGAGGTTTTGGACTCGGTGCAGACGGTGTTCTGTACGGACCGGTGGACATCAATGGAAAAATGGGCGTGCATATCTACAACTCTGACGGAAGCGAAGCGGCGATCAGCGGAAATGGTGTCTGTATTTTTGCAAAATACCTTCTTGACCATGAATATGTCAAAGAGAAAAAATTTGAGATCAAAACTTTGTCCGGTTCTATTGAAGTGGAGTGCCTGAACAGCCGTGCTACAGAATTTCGTGTAAACATGGGAAAGGCATCCTTCCTTTCCAGAGAGATTCCAGTGACTGGCGAGGTGCGTGAGGTTATCAATGAGGACTTTACCTTCAACAACAAAGATTACAAGGCAACCTGTCTGACGATCGGTAATCCACATTGTATCATCTTTATGGATGAGGTAAGTGAAAAAGCAGCCAGAGAACTTGGACCATATGTGGAAAACGCCGATGAATTTCCGGAGAGGATGAACCTCCAGATCTGCCGTAAGATTGACACCGGCAATCTCGACATCGAGATCTGGGAACGCGGTTCCGGCTACACCAAAGCCTCCGGTACAGGAAGCTGCGCCGCAGCAATGGCAGCATACAAACTCGGTCTCACTGAAAACCGTATCAACATCAACCAGCCAGGCGGCATGATTCAGATCGATATCCACGAAGACGGCACCATCTACATGACCGGAAGTGTGGGATACGTTGCGGATATGAGCGTGGCGGAGAGCTTTTTCTCATAAACAAATCACGAAAGGAAACGGCAAATGCTGTTTCCTTTCTTTTGCACTTATGATAAGATATATCCGAAAAATATTCACCGATACGAAAGAGAGGTTCACGCTTTTATGGATATTACAATGCTGGGAACAGGAAATGCAATGGTAACTGAGTGTTACAATACATGTTTTGTGCTGAGAGATGGGGATAAGCATCTGCTGGTTGACGGCGGTGGTGGAAATACACTGCTTGCACAGCTTAAACATGTCGGATTTGACTGGATGGATATGCGCGAGATCTTCGTGACACACAAACATGTAGATCACATCATGGGTGTTGTCTGGATGATCCGTATGATCTGCCAGCATATGAAACAGGGACAGTACGAAGGTGAGGCAACAATTTACGGACACGAAGAGGTCATCCGCATCCTCAAGGAAATGGCAGAGATGCTTTATCCTAAGAAACAGACCTGCTACATTGGAGACCGTCTGCACCTTGTAGTCGTAGAAGACGGAGAAGAAAGAACCATCATGGGACATAAGACGACATTCTTCGACATCCAGTCCACCAAAGCGAAACAGTTTGGCTTCTGCATGGATATGGGCAATGGCGAGAAATTCACCTGCTGTGGTGACGAACCATACAACGAATGCGAGAAAAAATACGCCGAAAACAGCAAATGGCTCCTTCACGAAGCATTCTGTCTCTTCGACCAGGCAGACAGATTCCACCCATACGAGAAACATCACTCCACAGCCAAAGACGCCAGCGAACTGGCAGAGCAGCTCGGCGTACAGAATCTGATTCTCTACCACACCGAGGACAAGAACATCGCCCGCCGCAAAGAACTCTACACAGAAGAAGGAAAGAAATACTTCCACGGAAATCTTTTCGTCCCGGAGGATCTGGAGAGAATAGAATTATAGTACATATAAATCCCCATCATGCATATAAACATTGGAAAGTTTCATGTATGATGGGGACTTGCTTTATTTATCTCTATAATGCGAACCACACTGAGCAATCAAAATTAGATTATTTATTCAAAATCCTGCCATGCTTCATCAGATCATGCTTTTATCATCCATATTTACCTCATGTATCGTACCGCCGGTGGTTTCAAGTTGCTCTATTGACTTCTTAAGTCGTGCAATATTTGCAGGACTGTAGAATGGATCGCTGTCAGCGGTGATCTCGAATGGGATTCTGCGTTCACGAACTGCTTTTTTGGCGAAGACACAGAATGCTGTTGTCATACTCATGCCAATGTCAGAACAAAAGGCTTCAAACTGTTTCTTAAGTTCTGCATCCATACGGATATTTACATTTGTCTGAGCCATTGAAATTCCCTCCTTTATACAAATTTTGATACTTATATTGTATGTAATATTATATACAATGTCAATAAAAATGATGAGTTAAAAATGCAAAAATAAAAAATGGATTCGTGGCTTTTCACACTGCAAATCTTGCAGTTTCCCCTAATCTATGGTATGGTATTACAGTATATGAATATATAGAAAGAAGGTGAAGCTGTGGTTGAATTAGATCAGTTCAAGAGTATTCTTGCAACATACACAGAACCATTAGTGGAAGTGAGGGATTCACTTTGACCTCGCTAACAAAGAGCAGAGGGTTGAAGAATTAGAGCGTGAAATGGAAGCACCGGACTTCTGGGATGATGCAGAGGTTTCACAGCAGAAGATGAAAGAACTCAAGAGCATGAAGGACGACATGGAGACATACCACAATCTGGAGACCCAGTTGGAAGATATGGAAACCATGATCGAGATGGGCTATGAAGAAAATGATCCGGAGATCATTCCGGAGATTCAGGAGATGCTCGACGAATTCCAGAAGGATTTCGACAGCATCCGTGTTAAAACATTACTGTCAGGAGAATATGACAGCGAAAATGCGATCATCAAGCTCAATGCCGGAGCAGGTGGAACAGAAGCCTGTGACTGGTGCGGAATGCTTTATCGTATGTACAGCCGCTGGGTAGACCGCAAGGGATTCAGTATGGAAGTGCTTGATTACCTCGACGGCGATGAAGCCGGTGTCAAATCCGTTACCTTCCAGGTCAACGGAGAGAATGCTTACGGCTATCTCAAATCCGAGAAAGGTGTACACCGTCTTGTCCGTATTTCTCCGTTCAATGCAGCAGGCAAACGCCAGACTTCCTTCGTATCCTGCGATGTTATGCCGGATATCAAGAAAGACCTGGATGTAGAGATCAACGATGACGACATCCGTATCGATACCTACCGAAGCAGCGGTGCCGGTGGACAGCATATCAACAAGACATCATCCGCGATCCGTATTACACATTTCCCGACAGGAATCGTAGTACAGTGTCAGAATGAACGTTCTCAGCACATGAACAAGGACAAAGCCATGCAGATGCTGAAAGCCAAACTCTTCCTCCTCAAGCAGCAGGAAGCAGAAGCGAAACTTTCCGGTATCCGTGGTGAAGTAACCGATATCGGCTGGGGAAATCAGATCAGATCCTATGTTATGCAGCCATACACCATGGTCAAGGATCACAGAACAAGCGAAGAAACCGGAAATGTAGACGCAGTTCTTGACGGAGACATCGATCCGTTCATCAACGCCTACCTGAAATGGATCGCATTAGCCAAGAAACCGGCTGAATCATAAGACAAAAAAGCCTTGCAGACTTTGCAGAGGTGTGATAACATATCCCTCATAGGAAAACAGTTGTCTTTTGAAAACGGACATCTCCTGAGAGGGATATGTGTTTCATCAAATGGATAAAGAGTTGCTGTGAACAGTAACGATAAAGTCAGCAGAGACAGGAAGGTCATAATGGGAAAAACAACAGAAAAAAAGAAGTATTTTGTAGTCAGGGAGCGAGCGGTTCCGGAAGTTTTGTTGAAAGTGGTACAGGCAAAGAAATTACTCGATTCAGAGAAAGTGAGCACTGTGCAGGAAGCAGCAGAGCAGACCGGTATCAGCAGAAGCTCCTTTTATAAATATAAGGATGATATTTTTCCTTTTCACGAAGAAGCCAGAGGAAAGACGATCACTTTCATCATTCAGATGGATGATGAACCGGGAATCTTGTCTGTTGTGCTTCAGACCATTGCACGTTTCCATGGAAATATCCTGACGATCCATCAGAGTATTCCGATCAATGGAGTGGCAACCCTCACACTCAGCGTGGATATCCTGCCGGGTGAGGGAGACGCAGAGGCTATGGTGGATGAGATCGAACAGAGAGATGGAATCCATTATCTGAAGATCCTCGGAAGAGAATAACTATAAGAAAGAACGCAGGAGGAAACCAAGCTATGGTAAATATTGCAGTATTAGGATACGGTACAGTAGGAAGCGGTGTGGTAGAGGTTATCAACACCAACCATAACAGCATCAATAAGAGAGCCGGCGCAGAGATCAACATCAAATATGTACTGGATCTGAGAGATTTCCCGGGAGATCCGGTAGAGAAAGTCCTTGTTCACGACTATGACGTGATCGCAAACGATCCGGAGGTAGACATCGTAGTAGAAGTTATGGGAGGAATCGAGCCGGCATACACCTTTGTAAAACGTGCCCTCGAATCCGGCAAAAGCGTCTGCACCTCCAACAAAGCCCTGGTAGCCAAACACGGCCCGGAACTTATGGAGATCGCACGCGAGAAAAACATCAACTTCCTGTTTGAAGCAAGCTGCGGTGGTGGAATCCCGATCATCCGTGCACTGAACTCTTCTCTGACAGCAGATGAGATCGATGAGATCACAGGTATCCTCAACGGAACCACCAACTACATGATGTACAAGATGAGCACAGAAGGCTGCGAATTTGATACAGTTCTCAAGGAAGCTCAGGCAAAGGGATACGCCGAGGCAGACCCGACAGCCGATGTAGAGGGATATGATGCATGCCGTAAGATCGCGATCCTTTCTTCTCTGGCATACGGTAAATTCCTGAATTACGAGGATATTTATACCGAAGGAATCACCAAGATCACACCAGAGGATATGCAGTACGCAGAAGAACTTGACATGACGATCAAACTTCTCGGTACCAGCCGCAAGATCGGAGACGATTCTTTCTACGCAATGGTAGCACCGTTCCTGGTAGGTAAGAGCAGCCCGCTTTACAGCGTAAATGACGTATTCAATGCAGTATTTGTCCATGGCAATGTCCTTGGTGATGCAATGTTCTATGGAAGCGGCGCAGGCAAACTTCCGACAGCAAGCGCAGTAGTTGCTGACGTAGTAGACGAAGCAAAGCACCTCCACAAGAACATTATGACAAACTGGTCCAGCAAACCGCTTGAACTGATTCCGATGGATGAAGTTGAGGGAAGATTTTTTGTAAGAGTCGAAGGCACAACCGTAGACCAGGTAGAAGCTGTTTTTGACGACGTTGAGATCGTAAATCTCAAGAACCTCCCGGGTGAATTTGGATTTATCACCACCAAGATGAAACAGGGAGAATATAAAGAAAAAGTTCAGAAATTAAATGGCAGTGTGGTCACTATGATCCGTGTCAAAGACTGACATTTTTTTCGGGGGAGAAACTATGTTAATAGTAAAAAAATTCGGCGGCACTTCAGTTGCAAACAAAGAGCGTATCTTTAATGTCGCCGGAAGATGCATAGAAGAATACAAAAAAGGCAATGATGTGGTGGTAGTTCTTTCTGCAATGGGTAAATACACAGATGAACTCATCACTATGGCAAAGGATATCAATGAGAAACCGCCGAAGCGTGAGATGGATATGCTTTTTACGATCGGAGAGCAGATGTCCGTGGCGCTGATGTCCATGGCATTCGATAAACTGGGCGTTCCGTCTGTTTCTCTGAACGCATTCCAGGTCGCAATGCATACTACAAGCGTTCACGGAAATGCAAGACTCAAGAGGATTGATACCGAAAGAATCAAGAGAGAACTGGAAAACCACAAGATCGTTGTTGTGACAGGTTTCCAGGGAGTCAATAAATACGATGATTATACAACGCTTGGAAGAGGCGGCTCCGATACGACAGCAGTTGCTCTGGCAGCGGCACTTCATGCAGATGCCTGCGAGATCTACACTGACGTAGACGGCGTATATACAGCAGATCCGCGTAAAGTTCCGACAGCCCGCAAGCTCAAGGAGATCACTTATGATGAGATGCTGGATCTGGCAACACTTGGTGCCGGAGTGCTCCACAATCGTTCTGTGGAAATGGCAAAGAAATACGGCGTACCGCTCGTGGTACGTTCCAGTTTGAATACAAGCGAAGGAACTGTTGTAAAGGAGGAAGTAACAGTGGAGAGAATGCTGATCAGCGGTGTTGCTCTGGATACAGATGCAGTACGTATTGCTGTGATCGGACTTAAAGATTCACCAGGAGTAGCGTTCAAGCTTTTTGATACCCTGGCCAAGAAAAACATCAATGTGGACATGATCCTTCAGTCTATCGGCCGTGCCGGAACCAAGGACATTTCCTTTACCGTTGATAAAAATGATCTGGACGATGCAATGGGTGTTCTGGAATCCAACCAGGCACGCATCGGCTATGATGAGCTTCATGCGGAGAAAAATATTGCCAAGCTTTCCATCGTGGGAGCCGGTATGATGAGTAACCCGGGTGTTGCCGCAAAAATGTTCGAGAGCCTTTATAACGAGGGCGTAAACATCAACATGATCGCAACATCTGAGATCCGTGTGACAGTTCTCATTAATGAGAAAGATGGCGTACGTGCCATGAATGCGGTACATGATGCGTTTAATCTTGCAGATTAAACAAAATAAGAAATGAATGACAGGGCGGAGGCTTGGTATAAGTCTCCGCCTTCTATAACGGAGCGATGTTAATCGTTCATAAGGAGAGAATTTTTATGAGAAAAAATCTGAAGGGCTGTAAGAAGCTGGCAGGGGAAACTCTGGCTGGTAATTTTACGGTCCCTGTGATC
>OLOK01000090.1_pt1 | contig 76786 bp, 68 predicted proteins | sample 1672591 | NCBI WGS metagenome assembly OLOK01 (sample SAMEA3136703, study PRJEB25190) | human gut metagenome | biome: human gut; feature: human-associated habitat; material: faeces | place: Austria | collected 2013 | reverse complement strand
ATGGGGGCGTTGCCCCCTTTGGAAACCCCCACAAGAAAAGGCGGTACGCTACCCCTCCACGGGGCGCATACCGCCTTTTCTTGTTATCCAGCCCTCCGGCTGTATTGGTTGAGCAAAAGTCAGCGTGGGATTGGTGTGGTATCTTTATCTAAGTGAACCCCCCGCTGCTTCTTCCGATATGGTCTGCGTTTCCGTGCCTTCTCCTGCCCCTGCCAGTGCCAATGCCGGTGTCGTCAGTACCATGCAGACTGCCATTCCGGCCGCTACCATACGCTTCATCCAGTTTATCTTTTTACGTACTCTCATTTTCATCAATCCTATCCTGCCTGTAAAAATAGTAGGAGACCTTATAATCCACTCATTTTTCTAACTCAATCTGCCCCTTCTGCTTTCTTTTCCTGGTAGGAAACAGTAACAAGACTTCCAAAAGAAAGCCAGTTATTCTCTTTCTCCTCTAACGGTTTGTCCGGGTTTCTGTAAAACTGGAACTGGATCGCGGTTGTCGAAGCGCCCACATCAAATACATACGAATGCTTCCCCTGCTCCGGGACCGTGGTATTCTTCCCGCCTATTACGGTCCAGCTGCTCAGCTGCAGCTTATCATCCCATGTGACCGTCACCTTTCCTTCTCCATTTCCTGATATTTCATAATTGAATGCATCGTAATCCAATGGTTTCTTGTTAATTGTGGAATCAAGGAATTTTCCCGTCCAGTTTTTTGTCACTTTGTAATCTGCAAACGAAAGAATTGCTGCCAGTTTCTGCGAATTGACCGCGTCTGCCGAACTGGGATCCGGTTCCGCCGTTATCTGGATTTTGATCTTGTCTTTCAACGCTTTTGGAATCTGGAAGGAATAACTGTTTTTTTCTGCTTTTCCCGCTGCCAGTTTCTGTCCTGTCAGGGTACATGTTCCATCCGCATTAAATTTTTTCCCGCTCATCGTGATGTCTGTAATTCCACCCGGAAGGTTTTCTCCGCCGTCTGTGGCAGTCAGGACTGCTTTGACTTCGTAGGTAATGTTCTTCGGGTTATAAAGAGTCTCATCGCCCCACACATAATTGCACACGATTACCGTAATGGTGTAGTAATTGTCACTTTCTGCGAGTGAAATCCGTTTCACCGGAGGATTTTCATCCGTCAGACTTATCAGTGACAGATAATTCGAACCAAACATTGTATCGCTCTGTGTTCCTGTCGATACGACACGCTTCACACTCTGAAAATTGGTGTACGCCGCGAAGCTTCCGCCCACGAGAAGGATCAGCACTCCCAGAACAAAAATCGCTCCGGCAGGACTACCACACCGGATCCGTTTTCCTGTTTTTTTCTTCATTTTAATCTCCACTCTTTTGTGCCATCTATGTTCTCTATTTTACCCATCGTTTTTCAAAAATGCAAGCATTCCTTGTATTCTGCAACAATTTGTTACCACGCTCGTTACTGCTCGGAAGTTTGACAGTTAAATATAAATTCAATAAAAAAGTACAGAACAGGTCGAATATCTGTTCTGTACTTTATATGTTTTCTATCTTATTTGTTCAAAAAATTATACTTTACTTACCTTTCATCTCACCGTAAAGCTGAAAGAATGGTTCTTTTAACTTTTTCTGCCTCAACAGGCTTTGCAATATGTCCGTTCATTCCTTTTATCTAATGGTACCTGACCCCGAGTTCCCATGCAATTAGAAATAGACATTCTTAAAGAAACGATAAATGTATTAAAAAAAGACCCAGACATCGATCAGAGTGCTCTCAGCAACAGAGAGAAGGCGGTGATAATCGATGTCTTGAAAAATAGATACTCACTGCCATTATTATTACAGAAATTACAATTATCAAAAAGCAGTTATTATTATCAGGAACAATCCCTACAAAAGTAAACGTCAAATCATGCGCGTGCACTTAAAATCAACGCCACCCTTATGAGTGACGTGGTTTTCGGCATTCCTCCGGAAGCTCTGATGACCAAGGCATCAGAATGTCCAGTTTTGCCGGATCTATATTTCCTTTTTTATCGCACAGCTTCGGCAGCTCTGTCAGGATATGTCTGAAGTAATAGTACGGGCGCAGGTTATTCAGTTTGGCTGTTTCTGAAATGCTGTAGACAAGGGCACTCGCTTCGGCTCCTCTTGCTGTGTTATGGAACATCCAGTTCTTTTTACCGACACAGAAAGTACGGATAGCCCGTTCCGATGCAGAGTTATCTATGGGAACATCACCATCTGTCAGGAACACTTTTAAATATTTCTCCTGATTGATGATGAAATTCAGTCCCTGACCGGTTTTTGACTTTGGCGGTACGGCATATTCAGACACCTGCTGTTTTACCCACGCAAAAAACTCCTCAACCATCGGCTGTATTTTTTCCTGCCTCTGCTTAAGACGTTCTTCCTTCGGAAGCTCTTTTAACCCGGTGTCGATGCTGTAGAATTCCGCGATCTTCTGCAATGCCCGGTATGCCACGGAGCTTTTCACGGCCTGCGGATCCTTTTTATCTGCTGCTTTCACCGCATCCGCAAAAGCTCTTCTTGCATGCGCCCAGCAGTTGGCATTTGTCACATCCGGCAGCTTTCTGTCCAGCAGATGATACTGCTCCAGACTGTCCGTGACAAGGATCCCTTTATAATCCCGGTAGAAATTCAGGGGCTTTTCGTGGCCACGTCCCTTCTGGTACTCATAGACCACTACCGGACGGTCTTTATAGAACTCTCCGGAACGGTGCACCCACATATAGCACATGCTGTTGGGGCGGTCACTGTCCCCGATCACCTGTGTCGGAGTCTCGTCTGATTGTGTGACGGGAAGTGAAAGCAGTTCCTGCTTCATGCATTCCACAAAAGGAACAAAATATTTTTCCGAGCAGCGGATGATCCAGTTCGACATGGTCTGCCGGGAAATATTTACACCGTTACGTTTAAATTCCTGCTCGATCCTGTGCAGGGCAGAGGAATTCACGTACTTTACATTCAGGATGGACGCAAGCAGGGAAGGAGTAACAATGCTTCCGCGAAGCAGATCCTTCGGGCGCTTTCCGCGTAAGAATTCATCCTGGTGTTCCCCACCTGTTCCGAGATAGACCTCTACGGTGTGCACTTCAACCGTCCAGGATTCCGGCTCATGCCGCAGCCTTTTATAGGTTTCATCCTCCAGTCGGCGCCAGTTGCCTGCTCCGTAAAAGTTATCCAGTTCTTCTTTGGATACACGATAAGGAGGAATGATATCCACCGGGAAATCTTTCAGGTCGGTCTCACGCTGTCCCTTTTTCTTCCGGCGGCGTGAAGGGATGACTTCTTCTTCGGCCGGTTCCGGTGCAGACAGGTCACAGCAGCTTTCCGCCTCATCGAAGAAAGATAGCTGTCCGTCAATGGAATCCAGGGTTTCCGTGTGTTTTCCAAACCGGTAACTGTTGGCGATACGCACCTGCTCGATCAGCTTCTCGATGTTCTCATTCAGGGCATCCAGCTGTCCCTGCATCATGAGGATCATCGTGATCAGTTCTTCCCGGCTGCAGTTATTCAGTTCTTCCAGTGCGTGTTTTGCTGCCATCATCTGCTCCTTATTTCTGGTCTTATTATACCAGAAAATAAAAGGGATTGCGAATCGTCTGACAAGCAGGCTTCGTCATTCTGCCTATACCTGTAAGGCTGTATGACAGCTGTAGGCATAAGGAAATATAAAGTTTTCAAGGAACTGAAAAAGCCGTCCTCTCCGCACGGTGCAGGCATGGGCCCCATACAGAAGGCTCAAAATCCGGCTGGCACTGCTACAAACCGGAACCGCTATACGGCAGGAAAAAATCTATGTTTTGCACAAATCAGACCGGACTCTTTGGCGTTACTTCCTTTACTTTCGGGTTCAGTGGATTCAGCCCCATCATAAGATACCGGAACTGCTCCTCGGTAAGGTCTGCGGCTTCTTCACTGGTTCTTGGCCATGACAGGGAACCGGCTTCCAGCCTTTTGTAAAGCTGGAGGAAACCGTCACCCATCCAGAGAAGGCCTTTGATCCGGTCAGACCGTCTGCCGCAGAAGAGGAAGAGGGTTCCTTTTTCAAAAGGATTCTGATGATATCTGTCACCGATGATCATGGACAGACCATCGATCCCTTTACGGAGATCCACATATCCGCAGGCAAGAACTACCCTGCGGATCCCGGCTGAATCTTCAAGCATGAAGCACCTCCTGTAAAAGACCGGTCAGCAGGGATGCTGAAATATCGTTTGAAATTTCAATGGTAAGTCTGTCTGTTTTTAGTACCGCGGAAGGTACCATGCTGATATCTGTGTGGTGTAATGCATCGGAAGATTCCGGAGCTTTTAATGGCACTTCCACAAAAGAGAGTTCTGAAGACTTGGTTACATCCGGAAGTTCTGCCCTGTGCTCATAGGCTTCCCGGCGAATCTTACGGAGCCAGTAATAGTAAGATTTTTCATTTACATCATTTTCGGCAAGCCATTGCTTTGCCGAAATACCGGCAGGACGGTTCTGGCACTGACTGATGATGTTTAGCCAGTTGGTCATGCGAACATCGTGAGTTGATTGATCCATTGTGTTTGCCTCCTCTAAAAAACTATTAGTTTTTTCGTGTTCTTTAGAGTTTGGCATAAAAAAGTCAGTTCGACAAGGCGCATGATTTGACGTTTACCTACAAAAAGAAGATAAATATACACTTTTACGTTTTAGAGTCATTGAATTATTTACAGAGAATAAAGGTCGATATGGTTACAGACGAATTCACGCCCTACTTAAGCGTGAAAATATAATTGTCTCAGAAAAAGTTATTCGTAGGATTATGAAAGAAGAACAACTTGTAGTAAAAATCAAACGAACTCGTAAATATAATTCCTATCAAGGTGAAATATCTCCAGCAGTAGATAATCTAATTAACAGAAATTTTTCTGCATCTAAACCTAACGAAAAGTGGTTAACAGATATAACCGAGTTTGCAATTCCGGCAGGAAAGGTTTATTTATCACCTATAGTAGATTGTTTTGATGGCTTACTTGTCAATTGGAATATAAGCACTTCTCCAGATGCATTACTTGTCAATTCTATGCTTGACGATGCAGCTAAATTACTATCTGTAGGAGAAAAACCAATCATACATTCAGACAGAGGCGTACACTACCGCTGGCCAGGCTGGATTGACAGGATGGAGAAAAATGGTTTCATACGATCAATGTCAAAGAAAGGCTGTTCACCTGATAATTCTGCCTGTGAGGGCGTATTTGGAAGAATTAAAAATGAGATGTTCTATAATGCAGATTGGTCTGGGGTAAACATCTCAGAATTTATTGGTATTTTAAATGATTATCTTTATTGGTATAATGAAAAAAGAATAAAAAAAACATTAGGATATTTGAGTCCTATAGAGTACAGACATAGACTTGGATTGGTCACTTAGATAGTCCAAGAAAATGTCCGCACCCTCCACTCGGAATATTTGGCGCTTACCGAGAATATTCAATGAAATGTTCAAAGCCGGCTTTCTCCGCCGCTTCCGCATCCCACTTGATCTCCGTAGCCTGCTTCTCTATTTCATCCATGTCTAGGTTATAGAAATGCGCTTCTCCCGGAGTCAGCTTTGCGAATTCCAGATTACCGATATAATACACATTTCTGGTATATTTCAAAATTGCCGGAACATCGGACGCAGCATAAGTCTCTCCATCCGCAATACCGATGATCATGGGACTGTCCTTATGCGCCACCCAGATTTCACCGGGATAATCACGGAAGATCAACTTCAGTGCATAGGATCTGCGAACACGTACCATGTTTTTGGCAATAGCATCAATGGGATCGAGTTTATATTTCTTGTAATAGTAATCAACCAGCTTGATCACCACTTCTGTATCGGTCTGACTGTAAAATGTATAACCATGTTTCAGCAGTTTCTCTTTCAGTTCTGTGTAATTTTCAATAATACCATTATGTACACCAACTACTTCTGATTCTACTGCACCGGAACCGGATCTGGTACAGTTACAGGAGACATGCGGATGAGCATTTGTCTGACTGGGCTCACCATGAGTTGCCCAACAGGTATGTCCAATACCACAGGTTCCTTTCAAAGCATTCCCGGCATCCGTTTTCTCAATCAGATTCGAAAGACGGCCTTTCGCTTTCACTACCTGTGCCAGGGCTTCACCGTCGCGGACTGCCAGCCCCGCAGAGTCATACCCTCTATACTCCAATTTCGACAGTCCGTCCAACAGAATCGGTGCAGCCAATCAGGATATTATCAAATATGCTCTACTTGCATATCTTCTCCTCTAGTCTAGGGTGGTCCCAGAAGAAGTGACGCAATATAAAGAAAAAATCATTCAATATTGTCTAGTTTATTCTTCAAATTCTGTGGCATACTATCGTCTCGATATCCATGATAACAAATGTCTAAGTGTTGTCTAAAGGAATAGTAGTTGCCATTATGTTTTGCTATTAAGTGTTTGGAGTCTTTCTTTGCTTTTATTGCTTTGTTTAAAACAATTTGTGCTTCTTCATCTGACAAATCCATTTCACTCCCCCATCCACCATTTATTTTATGTTTTGGATTAAATTCATATTTACGAATTGGAAGAATATATCTATGTATTTCAATATGATTTTTATGAGACAAGTTGTTCAATATTACGTTTTTTCTTCCATTTTCAATATAATATCTACATTCTACATCTTCATTTTCAAATTCCTCTATTGAAATACTCAATAAAACGCCTTCATTTTCATACGCATATGCACATTGCTTTGAAAAAATGCCTTTATATTCAATTTCCCCGTTTCCTTGGTCAATAATATTAGGGTTTAATAAAAAAGTTCTTAACGCACTTTTATATTTCTTTTCAAATAATTCCTCTGACTCTGAAAATAATTTTGAAATTGAATAACCTTCAGCTAATTCTCCTTCTTCTAATCGATTACATGCACATACTTTAAAGCCAGAGTCTGCTTTCCTTAGTTCCACTAATACCTCTATAAGTTGTTTCATACATTTTATCGCTTTATACTTATCGGAATATTTTAAATTAAATGCAATATCATTTAACACAATCAACATAGTATTTCTCTTTTCTTTTCAAAACAATTCTGCTAATGCATTATCCCATTCATCAAAAAATCCTTCTGGCCAAATATCAATATCTCCTTTTTGATTTAAAACTGGCGAATATACATTAACATTAAATCTGGCTCCTACATCCTCCCGTAAAAAGAAAAATAGTTTTACCTTATCAGCCTCTATATAGTTCTTCTTTACACTTATCCGTATGCCATTCAATATATGATCACTATGTGTTTCTAACATTATTTGAGCACCAGTTGCTGCTGCCTTTACCAATAGTTCTCCAATTAATCTTTGTGCTTTTGGATGCAAATGTGCCTCCGGATTTTCCAGAATAATCAAATCATCTTTCCGAGCCTTCAATAAAGCTATAATTACTGGAAGTACATAAGTTATTCCGTACCCAACATTAACCGCTCTATGTGCATTTCCAACCATATCCCTGCTTTTTTCTTTATATCTTAAGCTCACTGCATCCGCCTCAGATATACGGTTTGAATACAAATTAAATCCAGAAAATAATTTTTCTAACCATTGATTCACATAATAAAGCAAATATTTATTTCCTGTACCATCCCAAAAGACCTCATCCACCATATAATCAGCACCTTGCTGTTCTAAATAGTTAATTGCATTTTCTCCATGGATTCCTAGCGTATTGCTTTGATCTATAATAGAATATGTTGTCTGTGGAGAAATTCTGTCAGCCGATAAAAACTCAAATTTATCACAAAATAAATTGTATTTATAATTTTGTTTTTGTATTATCTCTATATTTTTTAATGTTGATTTTTCTGGAATATAAGAATACTCTAATTTTAAATTATTCCCCTTACATCCATTAAGTTCAAATGAAATTTTTTCATTTTCATTTTCTGCATAATCATATAATATATCTCCAGCTAATCCAAGATTGACATATTTTCCGTATGTTGAGAGCATATTTAATGAACCATATTGCTCAAAAGATTGTCTTAATAGTAATAATGCCTGTATTACTGATGATTTCCCACAGCCATTAGACCCCGCTAATAAATTTAAATTTCCCAATTCAAACGCAATATCCGAAAAACATTTAAAATTTTTTATTCTTAATTTATTAATCACCATTCAACACCTCCTGCACCAATCGTTTGATTGTCTCATTACGACGAATAAAAGATCTATATTTTCCAGATCCTATATCACTGTAAAATGAACTTTTCTTATCCAATTCATCAACATATTTATCAATTAACAATTGTTTTCTCTCTACAAGAATTTTTTGCTCTTCTTCTGTCCTCTCTGCCACAGCGTCCATCCAACTCTCAAATAATGCAGTATTGATGGGTTTCAAATTATTAGGCTTTGCCTTCGATATGCGTCTAAACGAATTTTTCCCAAAGATATTATAAATGCAATTTAGTGCCGCAAAATAAATATCGGTACATTCTTTAATGAAAATATCATTCTGTTTATTAATAAACTCCATCGTGTTATTTAAATAGTTATCCATTGTATCTTCTTTATATGCTTCAGCACCTAGATAGTGCAATGCCAAATATCTAAGCACCATTTCTCTATCTTGCATACGCTCTGTTGAGACCGCATCACTGGTTGCTTTACGAAATGTTTCATTTTCAGCCAAATTTTTTACAAGTTCTGTTGCTTTCCCTTGATATAAGGCATGTCTTATTTCTTGAGACACCAATTTTAATCCGGGTGTATTAATTCTTTTAAACAAGCTATATTTAACTTCTGCTGGAGTATCTGGCAAAATCAGATAAAAACTAATCTGTCCTTCTTCAATTCTCCTTTGATAAATCCTTGGTAAGTCCTCCATGGAACAATTATTATAGTCGGGTAAATACTCTAAACCTGATAATTTCCACGCTTTATCAATTAAGAATTCTTTTAATGTACATAACCGTTGTAGTCCATCTATTACCTGCCATAAATTTGAATCACGTCCGTCAAAATACATTGGCGGAATAGGTAATTGAATCATTAAAGATTCTATTAACTGGCTTTTCACAGTATCGCTCCAAAGACTTTTTTTTCTTTGGAATTCTGTGTCTAGATTAATCTCATCGTTCTTCAATCTTGTTACAATTGCTTCAACGCTCAAAGTCTTAGGCACAATCGCTATTTTGCTCGAATCTAGCACCGTTTTTTTCAATTCCTCATCATCAACCACGATCACAATATCAGGATTATTTTCTATATATCCTATTGTTTCCATATATATATCATCTGTATACATGTTTATATCATATAATAATTGCAAAATTGTTCGTGTACTCAATTCACCTCGATCTTTTCCGATTTTTATTAACTTATCCAACTCTTTCTTTAGCTTAACATCCATTCTTGTCACCTCCATAAATTACTATTCACAGTCATATACCCGAAACGTAAATACATCATTACTAAAATCACCACTGCTACAAGTTCAATTTTAGGAACTCTCCTTGGCAAATCTTCACATATTACAATACTACAAATGATCTAACCTTTACACCTCTACTGCCTTATCCCTAAAACGTTATTGCGGCAACATGGACCTTTATGATAAGTCCTTAGACATAAAATATTCCATTATAAATACCTTACCATGATACTGCATTCATGAGAAAATTACTCTAAGTATTCTCATATCCATGCATCTTATATCAGATAGCTCAGAAAACTGTCATTGCTGAAATGATTATAGTAAAACACCATTTAATTTTTTAATATTTCCTGCTATTGCATTTCTTGTCAAATTGCCATGTTCTATTGTTACGTTTAGGTACTGACACTTTACTAGCCTTCCCTATTTGTTTTCTTGTTTTATCTAATTTCTTATCAATTCTTACACTTTTTCTTATCAAATAAAGAGCATCTCTCTCTTTAGTTTTAGGGAACTCTATCTCTATATTCCTCACATACGGAATCAGTCTTGCATAAGAGCTTGACCGCCTCCTCGCAAAGCGTTCTCTTGCATAACGTTCTCTTCTCCATCTCCACTTTAGTCCTGACGATATTTTAGCGTTTTTCATCTTCCATGATACCTTTAAATGTCGCTCTTGTTGTACTGTTTCGGATATTCTAGAGAAAAAATCATCGCACGCATGAGAGAAAAAGAGATATCCCTTAAGATTATATTTTTTCCCCCTTTCTCCTTCATATATAACCCATTTATTTCCTATTTTTTCAATACATACAGCCTCATCTGAGTAAGTACCAATAGAAAAATAACTATATGGAATATTTATATCTGTCATAAATTCTTCTAATTGAAGCAATTTCAGCCTTGAATCCTTGCACATTCCCATAATTATAACCTTTTTAAAAATCCCCGCTTAATAGATTCACGAATTGTGATTGGATGGAAATATTGAACTGCCCCTCCTGGACTATCAAACCCCGGTGCAACAATTCCCATATCCACCATACAAACCACCTCAATATTATTAGCTATCACTCTATACTCATTATACTCTATAGATTCTTTTTTATATGGTAAAGCTAATCTATCATATTTCGTTCCATATGGAGCCGTAAAATGTCCTGTTTCATTACCATATCTTATAAGTAGAACTCCATAAGGCAGTCTTACACGTATTTTATAAGATCCATTTTGTTGTTTTGCTCGAGTATCAAATCCTTCTTCATCTGCATATTCTGATAAATACGCCCAATTAACAACTGGTTGACCATATCTATCTGTAGTGCCAAGCCCATATTCAGGTTTACGCAATTGACGGATCCCACTTATCAAATCTCCATTATCGTTTTTCATAAAACTAATACATCCCTTATCATTAGATAATCAATACCTATTTTGTATTCAGTTGTGAAGCGATATCCATCAGCTCTTGCAGCTAAATGTCCTTTGCTTTGGAAGCCATACTTCTTCTCTTTGATTCTAATATTTTATTATACCAGAAAAAAATATTTTTCTAAAGGAAAATCGCCTCTGCCAAACGAATGTCTACCTCCGTTTACCGCACATATCCACGTGTACAAGTTTTTCTACAGCATTACATGTATACTCGTACCAGATAACTGTAAAACTGGCAATCCGCTTATCAACTATTATTTACATAATACTACAATTTCCCCCACTCATATGTTTCGATTTTCCATCATTCCTACTTCGTTTTATCGAAGTCTTTGTTCTTCACCTTCTCCGGCATTTCAATCAGCCCAAACCGGTAAAACATCCCATAAATATATGTCACTCCACGGATGTCACCAAGTGCCTTGGGGCGTTCGACAACTTCACCAATCTTATGAATATTCCGAAAAGCAAGCATTACTGAACTCCACACAATTGCCTTGCTGTTCTCTCTGCGATCCACCCACAATTCCCTGTTGTACTGGCCATTGCGTCCTCGCCGGATTTCATAGGAAAACGGCAAGCCAGAGTATGTCTTCATTTTTATGTTTTGATAAGCAAGAACCGTTTCCCATAAATGTTCCTCTGTAGGTTCCGCCTTCAATCTTTTTACACTTCTGTATCTTCTCTGTCTTTCCACTGCCACACTGATTTTCTCAATGCTCTCACGTTCGGGGAAATATATACCTTTCTCATATGGCAGATACGACGTAACTGATGATTTAGAAATGCCTAGTGCAGACATGGTAGCGCAGGCAGCTTCGCTATAGTCCTGTGTCTTTCTGTATTCCTGAAAAGTTTTCTGCACATGGTCAGCCTTCTCTGATTGATACACCCCTGCTGTAATAAGTAATTTTCTCACCTTTATTGGGGTGAGTGACAATGCATCTGCAATTGTCTGTAAGGAAAGCCGTGCTGAAGACATATACAGATGAACAGCTTTTCTCATTTGTTCTTCCAATATTAGGTCTTTATTATATGTAGGTTTCTGCTTTTTTCTCCCACCACCAGATCTACGCTTTGTTCCCCTTCATATCTCCTCTTTATGTATCTATTATTTTGAATACTCTTGTGCGATGAAATCGCACTTCCGGAAATTTGGAAATCAGAGTTCCTGTACTCGGAAATCGCCTATTTTGTGCTTGATGACTTATCCATTTCTGTCGGGATATTGGTCAAGACCTTGCCGCATCTGCGGTGCGTAGCAGTCTTTACCAATGTTTCGACAGAAATTATGATTCAGTATGCACAAAAACGGATCTAAAAAGTGATTTCCATATCACCGGGCAGCTGATGTATAACCATCTGGAATATTCATATTTTTCTACTCTATCATTTATTTGCATCGTAAACGCTCCATAGGTTCTTTCCACGCTTAGTTGATTTCGCAGCAAAATTGTTCATGAAGCAGTACCTTTGCTTTCAATAATTCAAAACTATTTCTGCCATACATAATACGTTTTATTACTTTGAGTTTATTAACGCTTCCCTCTGCCAAACCATTATTATATTGCATGGCAATTCCATTTTTCACAGCAACAATATCTTGTCTTATACCATTCACATATGTTTGCAACTCAGGAATATTAAATTTTTCCAGTTTAACAAGCCATGCGTCTAGCTTTTCTTCATGCTTTGAATATATAATTTCATAAAATTCCTTTATGGTCACATAAAGCTCTGCAATCGCTGGGTATGATTTTAAAACTTGTTCATATTGTTCTTGGCTGATTGTTTTCACATCGTCCAAACCTTTATATATTAATTGCGTTAGTGATCGGCGCTGTACGTATTCTTTCGGCTGATAATCAGAACAAGCATCTTCTTTTTGAGCGGTCACGCAACGAATTCTTTCTTTTTGAATAAACATTCTTAAAGAAGCAACTGACCCCTCATACCCTTTTTCACTGATTATTTTGTGTATACTGGGGTATGTCATGCCTTCGCACCGCAACTTAATGACTTCAGCTTCATAGGGTGCCAACTTTCCTGAAATACGTGCATGGTAATGCTTATTTTCTACAGAGTAACTAGGATTCAAATAGTTTTGAATCGTTTTAAATGTATGATGCATCTCTTTAGCAATTTGCTCAATAGGAATACCAGCACTAGCCATTTTTCTTGCTGTATTTACCTCTTCTTGTTTTTGTTGCATTGCAAGCCGATGATTAGCCTCCCTTGCAATGACTTTATCCTCGACTTTATCTGTATCAAGCTTTAAATACTTTTGAATTGTCTTCACAGAAGAATGCAATAGCAATGCAATTTCATTTACCGTCATTCCTTCGGCTTTCTTTGTTTGTGCAAATCGAACTCTGTCAACATGATTCCGTTGATCAATAAGTTTCACATGTTCTTCGCTATTTGTACTAACTGCAGGTATTTCAAGTCGAGTCGGAAACTCTCTGATTATATATTTTGTCATTGCCTCCGTGAGTCCTTTTATCATATGAAATCTGTCACTTACCTGAACTACACCTGGATGGGATTTTTCAGAAGCATTCGCATAAATCTGAGCACCATCTCTTGAAATCACTTCTGATTATTCCGGAGCTCTCTGAGCCACCTGTCCGGACTTTGGGAGCCACCATTCCGGAGAATGAGAGCCGCCTATTCCGGTAATTCAGAGCCACATTTAAACGCTCTATTACATATATTTCCTTTATACTGTTGATACACACCATTGGTGTGAATACAGGTAAAGGAGGTCACAATTATGACCAAGTATCGTGAAATCCTACGCTTGCAGAGCTTAGGATTCAGCGAACGGAACATCGCACAGAGCTGCGGTGTATCCAGGAACACAGTCGCCAAGGTTTTAAAAAAGGCAGCGGAAATAAATATTTCATGGCCGCTGGATTTTGCCATGACCGACAGCGCGCTTGAGGAGCTTATGTTCCCAAAGGATATGTCAGCAACAAATAAACGCATGCCTGACTTTAACTACATTCGCAAAGAACTTCTGCGAAATGGAGTCAACAAAAAGCTTCTCTGGGTAGAATACTGTGAGGAGTGCCGTATGAGCAACGAAGAGCCGCTCATGTATTCCCAGTTCTGCTACTACATCCAAAAGGATGAAGAGAAACGCAGGGCTACCATGCATATCCCGAGAAAGCCTGGTGAACAGATTGAAGTTGACTGGGCAGGTGATCCCGCCCACATCATTGATCCGGACACCGGAGAGATCACAGAGGCATGGATCTTTGTAGGGGTACTGACTTACAGCCAGTATGCTTTTGTAAAAGCATACATGAATGAGAAAACAAGCAACTGGATTAAAGCTCATGTCCAGATGTTCGATTTCTTTGGCGGTGTAACACCGATGCTTGTCTCCGATAACTGCACAACAGCAGTGAATCATGAAAAGAGCGACTGGTATACCACGTCATTAAACACAACTTACCATGAGATGGCAGAACACTATAATCTTGCCATCATTCCGGCCAGAGTCCGGAAACCCAAGGATAAACCAAATGTAGAAGGATCTGTAGGAAAGATATCTACTTGGATAACTGCAGCCCTTCGTAATGAACAGTTTTTCTCGCTTGCAGAATTAAATGATTCTATCCGGGAAAAACTGAATGCCTACAATGCTCGTAAATTCCAGAAAAAGGAATGCAGCAGGCTCAGTTTATTTCTTGGGGAAGAAATGCCGTTACTGGCTCCGTTGCCTGCTACACCCTTTGAACTGGCTGAGTGGAAACAAGCCACTGTCCAGTTCAACTATCACATCGCAGTAGACAAGATGTACTACTCCGTGCCTTATTAGTATATCAAAAATAAGGTCGATGTGCGTATAACAGATACAACGGTTGAAATATTTTATAATCACAATCGGATTGCCTCTCATAGGAGACTTCACGGAAGGAGCGTCCAGTATTCCACTGTGACGGAACATATGCCGCAGGAACACCAGAAATATCTGGAATGGAACGGCGACAGGTTCCGCAAATGGGCAGATTCGATTGGAATTAACACAAGTAAGGTTGTCGATGCAATACTTACCTCCGGCAGGGTTGAACAACAATCCTATAGAAGCTGTATGGGATTGTTAAAACTGGCAGAGAAATATTCGCCTGAAAAACTGGAACAGGTCTGTGCCAAAGCACTTTCTTATTCTGCTAAACCCAGCTATAAAAGTATCAAAAATCTATTGGCTGCAATGAAAGACTCACCAGATGACATATCGAATGCATCAAAGGAATCTCAGACTGTTGAAAAGCCACATGGCATCACAAGAGGTGCCAGATACTATGGAGGTAAACGATCATGACAAATCAAAGTACAATCGATAAACTTATCGAAATGCGCCTAACCGCTATGGCAGATGCATTCCGTATCCAGATGGATGATCCTACAATGAAGGAAGTGCCGTTCGAGGACCGCTTTGGTATGCTTGTTGATATCGAGTACAGCAATCGCAAAAATAACCGGTTGAAAAGACTGATCCGGCAGGCTGAGTTCGAACAGCCGGATGACAGCATTGCAGCAATTGATTACCAGTCCGGTCGTAAACTGAACAAAGCACTGATCAGCCGTCTGGCAACTTGCGAATACATTACAGAATACAGGAACATCTTCATTACAGGTGCCACCGGAAGTGGTAAAACTTATATGGCCTGTGCTTTTGGCATGGAGGCCTGCAAACACTACTACACAGTACGGTATGTGCGGCTTCCTGATTTATTACTGGACTTACAGGCTGCCAGAGACAGCGGAACTTTTTCAACTGTCCTGAAGAAGTACACCAAGCCAGTAGTACTGATCATTGACGAGTGGCTTCTCCTCAAACTGACGGAAGCTGAAGCCAGAAACCTTTTTGAACTGATACATAAAAGACGCAAGAAATCATCCACAATCTTTTGCTCGCAGTTCCGCGAAAGTGAATGGTACCAACAAATCTGCGGCGGTGAAAGTACCCTAGCAGACACCATTATGGATCGCATATCGTATGACTCATATAAAATCGACATCGAAAGCATTGATCCATCCAAAGATCTCTCTATGCGAGAAGTATATGGATTAGATCCTGCAATGGCAAAGTAACTTATTATACTAGAGAACGGAGTGGCTCCGTTAGTCCGGACAGGTGGCTCTCGCCACACCGGACTAGCGGCTCCGCCGCACCGTAATATTCAATAGAATAATTGCTATGGAATGCATATTGAATGAAAATGTTTTATACTTGAACCCAAAATTCACCATGCTAAAAATGATCGGTCCCAAAAGTGCCAATACAGATGCCAATACCATATATCGCACTGTAAATCCTACAGAATTATTTAATGACTCTGAAAAATTTTGAGAGTTTCCGCCAACAAAATAAGTAATCGTCATTACTATAAGATTTAAAATTAAAGTTGAAATCAAGTATTCAACCAGTAACCCAATATTCCATTCTAACGATTGTTTTCGTAGTTTATGTCGAACCGTCACTAATAATAATGGCGGCAACAATATACAAATAATTGCTGGCATGCTAATTTCCCCTATCTTTGGTACTCACTTATCTATTTAAATTTATTTCCTTCTTTTCCTTATCCTGCACACTAATATCTTTTCCGATCTGCACCTCAATCAATTTTAATTCCGTCTCTGCAATAACCGTATGGCAACATCCAGCAGGCATTTTCACCACATCGCCTACCTTCACAGGTTGTTCTTCGCCATCAATAATGGTTTTACCCTCACCGGATATTACAACCCACACTTCATCGCGGTGCTTATGGTTATGATAGTTCATAGAATGGCCTTCATTAAGTGTCACCTTAATCGTCAGCGAACCCGTTTCTACATCCAATACTCGAAAGCTGCCCCAGCTTTTCTCCGCAAACATAATCTGCTGTTCAAGCTTGTCTACAAACGGTTTGATATAGGAACTCTGCTCTTTGTCAGAAACAAGAATCCCTTCTGGGGATGCAGATATTACAACATCATGAAGTCCCATAGCCAGAACCGGAACATCCATCTCATTCACGATATGCACATTAGAACAATTATCATTCAATACGCCTTTTCCAACGACAGCATCTTTCATTGCCTCCGTCAGGGTATTCCATGTTCCGAGGTCCTTCCACTGTCCGGCAAAGCGCTGCACCTGAATCTTATCTTCTTTCTCAACTACCGCATAGTCGAAAGAAATCTTAGGCAACGTTGCATATTTAGTAAGCAGGTCCTGATAATCTGTAAAATCAATTAATTTATGGGCAATCTCCATAACATACTTCAGCTTGTATGCAAATACTCCACCATTCCACAAAGCCCCCTGCGAAATGTACTCTTTTGCCACTTCCAATGTTGGCTTCTCTTTGAAAGTAGATACCATTGCAGTCTGCTCCGAAGTTGTTGGAATAATATATCCGTATTTTTCACTGGGATATGTAGGTTCAATTCCCATCAATACCAGATTTGCCTCTTCTTTGTCTGCCTGATCTGACAGTTTCTTCAACGCCTCAAAGTAATCTGTCTCCACATAGGGATCTACCGGACATACAACGACAGATTCCTCTGGGGACACTCCCAGCACATCCACCAAGTATGCCGTAGCCAACGCAATGGCAGGAAAAGTATCTCTTCTGCAAGGCTCTACGGAAATTCCTACATCTTCACCCAACTGGTTATGAATTGCTGAGACCTGTGTCTTGCTTGTCGCAATTGTCACTGTTGCTTCCGCATCCACCTTTTTGATCTGGTGATAAACTCTCTGCACCATGGACTCATAAGATCCATCTTCCTGTTTGAAAATCTTAATAAACTGCTTGCTTCTAATATCATTAGATAGCGGCCACAGACGTTTTCCTGATCCGCCGGATAACAGCACAATATTCATAGCTTCTCCTGTACTTTTCTTATCGTTCTGCTCTCATAGGATTATTCAAAAAGTCTTCATATGCCAGCCGAATGCCATCTTCAAGTTCTGTCATATAATGCCATCCCAGTTTTTCTGCCTTACTGACATCTAGCAGTTTTCTCGGTGTTCCATTCGGTTTTGTAGTATCCCATTTAATCTCTCCGTTGTATCCCACAACTTTGGCAACCAATTCTGTTAATTCCTTAATTGTCAGTTCTTTCCCTGTACCTGCATTCACAGTCTCATTGCCGCTGTAATTATTCATCAAAAAGACACACAGATTTGCAAGATCATCCACATATAAAAATTCGCGAAGCGGTGATCCATCTCCCCAACAGGTCACCGCTGTCTTACCCTCCATTTTAGCCTCATGAAAACGTCGGATCAGTGCCGGTAACACATGTGAGTGTGTCGGGTGGTAATTATCATTAGGGCCATACAGGTTTGTAGGCATAACAGAAATATAGTCTGTCCCATACTGCTTATTCAAAAATTCACAATATTTCAATCCAGAGATCTTGGCTAACGCATATGCCTCATTGGTCTTCTCCAGTTCAGAAGTAAGCAGACAATCTTCTTTCATTGGCTGAGGCGCCATCCGGGGATAGATACAAGAGCTTCCCAGAAATTCCAGTTTCTTACAGCCGTTCTTCCATGCCGAGTTGATAACGTTCATTTCCAACGTCATATTAAACCACATAAAATCAGCCAGTGCATTCTGGTTTGCAATAATTCCGCCCACCTTGGCTGCTGCCAAAAATACATACTCTGGTTTCTCTGCCGCGAAAAAATCTTCTACATCTGCCTGACGGGTCAAGTCTAGCTCCTGATGTGTACGAGTAATAATATTTGTATATCCCTGCCGATTCAATTCACGTACAATTGCTGATCCTACCATTCCTCTATGGCCAGCAACATAAATCTTAGCATTTTTCTCCATCATTACTGCACTTCCTTCATTGCTTTCTGTCTTTTAGCCAGTTCTCGATCATGTTTTGCCATAATCTCTACTAACTCCTGATAACTTGTCTCCTGCGGATTCCAACCCAGAACTGTCTTAGCCTTTGTAGGATCTCCCCATAAATTATCAACATCTGTAGGTCGAAACCATTCCGGGTTTACACAAACAAGCATCTTACCAGTCTCTACATCATAGCCCTTTTCATCAACGCCACTGCCTTCCCAACGAAGGGTGATTCCATTGGCTTTAAATGCTTTCTCCGTGAAATCTCTCACCGTATGCTGCTCTCCGGTAGCAATAACAAAATCCTCCGGCTTCTCCTGCTGCAGAATCAGCCACATACACTTCACATAATCCTTAGCGTAACCCCAGTCGCGTAAACTGTCCAGATTGCCCAATTCCAGATGATCCTGCAATCCTTCTGCAATGCGTCCTGCTGCTAAAGTGATTTTACGTGTCACAAAATTTTCCCCACGGCGTTCAGACTCATGGTTAAATAAAATACCATTTACTGCAAACATATTGTAAGCTTCACGATATTCCTTTACAATCCAGAAGCCATACTGCTTTGCCACCGCATAGGGGGAATACGGGTGAAATGGTGTGGTCTCTTTCTGTGGCACCTCTTCTACTTTTCCGTAAAGTTCGGACGTCGAAGCCTGATATACCTTGGTCTTATGTGTCAGCCCCAGCATTCTGCATGCTTCCAGGATTCTCAATACTCCAAGGGCATCCACATCTCCTGAATACTCCGGGACATCAAAAGATACCTGCACATGGCTTTGTGCTGCCAGATTATAAATTTCATCCGGCTGTACAATAGAAATTATACGAACCAAAGAACTGGAATCGCTCAAATCACCATCATGCAGTGTAATCTGATCTTTGATATGATCAATTCTCTGTGTGTTGGAATAGCTGGATCTTCTGGTTATTCCATGTACTTCATATCCCTTTTCTAATAAAAACTCAGCCAAATAAGAACCATCCTGACCTGTAATACCTGTAATGAGTGCTTTCTTCACTTCTACGTCCTCCTACATTACAACTCTATTTACCTAATGGTTATAATAGAATTGTAAGAAAAACCTACATCATTTTCTTCAGTTTCTCTTATACTTTATTCCGTTTTATTAGCTCATTTCCTTTTATTTTATAGGTATGATGCCTTTCACTGTTTTAAACATTCTGCTGAAACACGTTGCACTATTCACTTTGTGTGATTTCGATGCTGAAATATTCCCTTGTAAAAAGACATTGGAGAATAAAAGCTCAAAATGGTTGTTGCTGTGCCTGTAGAATAGTTCATTCTAATGAGAAAAGATATTAGCATCTTTGATCTACATTAACTCATACTAATAGGATTCTTCTCATATTCTGAAATGCTCATTAACTGTAGATCGCGTTCTGAATGAATTGCATCTTTTTCTTCTATCGGCCATTCTATGCCAATTTCTGGATCATTAAACAACACCCCCGTGTCTGTTTCCTTGTCATACGCTCCCTCACATTGATAAAGCATAATCGTTTCATCCTCTAAAGACACAAATCCATGTGCAAATCCCTTGGGAACATATAAAGCTCTATGGTTCTCAATACTAAGTTCCGCACTAATCCATTTTTTATAAGTGGGGCTTTGAACACGCAAATCCACAATTACATCCCATACTTTTCCTCTAACGACACTAACCAACTTAGCTTGTGGATTATTCGTCTGGAAATGTAATCCTCTAATAACATTTTTAGCAGAAATAGACGCAAATGTTTCGTTTACAGAAAATCTAATTCCAGCATTCCCGTAAATGTCCTTCTCAAAGTACTTTGTAAATCCGCCTCTGTTATCCCCCACATAGAAATTATCAATAAGATAGGCTCCCTCTAACGGTAATTTACTAAATTTGAACTGTGACATCATCCCATCTCCTTAATCCATTCCAGTGTGTTTTTGATTCCTTGCGCAAATGTTACCTCAGGAATGTACCCTGTATCTTTTTTTACCGCATTTATATCAAATTCCTTATATGATAATGAAACCCCATTAAATGGTATTTCTCCTAAACCAATTTCTGTCTTAGGATCAACTTGATCTCTCATTTCGCATAAAAATTCTTTTAATGGTCTAGGCTTCTGACTTCCAATATAATATGTTCTATTTGCGATTCCGTGTTTTCCTATCTCAATAAACATTTGGGCGGCATCTGTAATATATACAAAATCATACAATTGATTTCCTGCCGAGAAAGCACAATGTTCATTATTTAACATTTTTCTCAAGCTAGTGTTAACAAGTCTCGGACTAGTTTCCCCAGGTCCATAAATGTTTGAAATAACCGCTCGGATATAATCAATTCCATATGAGCCAGACAACGTCCTTGCCATATAGTCTGCTGCCACCTTAGCACTAGAATACAGTGTATTTATAGATGGCATAGCATCTGTTTCCATAGTTGCCTGAATTTCGTATTCCATTATGCTTGACGCAAATATAAACCTTTTACAGTTTATCTCTAAACACGCCTTGATTGTATCGCAGGTATACTGAATATTTCTTATTTGAACATCGCTATCACCTCTTAAAGCTCCTGCGCTACCTACCCATGCAAGATGATATAGTGCATCTATATCTCTATCTTCAATATATTTAGACAAGTTTCGGAAATCTGAAAGATCACAGTATATTATTTTTATTCTTGGAATATCTTTTATTTTTGTTATATTTTCCTCTTTGTCGCGTACAATAGCAATAACATTTATTCCTTCATCTGACAGTTTTTTGCATAAAGCAGTTCCTATAAATCCATTAGCACCTGTTACAATCACTTTTTTCATCAGGTTCTCCTTATCTGCTTACCGCTTCCTTAATTATTTTTGCCATATAATCAATCATTGTATCTGTCATCCCCGGATAAACTCCCACCCAGAATGTATTATTTACTACATAATCACTATTTTCAAGATTTCCTATTACTCTATATGCATCAGTTCCACGAATTTCATCAAAGCAACTCTGCCGAATAATATTTCCAGAAAATAATAAACGTGTCTGAATATTATGCTCTTCAACATATTTTGTTACACTATTTCTATCTAATCCTGTTTCAGGTTTTACAGAAATCAGGAAACCAAACCATGAAGGATCACTATTTTCCGCGGGAACCGGAAGAATAATTTTATCCTGAACAGTTTCAAGAGAAGAACGTAATTTAGCCCAGTTATGCTTTCTTCTTTCAATAAAACCTGGAAATTTCTTTAACTGTTCTACTCCAACTGCTGCCTGCAAATCAGTAACTTTGAGGTTATATCCAAAATGAGAATATGTGTACTTATGGTCATACCCCTTTGGCAATAGCCCAAATTGTCCATCCCATCTATGTCCACACATATTATCCTGTCCTGAAACGCAGATGCAATCTCGTCCCCAATCTCTGTATGAAAGTATTAATCTGTTAAGTAATGGATTATCTGTATAAACACATCCACCTTCTCCCATAGTCATATGATGGGGCGGATAAAATGAGCTTGTTCCTATATCTCCCCACGTTCCCGTATATTTAGTTACTCCATCAATTGTATATTTAGTGCCTAGTGCATCACAATTGTCTTCAATAAGCCATAAATTATGTTTGTCACAAAAAGCTTTTACTGTCTTTAAGTCAAACGGGTTGCCTAATGTGTGAGCAATCATAACCGCTTTAGTCTTGCTTGATAAAGCAACTTCTAATTGGGTAGTGTCAATGTTATACTGTGGTATCGTCACATCAACAAAAACAGGAACTGCTCCATATTGTAAAATGGGGGTTATCGTTGTAGGAAATCCACACGCTACAGTGATTACTTCGTCTCCCCTCTTAATTTGTCTCTCACCCAATTCGGGGGCTGTCAAAACTGAAAACGCTATAAGATTTGCAGATGAACCACTATTTACAAGATGTGCAAATTTAACTCCTATCCACTCTGCAAAGTTCTTTTCAAACTCTTTAGAAAATCTACCTGTTGTAAGCCAAAAGTCAAGCATTGCATCTGTTAAACTCTGCATTTCTTTTTCATCGTATACACGTGATGCATAGCTCACTCTATCGCCAGGTTTAAAATTTTCCTTACTTTCCATCGGTTCCTTAAAATCATGATAATACTCTGCAACAAGAGTTTTTATTTGTTCTCTCGCCTCTGCTTCATTAGTCCAATTAGCCATAATAATACCTCCATATTGTCATTTTAAGTTATATTCTCTCATTAATTTAATAGTTCGTTAAAAATTCCTTTATTTCCTTATCCATTTCATTCGGTATATTTCCGCCCGATATCCATATCTTGCTGAAACGACATACCATATCCATACATTCATTCATATGCCACCGGGGTTGCCATCCAAATGTAGCCTTAAGTTTACTACAATCAAGCTTTAAAAAATTAGCTTCATGTGGGGCATTGCTTTCCGCCTGATTTTCCCATTTGGCGTTCTCACCCCAATACTCACAAAACAAATCTACCAATTCTCCTGTTGTCACACAATCACAGTCATCAGGGCCTACATTATAACAACCTTGATATTTTTTATTTTCATATTGTTTTGCAGCAATCATCAAATATGCAGTCAACGGCTCAAGTACATGCTGATATGGTCTGGTCGAATATGGATTTCTTACACCAATAGTCTTTCCATTCTTCATTGCTCTAACACAATCAGGTATAATTCGATCATTAGCAAAATCCCCGCCTCCTATAACATTTCCGGCCCGAGCTGTTGAGATTGCTATATTTTTCCCTTCAAAAAAGCAATCCCTATATGAATGTGTTACGAGTTCTGAGCATGATTTCGAATTTGAATACGGATCATATCCATCAAGTGGTTCATCTTCTCGATATCCCCAAAACCATTCATTATTATGATAGACTTTATCTGTTGTCACATTGAGTACTGATTTTACAGATGATGATTGTCTTATGCACTCTAGCAGATTAACTGTTCCCATTACATTTGTTTCATATGTATATCGGGGATCCTTATAACTATCTCTTACAATTGGCTGTGCCGCTAAATGAAATACAATTTCTGGCTGGTCTTCTAGGAAAACTTCATTCAGTTTTTGAAAGTCTCTAATATCTCCAATTACACTATGTATTCTATTTTCTAAATCTGCCAACTCAAATAAATTAGGGTTAGTTGGTGGTTCAAGAGAATATCCTGTGACAATTGCACCAGCATTTACAAGCATTCTACACATCCAAGTTCCCTTAAATCCTGTATGCCCTGTAACTAAAACTTTTTTGCCTTTATAGAAACTAATATCAAATGTCATTTTAGTCCTCCCAAAGTTTCCATGGTGCCTGGTTTGAATTCCATAATTTTTCAATTTGCTGTTTTTCTCTTAAAGTATCCATGCACTGCCAATATCCATGATGTACATAGCCAACCAATTCGTGGTCTCTAACCAGATTTGATAATGGTTCCTTTTCAAATGGAATTTCATCACCATCAATATAATCAAATATTTCCGGTTTGAGTACCATAAATCCAATATTAATTAAATCACCATCTGTATCTGATTTTTCTCTAAACGCCTCTATAATACCATCTCTTCCGACTTCAACGACACCTTTGTTTTGTCCAAAATTGTACATCGACATTGTTCCAATTTTCCCATGAGAACGATGAAATTCAAGTAGTTTTTTGATATTAATATCACCTACTGCATCACCATATGTGAGCATAAATTCTTCATTTCCAATATATTCCTTAATTCGCTTGATTCTTCCACCTGTCTGCGTATTAAGTCCTGTATCAACCACTGTAACTTTCCACGGTTCCGCATGCTTATTATGAACGATCATCTCATTCTCACCCTTTGTATAATCAAAGGTAACATCCGACGTATGTAAAAAATAATCCGCAAACCATTCTTTTATAATATGTTGCTTATATCCAGCGCAAATTACAAACTCATTAAATCCATAATATGAATATGTCTTCATAATATGCCATAAAATTGGCATCCCACCTATTTCAATCATTGGTTTGGGTTTAAATGCCGACTCTTCAGATATACGCGTTCCAAATCCTCCTGCCAAAATAACCACTTTCATATTTCTATTCCTTTCTACCACTCACTCTATATTTTTATCCAATCATTCATAATTATATCTGAACTCATACCATTATACCATTTACTTGGTGATACGACTATCTTTTCCTTATTACAATTAAGTTCCGCCCCCCACCAACTGAAAGAACTGTTTGCGATTATGTTATGTTTGCATAAAGACATCAAATACATGTCTAAATAACTATTTTCTCCTTGATTCCAATCTATTAGTATATAATTCAACTCTGTAAAATTGGCCCGAACCCATTTCGGATCATCTGAAAAAATATAAAAAGAACAATTTCCAGTTTTTTCATAAATATATGAAATTGCCTTTTTATAATATTCCAATGTGCAGATTTCCATTCGTGCTTCAGCATTCTCTGCCCATAGATAGTCTCCCCGTCTCACATGAATTGATACCGAATTTTCCCTCTTTATTTTTTGGGCAATATCCTTGTTACGATCATCAATATGATCTATTTTAAATTCAAAAATATCTTTCAAGTTCCCCCTACATTTTTCCCAATAATTGGGATTTTGCCAATAACCTCTTAGGTATATCTTATTTTTTGACATAATTTCATTCATAGCTGTTGGTTCTTTATCTATAAGAACCATACCTCTGTCTTTACCTGTTAACTTATCATGCGCTCTACACATGGTGACTATAAGATTTTCCCAAAATCCATTTCTATGATAATTTATTTTAAATACACGCTCCAGTTCAAATCCATTGTGCTGATTTCCCGTTATGAGAATTTTTCTATCATCGTATGTAACATAAAATCCTCTTAATTTTAATTCCACACCTAAGGCATATTGAAACATTTGATTTCCAAGTCCACCACTAATTTCAATGATTTTTCTATTCATAGTTTAAACGTTTTCTCCATATTTGTACTATATGGAAATGAGCCCTTTTTACCTTTCTGCAAAGTCTGTTTAATAAATTCAGCATTCTATAATAATTAACTTCAATTTTCCATATCAAGCCCTGTTTCCTATTATATCGTCTTTGACGTTGCTGCTTATACCTTTTAAGTTCATTTCTACATTCATCGGCTGTATAAAGTTTTCCATCTCTTCCTAAATATTTCCATCCTGTATATATATTTTGTTCAGATGCCCAATATCCATCCGAATAATTATATCCAGCCCAAAATTTAGGAGCAATAATTGTTTTTACATTATCACTTGTAAAAATTGGGAAGAATGCAAATGACGAATTCGAAACAATTAAATTTTTGGCCACATGGAGCGCCGCATAGTCCTCTCCCATGCCTAAATGGTATGCTGGGATTTTAGGAAACATAATATTTGCAGCTTCAACGTCTTCAGTAATTATTAAAAATTGCATATTACAATTAATTTTCTTCATATATGCCATTGCTCTTGTCCAGTATTTCTTTTTTAAATACAAATCACTATTTCCTACATATTCACCCCCTCGCATGTTTAAAATGCATAAATTATTGTCCGAATATTGAGGTCTAAAATATTCTTTATTTACTTTTAACCATTCTTTGATTTCGTCTTTATGTTTAATAAAGTATTCTTCCGCCTGAAGATTTCCATAAATAAGTGTATTATCTTCAATTTTTTGAAGTAGTCTTTTATCACTTCCAGCCACATATACACCTAATGTCATATTATGTTTACTTGTAGGCGTTATTAGTCTTTCTTCTCTTTCTACTATCTTTGAGCATTTCTCCTTATCGATTTCTCTTCCCAAATCAACATTCATAAAATACATTCCTTTATTAGAATGTATATTATTAGCAAAATTTTCCTGACTTGCCGTTCCAAACTCTACATTATTATCGATTGCAATGCATCTGGCTGTTACATAACAAAATAGTTGATTTCCCAATCCCTGTCCTTTTAAAAATTCTGTGCCTATCATCCTTTTTTACATTTCCCACTCTTTAAAATAATAATTTTAAATTTTAAGTAACTTTTAAAACACCCCCACGTTTTTTTCCATAAATATAATCTATTTGGGGATGTATGTAGCCATTCATATTTTTTATATTGCCGCCTAGTCTCTTCTAATATTAATAAAGGATTTTGACTATAATAATCTGTCAATTGTTCACCGTCATGACCTATTGAAATAAGCGGTTCATAAATATACCCCCATTTCTTCCCCTTTAAAAGCCTAAGATAAAAATCCACATCCAGCAGCCATGTATAAGTTGTATCTAATCTACATTCACATGGTTTAAAAAGCATTCCACTAGGCGCTCCTAGCAGATTGGCTCTAAACAACGCTCCTTCATCCTTTTCTATTTTGTCAATTTCATCAGGACTACATATTCTTTTTTTTGTATAACTATCATATACTTCCCAGCTTCCCGTGAAGACAATGTCTAATTTCTCTTGCGTTAGCTTTTCAATCATTTTTTTTAAAGCTTCCGTCTCACTAAACCAATCATCCTGGTACATTATTTTAATTAGTTCTGCACCCTTTTCGATAGCTTTATTTATTGCTTTGTTTGTGTTTCCAGCTGCTCCCAATTGACATTCATTGTGCCAATACCAAATCTTCAAATTATTAACTTGTCCTATTACCTTTTCAACACTTTTTGTTTCAGAATTATCAGTCACTATAATGAAATAATTATCATAACTCTGTTTTACTATTGAGTCCAACAATCGTTCTAACAACTCCGGTTTTTCATATGTTGGAATACATATTGCTACTTTTGGGTTAAAAAACATACTTGCTCCTTACCTAAGAATCAAATGCGGATATTCTTTATAATGTTCTACTAACCATGACGGATATGTATCATCTATTGATACCTTTTTAAATCTAGCCCCTCTGCCTAATAGATCTTTTCCCCTAAGAATCGATAAATATATATTAATGGGATTATAATATCTCCATCGATTAAATTCAGCATGTGAAAAAGCACCTAATTTCTTCTTAATTCTCGTTTGAACACTAGATTTTGTCCCTCCCATATAAGTGAAATGCCATCCCCCATCTGCAACCCGGATTGCGTTTTCGTTATTAGTTATCATTTCTTTATGTCTTAATGCATCAAGTCCATACTCCTTAGCCATCTTATAAGTGCATACTTTCGTTCCCAACCATTTAGGTTCATTTATTCCAGGGAATTCTCCTGTAGATGATAATAATGTTCCATCTACATTTTTATAATTTATAAAGAAATAATACATTTCTTGCGCGAAATGATATATTTTTTCTGAATCAAAATTATCAATGACTTTTTTTAAAGTTCTAGGATTTGGGATTTCATCAAGGTCACTAAATATTACTAAATCAGTGCTATTAGCTTTTGCCAATCCATCTATGCAATGATTTTTTTGATATACTTCTCTACTCCATTGGTTTTCAAAAAAAATATTTCCCATATCTACAGGATTATATATGATTTTATCCTTAAATTTTTCAAATCTGCTCATATTTTCAGCAAAATACATTTTCTTAGGTTGTCCCATCTGGGTTGTAGTTGCTTCTGTCACTACAAAAAAGTCCACTACTGGATCAAGAATATTCATTCGAATTTCAAGTAAATCTAATTCATCAAAAAACATAAAACAATCATATATCATTTTTTCTTTCTTAACCTCTCCAGCTTTCTGATAGCACCACAATATAACTTATTGGGATAATGAGCATTTGTTCCTTTCCATTTGTGAAACGCAAATGGTGTAATCCCTTCTATTTCTGGTATCATCGTTTCATGGCTAAAATATTTAGCAACTTCGATCGGTGCTATCTTCATCCCATTTTGTTCAAAAATATGTTTGTTATTCACACATATAAATCCATCCTCATTATACCAGCCTCCAAACTTCTCCCATTTCATTCCTATTTTACTTGGTAGCTCCATTAACCTACGGCTTCGTATTGATACGCTATTTCCAACGCGACATATTTCACCATTAACGTCTCTGTAACTTATTAAATCATCTGGAGCCGGCAACGGCCAAGGTGCTCCAATATAATCATACTCCAAAAAGCTACTCTTCCAGCATTCAGGATGCACAACAAATCCGTCATCATGAACTATTAAAGCAAATTCTGTCTTAATATATTTATATAATTCGTAGACCATAAAATGGTTAAAATCATCTATTGATTGGAACTTTTCCATTTGTTCGAAACGAATTCCCTTAGGCATATGCCGTGGCTTTTTATCCGAAACAAATAAAACATCCCCGCATCTTACCTTTTTCATACTTAATTTTAATGCTCTTATATTTCCTTTAGCCCTTGGACTACTCGATACAGCAACAAGTGTAACATTTTTTAATTCTAACATTTTTTATACCTGCATAATTCTTTGATTTTGTATTTTATAAATTTGATCACAATTCTTTGTAGTACTTAATCTATGTGCAATGATTAATAATGTCTTTTTGCCCTTTAATCCATCTATAGCCTCCATTATTGCTTTTTCCGTTTCATTGTCAAGCGCTGATGTTGCTTCATCCAATATTAAAAATTCTGGATCATTATATAACGCACGGGCTATTCCGAGTCTCTGTCTCTGTCCGCCAGAGCAGCGTACGCCTCTATCTCCAAGATTTGTATCAATCCCTTCTGGTAATCCCTTTACAAATTCATCTAACTGTGCTTTTTCTAACGCTTTCCATACTTTATCATCATCTATCTCATCTTCTTTTAACCCGAACGCAATATTATTTCGAATGCTATCATCCATCAAATAAATTGTTTGTGGTATATACCCTATCTGCTTATACCATCCCTTTATATTATCTTCTATATTTTTTCCATCTGCTTCTATAATTCCACTTGTAGGATGTAAAATTCCTAAGATCAAGTCAGCCATAGTTGTCTTACCTGCACCGGATGGTCCTATAAAAGCAATTGAAGTTCCTCTTTTAATATTTAAGTTTACATTTGATAATATTTCTTTTTCATTATCCTCATAGTGGAAACTTACCTGTTTTACACTAAGCATTTGTTTAAATGTAATATCTTCTTTACATTCTAACCGCTTACTACCTTCTATGCATTTTCCTTCTAATTCCTTTAGTTCTTTGCAAATACCATCTATTGAAGACTTACAAAAAGTCACTCTACCTATACTTGATGACAAATTTCCCATTACTGGAATTAATCTTATTGCTGCTAATGCAAAAGCAGCTAATACAGATATCAGATTTGCTATATCCCCTCCGGTATACATCTTTACAATTATTGTAACCATAATAGCTACAATACATATAGTCTCCATTATGGCACTTGGCAATGTACTAATTACATTCACTTTGCATTCCGCAATGGATGATTCACTGTATGATTTATCTATTTTTTTTAGAAAAAATTGTTCTCTACCGAACAATTTAACTTCCTTAATTCCTCCAAAACTTTGATTAATCCATTGAATTACCTGTTCGCCTTCACGTCTGGATATTGTTCCATATCGATAATTAAGTTTATTCGTTATTTTTAAGAAGGTAAGCATCACAACACCTACCATTCCCATCATTAGAACAGTAGTCATCCAATCTGAAATTAGCAAAAACAATAACAACGCAATAGCAACAAACCCTTGCGTCACAATTGTTAGCATTGCCAGCACCGTCTGATAGCATTTACCTACATCGCTTGAAACATTTCTTTGTAAATCGGCGATATTTTTTTTCGTAAAATATGAATATGACTGGCGGAAGTAACCGTTCATTAATCTATTTGTTAAAGTTCGTTGTCCTACATTTATAAAATAATTTTGATGGAATCTCATAGCTGTTAAATAAATATTTTTTAATATATAAAATACTATGATTGCTATAAATAAAGTTGTTTCAAAACTTCTCAGATCTTCAAATTTTCCAATTCTGTATATTTGAGCTATATAGCCATCTCCATTAATGCTTTCTGGCTCAATTAATATGTTTATTACAGGCAAAATTGCAGAAACGCCTATTGTTTCAAGCAATGCACCAATTACTATTTCAACTAGCAGAAACGGTAGTTGCCTTTTCTCTTTCTGATTCATTATAAATTTTAATTGCTTTATCATCTACTTGTTCCATCCTTTACAATGCTAGTTTCTTCTAAATTTTTTCTAATCAAAATTTCTATTACTTATTTTTTTCAATATTCGTTGTTTCAAACTTTTTTCCGCTTCAGCATTCATTTGCGTTATTGTTTTCTCGTGAGATAATCTTTCTTCAAAGTCCTTTTCATTATTCATCCAACTATTTACCTCATAATTAGATGAAAAAATTATTGGCAACATTCTCTCTATTTGGTGCGCCTCAGATGGAAAATTAGGATTCAATTCATATGTCATAATTTTATTCAAATTATTATAAAACTCTTTACTGTTTTTAAGTACTTGATCTTTGGAAACTATATAGCAACCGCCAGGTGCAAAAACACAGTACTCCGGTTCGATGGGGTTCTTATATATAAATTTAAGCAGTCTATTGAAATTATCAAAATATTGATGTGGATGCTCTTTAGACTTCACATACCATGAGTTATTGATTTCTGCATAAACATTTTCTGTTATAAGAAAATTAACTCCTGCTTTCTGTACCACTGACTTATCTTCATATAAATAGGTAAACCATGTGTTATTACACACTCTATCAAAAAATTCTTCTGAACAATGTCTACCAATCATATGTCCCTTTGTTAGTACCATTACCTCCGGCAAATTATCATAATGCTCAACAAAAAACCTAAAATACGTGGATATATTATGCCCAGTTCTCGGTATCTTTGTATACCTTATAGCATTCTCTTCTAATTTTTTCGGAATACTCTCATCTATGGATGCATCATATAAAATATAATTATCTCCACAATATTTTAATAATTCGACAGGAACCGTATTAAAATTATCTATTACAAAAAAATTTTTTGATGTGTTCATTATATTTTCCTCTATTGCCTTCCAATTAAAGTTTAATTCATATATTTTATCAGCTACTTATTTATCTAGTGAATCAAGTTACTAACATCTAATACAATTATTTTTTAACGCTTTAACAATCTGTTGTCTAAGCCACAAAGGTGAAAAAATTTTCATTACCTTTAACTTCCTTGTATTAATATAATTACGTTGCTTCATATCTTTATTTGATAATTCTATAAACTGGCAACTATTAATCCATTCTTTATATTCATTCATTTCTACCACTTCATGTTTTCGATATTTCTTTGCTAAATATCCTGCTATTAAATGCTGTTTTGATGCATTCATCGAAGAAATGCCTTCTTTATTTATTCTATAATAAAATAAGTGTTGTGGAGCATTTCCTATCTTATATCCTTTAACAGATGCTCTAATCAAAAAATCATAGTCCTCACATGTCTCAATATTTCTATATTGTAGCCCAAGAAATAATTCTTTTTTCCCGAGCCATGCAGGATGTGCTAAGGCACTAGAATACTTCAAGAATTTCTTGCATCCTCTATCTGATGTTGGATATCTTATTTCTTTTCCATCTGCTTTTTCAGCATAAAAATAATAGCATTGACTCCCCACAAGATCCATATCATTATTTTCAAGATACTTAACCTGTTCCACAAATCTATTAATATCTGATATATCATCTCCATCCATTCTGGCTATATATTTCCCCTTCGCAATTAGAATTGCTTTATTTAAACAACGTATTAGTCCTTCATTCTTCTTATTATATATCGGGACTATCCTTTCATCTATTTCGGAATACTTTTCCACAATCAGACGTGTATTATCGTTAGAGCAATCTTCAACAATAATAATTTCTATATTTGATAACGTTTGCTTTATAATACTTTGCAAAGCCTCATCTAAATATTTTTCTACATTATACACTGGCATTATAACGCTTACTTGTATTTCTTTGTTATCTTCCACTTTTATATTTATTCCTTTCTATCAAGGCATAAGAATACTAAAAAGCTCATTAGAATTTAGAAATAATATCTTTTACATTTTATCCCAAATACTTCTGCTCTTCATTTCCACATTTTGAATTCATACTACGCTTTCCCAATTCTTCAAAAGCAATTACAAATACGGGGATGCATGGTGTTATAACAACATACATTGCCAAACCATTTGAAAAAATCAGGATAAAAAGGCATACTTCTAGCCAAATTTCATTTTTCTTATTGGATATGACATGTCCAATTTCTATTTGGCAAAAGAAGTATATAATAAAGCCTATAATTCCATAACCACATAATGCATTCACATAATCATTGTGTCCATGTGCTAAAACCCCTAGTCCTACAAGCATGGCGTTCCTTACGCCATCGATACCCATGCCAAATATTTTTTCATACCATGTCGTATTATTTATATAGCTATTCAAGATAATTGTAGCTATTGTTCCTCTACTATTAGTAATATTTCCTGCTTTTGCCGCTACTACGGTCTTTTGTATAATAGGGTTAGAGTATAAGATGTCTGTGAAGAATACCATATAACAAAATAATAAAAAAGCGGCAAATACAATAAGATATTTCCTTCTATTATTTTTCATATAATAGAAATCTGCCAATCCCAGTACAGCTAATGCCAAAAAAGCACTTCTAACCCCTGTTAGTATAACACACACTGAAAAAACTAATTTTATAAATGCAAATAATATATTTTCCACACCTTTATAATATGCCATACAAAAAGCATACATAAGCAATGAAAGGTAGGCTATATTATGAGGGATATCATACGGTCCATATAAAATTTTAATTCCTACTACTCCAAAATTATAATGATCACCTGCTGAATTAATAATAGAATATACTATTAATAGTAATATAATTGTTGTTATTAATAAGAACTGAGCTTTTCTCTGTTTTAAATAGCATTTAAAAGAATAATACATATCACTTTCTGAAGTCATAATTGCAGTTAAACAAAATCCTAAAAAGCAATAAAAATCCAAATGTAAGACATATGATATACCTGAATGCCAAGCATCATATAAAATGTATAAGCTTATTAAGCTTACTAACAGAAACATTTTTTTCCCATTTCGCATCCCTACTTTTTTTATATAATATACAAATGAAATCACTACATAAACAAGGTAAAATTTATTTGGAAAACGTGGGAGAAACGTTGCTAAAAGCAAAGTTATTGCTGGATAGTAAAAAATAATACCAAATAAAATTTTATCTAATGAAATCTTTTTATTCATATTCACATTCTCTCATTTTATATTTCTTATAATGAAATAACGTTCTAATCCATAATAATATTTATCATGGATTACGAATTTCATTCTATATCTTCTTTCTATAACGTTGTATACTATTTTCCACCAGGATAATAGTATCAAATAACCATTTACCTATTGCAATAGATATAGAGTACACTTTATCCTTTCCCCTAACATTAGCCCGCTTTCGCATATCTTTTAATTTTCCAAAAATTTGCTTTTCTATTATTTTATTTCCTGTGCTATTTTTAGCAGCAGAATATACACTAACATATTGTTCAAATAACCTTACCATACACTTTCCTTGTAAATTTGGATATGCTTTAATTATATTTGAACACATCTCTTCCATATTATAAATTGCATCCATTCGTTTTTCTGTAAATTTTCTTTTGGTTATCGAACCACCCCTACATAAGTATACATATCCTGAATAATCGCCATACACAACTCTATTAGCTCTAAGAATTGTTTTATATGTCGTTGCCACATCTTCATACAGTTTTCCCTTAGGATATCTAATATTTTTAAATATATCGCAACAATACAATTTCATACTAGCTGAAGTATTTATTTCTTTTCCTTGCAATATTTTATCTAAGGCTTCTTCTTTAGAATATTGCACAATTTTCCCTGTGTCTTCTGGATTATTTAATATCTGCCCTTTTTCATTTACATACTTAAAATTACATATAGAAATATCACTTTGATAATCTTTCAAAAGCATATACAAATATGAAATATAATTTTTTTCTATGTAATCATCAGAGTCTATAAATAAAACATATTTTCCCTGCATTCTATCTAGTGCAACATTTCTTGCATCAGACAACCCACCATTGTCTTTATGTATTACAATAATTCTCTGATCACTTTCAGCATATTTATCGCAAACCTCTCCCGAGGAATCTGTTGAGCCATCATCTACTAACCATATTTCCAGATTAGTATAATCTTGACTTATTATACTCTTTATGCATTTATCAATATATTTTTCAACATTATACACCGGTACAATGACTGATATTAATTCATCTTGCCTCATGTCTATTCTATCCTCACACTACTTGCACAATCTCTCCTACAAATTAAAATAATGCCTTAGCAGTAGTAATACTCTTATTTAATTAATAAGTATATTTCAAATATTCAATTTTACTGATACAATTGTATTAGACTTTTAATCAAATTCTTATCCAAATAAATATTTATAATAGGTATCTATCTTTTCTGTATCTTCACAGTTAAATTTATATGTAAGTTTGTGAAAAGGCGTCTGTTCCCTTATTGCCTCCCATATTACCTCATCATATTGTTCAAACAGTCGCAGTAAAAGTTCGTGTGGCGTAGCATTATCTCTTGGAACTATCTTTTTCCAATCATCAAAATATCTCTCAAGGGCAATAGACATAAAATCATGTAATAAAAAATAGTCCATCATGCTGGAATTTCTTTTCCAATATTCATAGCACACTTCACGTGTTACCATTAATAATCTATTATTTGTCTTTGCGCTTATTAACCAACTTGACATATAGGTTGCATGCCCATCTCGCCCAGGCTTTAGACATTGATAAAAAAATAGCTCCGAATCAAAAAAATAGTCCGGTATATTTGGACTACTACAATACACTGTAGCATCCAACCACATTCCACCATACTTGATCAAAAGCTCAAGTCTAAGTAAATCTGTCATATGCGTATTTGTAATCTGACCCTTCTTCCATTTTTCCAGAATGTAATCAGGAAAATGAACGTATTCTTCCAAATTATCATATGATATAAGAATAACTTCCTTGTCCGGGTTGTTTGCCAATACAGATTGATAACATTTTTTAACTATTTCAGGTGCTTCTTCTAATCCCTGAAACCAGCATATCCAAATCTTATTAGAACTCTTATGTTCCTTTTCTACATAATTTCTATCAAATTCTTCAAACTTCCATCTATATTTTTTTTCAAGTTTTTGCTTTGTTTTGAGTGTCGCAGATAGACGAAGGATTTCTAATGCTGTTCTACTCTTTCCTAACAGGAAAAATTCTCCTACTCCTGTAAAAAGTGCCCCACCTTTCCAATATTGGCCGAGGAGTTTCATACCACCTTGTTTTTTAAATATTTCTTTTAAATTCATAAACGGATATTTCCTTCCAATCATTTCATACAATGCTTTTTATATAATGCAATGATTCCGTTTTAAGAATATCTAATGCATCTGCAGCAAATAGTTTATTATCACTTTCTGACATTCTCTCTGTATCACCATGCAAGCGCTTGTTTATTTCTTAAAAAATACATTTTCTGTATTTTAGAAGCTTTTCTAATTATCATAAAAGCAAACAATATAATAACATTTTCCAATACTCTATATATTATTATATATTTGATGCTTTCATCCTTTTAGGATAACTATAGTCTATATTTCCTTATAACAGACCACTTAGGCACTGCATACATCTTCTAATAAATTAGAAACCTATACTACTACATCCCAAATCTCTTTCTTGCTCTTGCCAGATCATCTGCATCATCTACTTCACACCACATTTCTTCGGGCACTTCTACGATATGAGCATCGCATTCACGTAAGTATAATAATGATCCTAATATCTTTTCATAGTAGCTGTTCTCTCCCATATTCTCTACATACCATTTAATAAGAGGCATATACTTACTTTCGACAAATTTTTTTGTAAACTTGTACATATTAACAGTTTTTCTTGCATTTGAATAATCAAATCCTTCGTCCTGCCATTTTCCAAGAACTAATCCCTGCGCAATATCTCCGTCTATGTTTATTACTGATCCATCCATTGTTTTCGGATTAAAAGGACTAACCAAAATGCTGCATTCCCCTTTTCCATCCAACAAGCATGCTAACATTTCCTTATGATAGTAAATGTCGCATTCCAACATGAGCATATCATCATTGCAAAAATCAGCTGCTTGATACAAAGAAACTACATTATTCGTCTCTAAATATCTTGTATTTTCATAGTATGAAATTTTAGCCTCTTTATATGTGGTTCCTATATGTTCTTTGATATAGTCAGCCATATGGCCAACAACAATTCCAATATCTTTTATTCCCAAATCTGTCAAATTATTTAATGCATTCACAAGTAAAGGTGTTCCATTTACCTCCACCATAGATTTGGGAATTTCATTTGTAATAGGTTGCAGGCGTTTTCCAAATCCAGCTGCCAAAATAAGTGCTTTCATAATGTTCTCCTATCCTATTGATGTAATGTAATATATTCCTGTTTTGCTTTACACAAAGCCAAATATAACGGATCTATAACTATCTTATCATTTATCACTTTACTTATTTCACCTTTATACTTATCGTATAAAATAGGTAATTCGGTGCATCCTAATATGCATGCATCCCCTCTTGTTATAAAATCAATAAAAAGACTTTTTACTTTTTCATCATAGCAATTGGTTTTGACCGCTTCTATACAAATTCTTAAATTTTCAAACTCATTTTCTCCTGGAGTATCACATTGTATGTTTGAAGCTACTAACTTTTGATTATATACCTCTGATAAAATCGTTCCTTCCGTAGCTAACAAATAAACCTTTCTAATATTTTTTTTCGTTAATTCACAAACACACTCATCAATAATATTTATGACGTAATTTTTTATCTCTGGATGTAACTTATAAATATCATTTAAAAAAACATGTGATGTATTACATCCTAAGATAATCCGGCTAGCCCCTGCACTAATTAAATTCTGCATTGAAGCAGACATTCTACTTATAAGTTCTTCTCTTTTCTCATTATACAAAATTGCTCTTACACGACTGGGCATAGTACAATTATTATCAATTATGATTCTAGGCCTATCCCATTCTTTTTCTGCCGGAAATATTTCCGCATATTGTTGAAAAAGGTGAATCGTAGCATATGTTCCCATGCCGCCCAAAACTCCAAGTACATATTCTTTTCCATTTTCCTTTTTATCCATTGTTACACCTATTACCTTTCAAAAGCTCGATACCCATGATGCGGAACTCTATCTTTTTTCGGAGGCAATTCCATATAATTGCGGAACAATTTCGACAAAGCTTTTTCCCACTCTTTGGGTACTCGAAATTGAGCATCTTCAAACTGTAATTTTGTATATGGTTCCATCCATTCTATTGGATAAATCCCCCTCACTCCGTCTATTCCCCAAACAAGACAGCCAACATACCTAGATTCATCATATTTGTATTTAGTAGCCATCTTACTTAGTTTTTTCTCAAAATAATTCTTTCCTAATAATTTAGCAACCACAAAAGCAGCTGGTTTAATCAATAGTTTCTTTATCGACTTAGTATTGCCCTTAACGCATTTTTGTCTTGTTGACAAGTAAAACAATGATGAATTTCTTGCTGCTTTTCCTTTTCTCTCAGCCACTTCTTCTTCTGTCTGTCCAACTCCATCCCACGGATATACATCTATAAAAATTCCAATTCCATAATCATCTTCATTTTCAACATCAAGTATATATCGCTCATCGCTTACTCTGCTGATCATATAAGGATATTTAGCATTATTCTCAAAGCTGTACAATTTTAATGGCTTTATTTTTTCTTGATTTTCCTGCATATATGCAAGAAATTTCTCATAATCTGGACGCGGCATAACAATATCAATATCATCATCCCATGGAATAAAACCTTTATGTCTCACTGCTCCTAAAAGAGACCCTCCATATAAGTAATACCTAAAATTGTTTTCATTGCAAATCATATCAACTTTCTTACAAATTTCTAAAGAAATCAGTTGTATTTCTCTTAATGACAATTCTCTTCCCATAAAGTTCTCCTATATAATTTCGTTACATATTCATAAACACTTTCGAATATTTAGCGCAGATACTTTTCCAACTATATTCCATTTTTATTCTGTTTTTTGCCTTTTTGCCCAATTCCTCTACTTGCGCATCTGTCATTGTATCTGTAAAATTTATTAACTTCGCAAGGCTATCCTTGTCTAAAGACCAATATAGTGCTGCATCTTCAGCAACTTCCCTGTTAAAACCAACATCATACAATAGGTTAATTTTTGTGCTCCCCAATGCCTCTAACAAGGAAGGATTTGTCCCTCCCACAGAATGTCCATGAAAATAGGCATATGCTTTTTCCCTAATTTTCTTCAACAATTTCTCATCATATACAGTGCCTACAAATTTAATTCTCGAATCTTGTTTAAAATGGAGTTTTTTCTCCAATTCATTCAAAAATCTTTCATTTGCTGTAGTAATGATTGCAAAATCCTTTTTCGTAGCAGATTTCATGAATTCACGAATCATTGTTTCAAAATTATTTTCTGGCACAAATCTTCCACAACTCATATAATACTCATTTGGTTTTAACCCATGCTTTTCTAGCCAGCTTTTAAATTCAGGAGCATTATCATCCAATTCAGATGGTGTTGTCTCCGAACCATACGCAATGAACGTTGTCTTCGGTTGATATTTTGCATACTCCTGTTGTATATATGTTTCTATATTTACGCTATCACATATACACAAATCTGCATGTTTCACCATCAAACGTTCTGATTCTTTCCAATATTTACGTATAGGTGCACTCCATTTTGCCCTCATCCACTCATGTCCATCTGGGTTTAAATACACTTTTCCACCCAATTTATGGATTTTTTTAACAAAATGACTCATAAACGGACCAATACGACAAGCCATGATATAAACTATCGGGTTCTCAATTTGTTTTCTCCTGATAAGCTTGCACGCCTCACTTAAAGCCTTTACATCATAGAAGATCGCTTGTGCCGCCCCTATCTGTGGCACTCGAATCAAATAACAATCAGCATTATAAAATGTAAATTCTGTTGTATTCTTTATTTGTACTCCTGGAAGCGTCGTTACATCCATGCGCCCACTGCCATTAGCTTTGCAATATACATAGTAATGAATGTTTTTCTGCTCTCTATGATATTCTAATAGTTTATATATAAAAGACTCATATCCTCCATATTGTCCTATTGATTTTGCTCCAATCAGTATTGGGGATACAACCTTATTTTCCATTCCTTTGTATACTCCTATTTATCATGTCTTTTATTTGGAACCCCTTCCAAACAGCACCACACCTACTGTCTGTATCAATATCTTCACGTCCTGCTTTAATGACCATTCATCTATGTATTTTAGGTCTAATTTCACTACATCATCAAAATCCTTAATATCACTTCTTCCACTGACCTGCCACATACCTGTAAGTCCAGGAGTAATACTTAATCTTCTACGGTAGTAAATATTATATTGCTCAAATTCATCCACTGTCGGCGGTCGGGTTCCTACCAGACTCATATCACCTTTTAATACATTAAAAAACTGCGGCAACTCATCAATACTGGTCTTACGAATAAATTGTCCTACTTTCGTAATTCTAGGATCGTTATCCATTTTGAACATTAAGCCCTTGACTTCATTCTGAGCCATCAGTTCTTTTTTTCGTTCTTCCGCGTCAATGTACATAGAACGAAACTTGTACATTTTAAAACGTCTTCCATTTTTTCCAATTCGCACCTGTGAGAAAAAGACCGGCCCCTTAGATTCCAACTTAATAGCTAACGCAACAAAAGGTGTAAACACTAGCGTAATTAATACGCCTACGCTCGCTCCTACAATGTCCATCAATCTCTTGATCATCATACGACGATAATCCATCTCCGTCATAACATATGTCATCACAGGCATTCCCGCAAACTTCCCCACACTACTGCAAGGAATTTCAAAGCCAAACTGCTCCACACAATTATGGCATACAATTCCCATCGCAAGAAAAGACTGCACCATAAGTTCCAGTTCCTGATTATTCATATGTGGGCAGTATAAAAGTACAACATCTACAGCACTCTGCCTTGCCACATCAATAACGTCTTCTTCTTTCGCCACAACCTGAACGCCATGAATATTTTCTCCCACACGATCTTCGTCTATCAATGCTATAGCACTGATTTCATAGCTCCATGCCGCATCTGTCTCAATCTGCTTCATGACATGTTCTGCGTCTTTTCCCGAAGTGACTATCATCACTTTGTCACTGCTACGGCTCTTACTATAGTAACGACGCATATAACTCTTAAAGGCGATTCGAACTATATAAGTTATTACAGTATTAATCACAACAAAATAGCCTAACAATAGTCTGGAAAATTCCAATTCTAATCGAAAAGCATAAATATATGCACCTGTTGCCAGAAAGAGAATCACATTATAGCGCACTACTCTTAGCAATTCGTAATAGTACCCTCTCTGAAAAAAATGCTTATATTCGTTTGTAAAAAAATTATTCAGCATACAAATCAATAGAAATGGCAAATAAATCTGAGCAATCTCACGGTTTCCTAATGGAGATTCTGTCCCATGAAATCGTATCATGTATGCCAGTCCATAAGATACTGTAATACAGATTACGTCTAGTAGAAATAAACCATAGCTTTCTATAATCTGATATTTCTTGTTATAGTTATTCATTCCTTACTTTGTTCCCCTGAAATAAAATCTGTGACAAATAAAATAGTGGCAAATTCCATAATACACTAAGTGGTAACAGTTCCATAAAACCGTATATTGCCATAATACCAAGGGCAATGGTTATATAATATTGACCTTTCCTATTACAATACCACATTCCTGCCACATAAGCAACTAAGCCGATTCCAAAGAGAATCCACCCATAATTATATAACATATCAAAATACATACTATCATAAGGTTTTTGTGGAATATGTCCCATTAGCAAATATCTTACTTGGTCATATACCTCACCAATATTATTTATTCTATCATTTAATAATACATCAATCCATTGGCTAAAGTCCTGGTTTTTTCTTGCAATTAGTGGAAATATCATTGTACACGTTCCAAGCAATACCGGAATTGCTGGATATAAGTTCATATACCACTTCACTTTATGAAATCGTTTTGCAATTACGTATCCAATGATTGCAATACACAGTACTCCCCATACAAGTATTCCTGTTCGACATATCAAAACTTTGTAGGCTCCTAACAATATTATGGTTCCCACTACATAAGCATACCATTTCAATTTGTCCTGATAAACTGCAACGGCCAATAGTAATACTACAAAAATATTAGCAAACGCCATGTTAGGCTGATAATATCCATAACACGGGATTGCCATATATGTTCCATTTTTAGGCAGCCATGCCATCTCATTCTCTATCACCCCAGTAGCCGCCAGCGTAAGTGTCCCCACCGTCAGCACCGCCTTTTCCCACAGTGCATATTTCATCACCTTATCCAGGTTCACATTCTTTGCTCCAAAGATTGCCATAACCGTAAGGATCAGTGTTTTTTCGCCGTTTCGGAGAAAGTTCACACCGAAAAGCAGCGTCAATACGGCCATAATTGCAATCTCCTGCCACGTAAAATCCGTTACCGCCATCTTCAGCAGCAGAAACAGCGTTGCCACAGCAAATACATAGAGATAGATTCTGTCCTCTGAATTAAGTCCCATGGAGGTCATGCCTGTCATGGGGAGCAGGAACAGCATATAGAATATTTCCTGATAGTTTGCTAATTTTTTTCGTAATTCCAACATATTATTTTTCCTCATCAATATCCATAAATTCTCTGCAGTAGCGCCACCGTCTCCCGCATATCCGTTGCTTCTTCATATTCCGAATCGTCCGCAGTTTCGGCGATCCGCTTCATTTCCCGGAATAGTCTCTTCTGTTCGTTCCGAAGATCTCTGGACTGGGCATAGCGCAGGCTGGATACGAGAAGTCCGAAATATCCCTCCCGGAACTCTATGTTCTCCGGGTACAGCTCCATCCATTCTTTGGCGTGGCGGATCACGGTGTCCGGTGTCTTGCGGTAGTCCGCTGTCTGCATGTAATACGCCTGGCTCACGCTGACATACGCCATTCGAATTAATTTGGACTGCGGAAACGTCTTTAGATGCTGCTGTATCGTTTCATAGGTTTGTGCTTCCACTTTTTCACGTTTCACCGCAATATTGGCCATGCACAGGCTTTCAGCTTCTGCCGCTTCACAGATATTTTGCTTCTGGCATATGGTATGTGTCAGATCCTCCAGGCGTTGCAATCCTGAAGTATCATCCTTTCTCATCAGGTATTGAACTGCCTCTCTGGTTGTTTCCATAGACAGCCGACACATTTTCTCCGGGTATTCCCACTGAGCGAGAAGTTCGCCGATCTTCTCCCACTCCGGCTGGAGATCTGCTTTTCTGTCTTTGTACAGCTTCAGGTGCTGCAGTCTGGCATAATTGTCGCAGCAGAATTCGCCGATTTCCGGGACTTCCTGCAGTTCTTTTGCTAATTCCGTGCATTTGTCCAGGAACAGGCTGTATTTCTCCACTTGTTCCGCATTGTGCAGTCCTACCCCATAGGCCTCCAGAATATCTATGGCTTCTTTTCGGAAGCTTATTTTCTCTGTGGTTTCCTGCAGATAGGTCACGAAGCGAGAGCTGCTTTCGAATAACCGCTCCATATCTCCTCGTTCCGTCAGCGCGATGGCGATTCTTCTCCATACTTCCAGCGCATACTTGTAGAAAATCGGTTCGCTCTGCAACAAAGCATCCTCTACGGCCCGCAGGTTCTTCACTGCCCGCAGATCCGGCAGCAATCCCATATAGTATTCAAAGTAATTCAGCACCTCCGCCGGCGGTGTGATTGCCAGTTTCTGTAGCTTCCGGTTATCCGGCCAGTCTTCCAGCGCCAGCGCAATAAAATGAGCCAGTCCCATCTTGGAATTTGCTCTTGCCAGTCTGGCGAAGCGTTCGATATCTCTTTCATTGATTGCATACGATACGATATATTCTTTGATGATATCCGGGAAGATTGGTTCCACGATCCACGCATACGGCGGTAGGGCTGCAATTCTTTTGCATTCAGCCTCATGGAGCTCCTGTACTCTTCTCTTTTGTTCCGGCGTTGCAGCGCCGGCATTGACCAGCATCCACAGATACATTTCCTCCGGGTTGGCATCCAGTTTTGCATAGGCTGCCATATATGCGAACCGCTCATCCGCGTCTAAGCTTCGGATAACCTCCGCTGCCTCTTCATTGCCGTTTTCCTCCAGTTTATCCGGGTCATTCAGCATTTCCACGATGGAATCTCCCTCTTCGGTCTCCACCAGTTCGTCCATCCGTGTATACAGATCCAGGAACAGGTTTTCCGCCCCAGGACGTGCACTTTTCTCATCAAAATATTGGGTCAGTTTCCAGCAGTCTTCGCTCAGATAGTCATCTCCGTATCGGTCGATGAGGTTAAATTCGCCGATGGCACAGGCCACAGCCAGGACACGCAGATAGGCATCCACCAGTTCTTCCCGACCCAGCAATACGCCCCAGCGCTTCTTTTCCTTGTTCAGATATTCCGACAAAAGTTCTTCCGTGGAATTCAGCTGGATATGTCCCTCCTTGCTGAGCCATACTTCAATATACACGCTCAGATACAGTGGACGGTCACAGTCTGCCGCCATGGATCCATGATATGATTTCTGTATTTCTTCCGCCGTATTTTGTCTATGCCCACTGCAATGCTCAATAAATTCCGTCTTGTTAAGCAGGGGAAGATAACTTTCCAGGTACTTCTCCGTATAAGTCAGTTCCTCCTGTTCCCCCAATGCTTCCAGGCACAGCGCCTGTTCTCCATAGCTTCTGGCTTCGAATTCCAGTCTTGCATCGGTAGTCATCTCCCGTTTCAGGCGGATCAGCCAGTCATCCTCTGTGGTTCGTTTGCGACGCTCCAACAGGAGAATCCTGAGTTTATAGGGTGTATTTTCAAAAGCCGTAAGATAAGCCGCAATGGTATCTGCACACGCTTGCTCCTGCCCCAGTACATAATCGAAGATCACAACGGTATCTGTAAAAGGCCGGAACTGCCACACTGCATCCGCTTTCTTTTTTGCAAAATAACCGAACCAGTGGGAGGGCATTTTCCGCAGCCATTCCAGCGCCAGGCGGCTTTTGCCCATACCGCCCTCCCCCAGAATCGTCCACCAGGAGAACTTCTTGTCCTCTTCCAGGAAATGATACAGTGCTGTCTGCTCGGTCTCTCTGCCAATAAATTTCAGGAATCCGTTGGTAAAATGCATTCTGCCGAAAGCCGATGTTGCCTTTCTGCTCTCCCGATAAGGATTCACAGAAATCAGCTCTTTTAATCCATTTCTTCGTTGCAGCCGCAGCAGTGCCAGCTCTTTCAGGAATTCCGGCAGATCCGTATATTCGTCCCCATAGGGAATGATTACCGCGTTGCCCGGCAGCAGTGGTGCCGTATCTCCCTTTTTCATCAGGTAAAAATAGGGGATGTCGAATGTTTCTAATTTTTCCGCCGCAAAAGACAGAAATCCCGCCAGATTCGGGTCTTCCACAGTTCCACCGCAGCCGACGATTATGATCGGATAGGTGCTGAGAAGATTCTGGATAAACTGCGCTCCGCTGTTATCCAGAATGCTCTGGTACTGGGGGCCGTCCGCGATGATGTCATCCACCCCGTTTTCCTTATCATATCTTCCATGCAGATGGATCACACGGTTCGGGCTTTTTCCCCGGATCACAGAGAGGATATCCGCCGGTGTCGTATAAGAGATCCCAGGGGTTCCTACCGATTCCTCGATCACCATATCATAATTTGTCGTTGTGATCAGATCTCCCGCGCGCCAGATCATTTGCAACGCCTCTACAAAAATTTTATTGACAGGATGTACTGACGCGATGGTCCGGTCCATGAAATCCTGATATTTTCCCGTCGCTTTTAATCCTGCCAGCAGGTAGGTTGCCGCATCGATCAGTTCCTCTGTTGTCCAGTTACCGATTCTTTGCTCCAATTCGCTCTGTTCCGCTGCCATCAGATACTCTTTTCCTGCAAGCAGCCATTTCGTCCAGCTTAACTCATGAGCCCCCACAGACATGGATGCCCCTGCGCCGCATAAATATACGATTTTCTCGCTGTCTGTCACTGCGGACATCAGCTGTGGATACGCTGCAGCCGATATTGCGGACATCTCATGCACCTCCTTGTCTCATTATTTTCTCACTTTATTTTTCACCAGCATCCAGTAATATTTCATTTCCTCACTTCTGCCATACAGCAGGAAAAATACCGCGTGGAACAGGATCACGGCCACGGTTCCCGAAGCCAGCAGGTTCGGGACCGGGCTCCATCCGGCCATCGGGCGGATGCACAGTTCCGTCATTCCGAGGATTCCCAATAGTACCAGCAGATGTCGCAGTGTCTGTCCCACATATTGGCCATAGCCCATACCGAAGAGTGGTTTGCACACATATTTCGGGTAACTGTAGAGGTAGACTACCAGGCTGCTCAGGATCGTGCCGAGGAATACTCCTGCTGCCCCCATCAGCTTGGCGAGCACAATGGATACCGTCAGGTTCACAACAGCTTCCACCAGAGGGATCCTGCGGTCTTCATGGAAGATGCCTGCTGCCTCCTTAAAAGTATTCACCGAGGCCCGCATTCCCTCCATATAGAAATTCACCACCAGTACAAACAGCACGGTCTTATCAAACAGGAAGTCCTCTCCCAGCCACAGTGTTACCATCGGCTGCAGCACGGCGTACATTCCCACTGCCACGCAGCCGAAGCACCAGAAATTGATAAAGTCGATCTTCCGGTATACCTCCCGGTTTCCCTCCCGGTTGCTGTCTAACAGGAAGTTGCCCACACTGTTGGTCAGGGTCTCGAAGATCCGATTCAACAGGGCTGTGATACCGCCGATGATCAGATGATAGTTTGTATAGAGGTTCATAACTCCCAGTCCCAGAACGCCGGTAATCACGATACTGTCGCTTCCGGTGACCAGCATTTTTCCCAGTTTATGGCACAGCAGACCTTTTACCTTGGTCACGATATCCGTCTTGACCTCTTCCGGGACCGGTGCCACCTCTTTTTCCCGGGTAAAGGGATATTTTTTGCTGATATACAGGGAGATCAGCAGGTTGGATACCACCTTCCCCATAGTCTTCACAATGAGAAACAGGATAAAATTGTGGAATGCCACTAGCACATAGACCTGCAGAGCATTCTGTACCAGATACGTAACAAAATAGATGGTATCCGGGATATAATTCATCATGTCCGCGTAGAGCAACGATTTCTTATATGCCAGGAAGTAAGAGCACAGGCAATCCGCCAGAAACAGGACATAAATCAGGTAAATGCTGTCCGGGATCTCCACATCCCCGACCAGCATCGGCAGGAATAATCCTACCCCAATGCCAATCAGAAGTACTACCCCGGAGATCACTATGTAACATTTTTTGTAAAAATGCAGAAGTGTATTGATCTTCGCCGTATCCCGTTCTGCCACCGGCTGATACATATGGTAGATGATGGCAGTTCCGATCCCCAGATCCGCCAGCGACATCATGGAAATAATACTGCTGAACAATCCGTTGATGCCGTTATAATCCCCGCCCATGGTAGAGACCAGCGCTTTCTGCACGATAAAAGCCGTGATCAGGATGATGGCGTTGGTGCCTACGGATGCTATGACATTGATGATTGATTTCTGGGTTCTCTTCATGAACGATTTCCTTTTTGCGTAAGTATCCTGTTATGTTCTGCCGCCATATTTTCTATGGTGTAGCTCTGGATCCTGTCGATGGCACGGGCAGACATTTCTTCTCTGCGTTCCGAAGACTCTGTCAGCGCAAGGAGTGCCTTTTTCATCTGTTCCAGATCCTCGTTGACCACAATGTAGCCTTCCTCTCCGTTTCGGATCAGTTCCAGTGCGGCTATGCAGCGGTCTGTGCTGATCACAGGGAGTCCTGCTGCCATAGCTTCATTGATCACCAGTCCCCAGATATCCTCCCTGGTGAAAAGTGCAAAAATATCCATGGCCCGGAAGAATTTCATCAGCCGGTCTTTTGGCATAAAATCCAGGAAATGAACATTCTGCAGATGATTTTCCTCACAGATCGCCAGGTATTCCTGCGGAGGGGTTCCCCCGACGATATAGACTCCTGTATTTTCCGGCAGGTCCTTACAGCAATGTAACAACAGATCCATGCCTTTCCGGGGGATGAACTGTCCCACGGATATAATGGCACATTCCTCCGCAACTCCGAATTCCTCTTTCCACTGCTTTTTCTCTTCCGCGGTCAGTTTCTCTGTCAGGCAGTCGGCCTTTTTCACGGAAGTAAAGGGATAGCGGATAATGTTCTCCGGCTTTGCACCGTAGGTGATGCAATACCTGTCAAATTCCTTTGAGCTGCTGAGGCATTTTTCTGCCGCTCTGATAATATAACGTTTTAATGTTGCTTTCACACCGGAAGCCTGCCCGGCAAATCCCCCGTCTCCTTCATAATAGTACGGAATCTTCCTATGTTGCAAAGTATATGCCGCCAATAGTGCCGTAGGAGATGCCAATACTGTCAATACCACAATATCATACAACCCCTTCTGTAAATGTTTTACGATCTCCGGGCAAAACGCAGTATCTGCACTCATTCGCCGGCCTTTTAATATGATTCCCTCAAAGGTATCAAAACAATATTTTTTCCATTCTTCACTTCGTTCTGTTGAAGCATCCGTTTCAAACAGTGCTGTCAGTTCACAATATTTTCCCAGTTCGTTATAGAAGTCTACTTTATACGGAGACGGGATATTGGTTATATATAATACCTTCATCTTTTTTCCCCATAGACAGTCAGAACTTCCTGTCCAAATCTTTGCTTCGAAAAAAATGTTGCTGCTTCTTCCATTTCCCCACAAATACCTTTTTTTCTGCATTCACGAATCGCTTTTTCAACTTCCGCCAAGTCACCCATTACTATGGTTCCAGTTCCTTTTTCCACGACCTCTGCACATGCTGTATCAGCATATACGATCGGCCATGTGCCACATGCCATGGCTTCTGCCACTGTCAGGCCAAACGTTTCCTCTCTGCTTGGATTTACAAACACATCCGCTTCCGTATAAATCTGTGCCAGTTTACTGGGGGTATCCGTCCTCGGCAGACCTAAAACATTTTCCGGCAAAGAAGCAATCTGCCCTTCGCTGAGTCCGACCAATACAATCTTATATTCCTCCCCCAGTCTGTCCGCTAATCTCAAAAACGTAGAAAGACCTTTTCTCTCCACCCACACATTGGCAACTCCCAAAACAACAAATTTATTCTCCAGATGATACTTTTTCCGGAAATCACTTGGTGTCGGCCGATATATACCGAGATCAATTCCATTATAAACCACCCGAACGGGATAATCTTTCAGGAAGCTCTCCCTCACCCTGTCTGCCAGCCAATAAGAGGGAACCAGCAATGTCATATCTTTTATTCCGGTAAATATCTCCTTCTTTCTGAGATAATTCTGTCTGGAACGATCTATTCCCATACTGGCCGGATATTGGCGGGTCAATGGACAATGGTGGCATTCTTCTTTCCATTTATCGCATCCCACCTGTTGAAAGTATACGCAGTGCCCCGTAAAAGGCCAGCAGTCATGCAAGGTCCATACCACCTTTATCTTTTTCCGTTTCAAATAGCTAAACAGTAACTCTATATTAATATAATATCCATGCAGATTGTGTAAATGGACAACATCCGGATGATACTCCTCCACCTTTTTCAGGAATTCTATCGTTGCACGACGGGAAGAAAATCCCTGAGCATCCCAAAGTCTTGTTGCCACCGCATGCATTTTGCAATCCCACATCGTACCGATTTCTATTGTTTTCCGATTCCCCGGATCATTATAAAATTTATGTTCTCCGTATGCAATAATGCAATCATGTCCATTATTTACCGCAGCATCGTACAGATCTGTAACAATACGTCCGGTTCCAGTCACACCGCAGACAGAGTTGACCTGCAATATTTTCATAGTAAACCTCATTTCTCTGATTTCTGACAATTCGATTTGCGGATTCATTACCCCAGAATCATTTTTGCCGCTTCAATAGCTACGCATTCAATCAGATACCACCTGCTATACCCATTAATACGATAACAGTACAGGTATCTGTCCCGGATCCGCTTCTTCGCCGCTTTCAGATCCTTATGATTACTGGCTCCACCCATATGGAAATTCGCCAATACCTTATCCACAGTGACGATCTGTTTTCCCAGTTTCCGCATCTGGAGGAAGAATCCATAGTCATCATGAATGCCCAGCTGGCGGAAGGGATATTTTTTGTAACATTCCGCCCGTACAAAGGTCGTAGGATGATTCCAGTCTCTGGAGGTCTGGAACTTTCTGGTTCTTGCTCTCTTGACAAAGGTACTGCCGTCTGCCTTATGCATTCGTATATCGGCATACATAAGATCACATCCCGTCTTCCGGAATGTCTCTACCGCTGTCTGGACCGCCTCCGGCTCGTACCAGTCATCACTGTTGATAATGCCGATAATGTCTCCGGTAGCATTGCGGATTCCTTTATTCATGGCATCGTAGATCCCGCCGTCCGGTTCGCTGAGAACGTGATAACGGATACCCTTCGCCTCTAGCCTGGAACGGTAGGATTCTGCGATTTCCACGGTCCGGTCCCTGCTGGCACCGTCTATGATCCAGTATTCGATGTTCGTATAGGTCTGTGCCAGTACGGATTCTATCGTATGAGCCAGCGTCTGCTCACTGTTGTAGGACACGGTAATAATGCTGACCAGTGGCTCTTTTTTCTCTTTCTTACCGGCATTCCGGGCAATGGTTAATGTTCCGAAAGCCTTCCTTGCCAGTTTTCCCAGCTTTCCCGGAAGATAAAACGCCATTTTAACGAAAGGATTCATCCATCCTGCGTGAAGCATATGGTGACCGGAAGTCTGTGCCAGTTCGAAGACCATATCCGGGGTACTGCGGTAAGTATCCTCCTGTGGCCAAAAGAGTCCTCCCTCTCCGGATTCCGCAAGAGTTCTCAGATACTCGCATAAATGGTCGATTCGAAGCACGCTGCGTTCATTGTGATAAGTAGGAAACAGAGGCAGTTTCTGTGCCATTTTGACCAGTGTCTTATAATTTCCCTTGCAGCCGGGGCCGTAGATCATGGGAAGTCGCAGAATTGCCAGGCGGGTACCTGCAGACTTTTCCCACACAAACAGCCCCTGAAGTTTCTTCTCCGCCTGCCACTTGCTGTCTCCGTAGAAGTTCGAAGGTGCCGGTTTCGTATCCGCGGTGATCCGTACCGGCTTCCGGCTGTTACTGCTGTCTCCGTAGACAATGATACTGCTGAAGTAGATATACTGTGTAACCCCGTCTGCAATAGCTTTCCTGGCTGCTTCCACGGCCAGATCACAGTTGACAGCATAGTATTCCTTTTTCTGCTCCTCTGTGAGACTACTGATATCCGCATGAGCTTTTCCGGTGACATTCAGCACACTGTCGTACCCGAACCAGTCCCTGTTTTTCCAGTCGGTTCCCCTCAGACTGACAATATCTGTCTGATATTGTCCGGGATATTTTGTTGTAAGGTAATTATGAAAAGAAGTGCCAATATAGCTATTGGCACCCAGGATCAGTATTTTTTTCATTTTTTGTCGGAATTCTCCTTATTATGTAGACTCCCGGTACCGCCTTCCACGACACCGTCCTGCCTGAGTACGCTTACAAAGGTACCGAAAAAGCAGCGAAGGTCCATACCCAGACCGTATTTTTTCACATACTCACCGTCCAATCTTGCTTTGACGGGAATCTCCAGTTCGTCTCTGCCGTTGATCTGCGCCCAACCGGTGAGTCCGGGAAGCACATCATTGGCTCCGTGTTTATCCCTCTCTGCGATCAGATCATACTGGTTCCAGAGAGCCGGCCGCGGCCCCACAATGCTCATGTCCCCTTTGAAGATATTGAAGATCTGCGGGAGTTCATCCAGACTGGTGCGACGCAGAAATTTTCCGGTTCTGGTAATATACTGCTCCGGGTTGCTCAGCATATGGGTCGGCATATCCTTCGGCGTGTCCGTCCGCATAGTCCGGAACTTATAGATCTGGAAATGACTCTTATGGATGCCTACCCGTTTCTGGGTAAACAGGATTGGTCCGGGAGAATCCAGTTTAATGGCAATGCACAGGATCAGAAGGATTGGTGACAATACAAGAATACCAATGCCGCTTAACAGGACGTCAATGGTTCTCTTTATCGGTGTATAAATACGGATACGCTTCTGCATTGCTGTGGTCATATGTGTTCTCCCTTCGTGCTGTTCTCGCTGCGGTCACCTGTTTCGGAGTCTGTTCACTCCATTCTCGTAGCATCGGTCCGGATGTTACTCCTCTGCCGGGTGGTAGGTGGTTACAATTTTTTCCACCGCTGCCCGGATGTCACTGGTCTCATCCATAGCCTCCCGTTCCAGTTCCACCAGCTGGCTGCGGAACACTTCTTCATCGAATTCAATGGGTTTGCCGATGAAGATCATCTTATTGGCTGTTTCCTTCAGTCCTTCTTCATTCATCAGCAGTTCCTCATACATTTTTTCACCGGGACGTAAGCCCGTAAATACGATCTGAATATCCTCCCCGACACGATAGCCGGACAGTTTGATCAGATTCGTGGCCAGATCCAGGATTTTCACCGGTTCTCCCATATCCAGCACAAAGATCTCTCCGCCCTTCGCATAGGCTCCCGCCTGAAGTACCAGAGATACTGCTTCCGGAATCGTCATAAAATACCGGATAATATCCGGGTGGGTCACAGTCACGGGACCACCCTCGGCGATCTGTTTCTTGAACAGCGGGATCACGCTGCCGTTGCTCCCCAGTACATTACCGAACCGGACCGCCACATAATTGGTCCGGGAGTTGCGGTTCATGGACTGGATCAGCATCTCACAGAGCCGTTTGGAAGCACCCATGATATTCGTGGGATTTACCGCCTTATCCGTGGAGATAAGTACGAATTTATCCACTCCGTACTGGTCTGCTGCCTGTGCTACCTTATAGGTACCGAATACATTATTTTTAATAGCCTCGTGTGGGCTGTCCTCCATGAGCGGCACATGTTTATGTGCAGCTGCATGATACACGATATTCGGTCGATATGTCTCGAAAATGCTGTCAATACGCTCTTTGTTACGCACAGATGCGATCAGTACCACCAGATCCAGCTCCGGATACTTGCGGATCAGCTCCTGTTGGATGTCATAAGCATTATTTTCATAGATATCCAGGATGATCAGCTGCTTCGGATGATGGGCTGCCAGCTGTCTGCACAGTTCACTTCCGATGGAACCGCCGCCTCCGGTCACCAATACCACCTTGCCGCCGACATGTCCCAACACTTCTTCCGTATTGATACGGATCGGTTCTCTGCCCAGCAGATCCTCGATCTCCACTTCTTTCAGACTGGATACCGAGACATCCCCATTGATCAGCTGATAGGTTCCGGGAATGGTCCGCAGTTTACAGCCGGACTCCTTGCAGATATCCAGAATTTCTTTTCTCGTCTGCACGCTGGCAGAAGGAATTGCGAAGATGATCTCATCAATACTGTATCGTCCCACAGCATCCAGAATACTCTCTCTGCCGCCAACGATCGGCACGCCACGCATCAGTTTGCCGTGGCATCCGGGCTGATCATCGATAATACATTTGGCCCGCATACTTAAGTAACGGCTGTTCTCGATCTCCTTGAGGATCATATCGCCGCCGGCTCCGGCGCCGATGATCATGACATTGACACAATGTTCCTTGCCCAATAGATTCATACGTTTGTTATTGATCAGACGTAAGATACGATAGCCGAAACGGATACAGCAGATGGCCAGTGTCAGCAGGAAAAAGTACAATACTGAATAGCTTCTGGGCATCCGGTTGTCTGTAAATTTGCAATAGACGAACTGCGCCAGTGACGCGCAGGCAGTTGCCCCCACGATATTGACCAGTTCATTGGCACTGGCATAACGCCATACGCTGCGGTACAGTTTCCATATTACGAAAAATATCAGAGTTCCTATAATATTCGGGATCAGGAGGTTTTCACAATGTTTAAAAAATAGAGGATCAATATCCTGAAAAGAAAAATCATACCGGATATACAATGCTGCAAAGGATACCAGCAATATGGACATAATATCCATGATCACCAATGCAATGATCCTTTGCAGAGGAACTTTTGAATTGTATTTATTCTCCATCACAGATTGCCTTTCTCCAAGCGATGAACAACAGGGTGATCGTCAGACTGGATACTCCCCAGGAATACTCCAGCAGGCCGAATGCCACCGGAATCAGCACGAATAACTGTGCCGCTGCTGCCGCAGGATCTTTCTTTTCCGCGTAGGTCTTGCCCAGCCTTATCAGAGACCACAGCGCCAGAACTGCAAATACGATCATCATCGGAACGCCGAAGTCCGTACCGTATTGCAGGAAAATGTTGTGTGCATGTCCCACCCAGTAGTGCTCGTGCAATTGGAATCCCTGTTCGGAATAGGGATGTCCCGTCAGATTCAACTGGCTGATATAATATTTGTAAATGGTGCTTCGCACCAACAGAGTATCCGTATCCTGATCCGACCGCAATACCGGAATCTTGTTCGCCGGAATCTCGGTCTGTGCTTCTGCAGCTTCTGCCTTCATGGCAAACGGAGAATGCTCCAATGCATTCTCAAAAGTTTCGAAAATTCTGCCCAGAGCGGCATCCAGATATTCATCGATATCTACGAATTTTTCCGAGTTCCAGGGATCCCAGGAATGAACCTTTCCCTCGCTCCACTCTCCCCAAAACCATACCGGATGATGGAACACCGGCGGCAGATATCTGGTAGCGCTGAAGCAGATGGGGAATGTCAAAATCACGCACAATGACAGTGCCATTAGATTCTTGAACCATTTTTTATAACTTTTCAGTTTACAGATCATCCACAGGAAGCCACCGATCATCAGAACCGCCACCACCCATCCGGTGCGCCCTATGGTCAGCAGTTCGAACGTTAACACCACACCGGCCCCCAGCCAGTAGTACAGGCAGATCCATTTGCTGCACCGGTTTTTCGTCACATACAGGATTTTGGCAAAGACTGCTGCCAGTACTTCCAGGTAAAACAGGGCATTCAGGTTCGGGTTGTTATACATTCCCTGATATCTTACGCTGTCATAAGGCCGGAACACACAACAGAATCCCTGAAACACGAAAAATCCCAGTATGATACCGTTCAGGCATCCCTGAAACAGATCTTCTCTTTCCTCGGCGGTATAATCTGTCAGATAGAAACAGCCGAACATCACCAGATAGCAGAGCGGCCAGATGTAATCGCTTCTGGAGAAGATCATCAGAAACATCATCACTCCCCACACTGCCAGAAATTTCTTCTCAAGGACAGGATATTTTTTCTCAACGGCCACACGGATCACCGTATGGATCAGGGCATAACCGGTCAGGAACACTGCCAGCGCTGCCGACACTCGACCGTTCACAAAAGGATCAAACGAAGTTACTCCCACTACATAGGCAATCCCCACAGCTCCACCCAGAATCGTCCAGAGCAGATAAGGAAGCTTATGTGCCCTGATCTCTCCCCATTTGCAATGGGACAGCAGTATCACTGCCATAATGCTGCCGGTCATATTGCGGAAAGTCTCAATATAGCCCTCTCTGCCGGAACCGGTCTTGGTTCTCTGATCGATCAGGCAGAACATGAAAAAGCAGAGGGTATATACTATCCTCTTCCATGACCATATATGAAACGTCTTGCCCTTTATTGAAAAGTCCATTTTGCTATCCTCATTTTCTTTGCTGTCATTGCATACTCTTCTATATTTTAAACAATTTACGGTATAAGTACAAGCTTTTCTTTATCGGTCCATAAATTCTCATTTTCATTAAAGTATTTCCAAATCTGAAAGGCACCGATATTCCACCGATGCCTTCCTTACAACGCAATATGTATCTTCTTCTCCACTATTTTCCGGGCCGTATCTGCACAGTCCAATGTAATCTCCCGATTGTCTATATCGTAGATTTCAGCTCCAAGGATTTTGATGATTCCATTGTTGCCGGCATGCAATATTGGCAGTAATTCCTCTGCTTCTGCCGCGATCCCTTCATTGTATAATGCCTGTACCAGTTTAGGGGTGCTGAACAGAATAACGCGTTTTCCCCGGTATCTCCGGTTCACCCGTCTGAAAGCGGCATCTATTTTACCTGCGGCGCCTTTATCATCTGTAATTACGCAAAATTTTCCCTCTTCTTCCGGCAATTTCACAAGAACATGCAGGCATACCGCAAGCATTTCTTCCCCAAGGTTGTCTCCTGTTTCCTTATTTTTTCGCACCCCGGAGAAAAAACACGTATAAAAGTCCTGCGTGTTTTTACTCTTCTCCTCCACAATATTTCGAAGGCCCTCATCTTCAAGAAGCGTCTTTGCAATCGTGCTCACAGGATGGTTGACCATTCTGATTGCCCAGATCAGATAATTATTCACCCGTTGTCTGGAAGCGAAGCAGCTTTCCATAATATCCTGTAATTATTCTCCCGCCATCCCGGCTACCACCGTCACAGATTCCTTCCCATAATACTCCGCGCAGGCCATATTTACCCACACATAGCCATTCTCGGGCTGCAGATCGGTATACATGAGCAGTTCCACATAATTCAGCGGTCGGAATACCGGATTTTTCACGGAATCATCCTTCAGCACCGCGATCCGCTCTTCCCAGCCGGCGCCGTAGGCCTGTGCCCAGCCGTTTCTCCACATGCGGTAGGCACGGTAACTGGTGGTGCTCTGGCCATTGCCAAACAGAACGACTGCTGCCAGAAGTGCCCCCGTCACTGCAAAATAACGCAGGAGGTATTTCTGTGCCAACAGGTCTGCCTTTTCGCTCTTTTCCGCTTTCAGAACCCGCTTTGCGATCCAGCCGCACCAGTACAGTACATTGGCCACCATCCACAGCACATAAAAATACCACAGGATAGCGCCCTGCCTTCCGCCGCCCATGGTACCGTCCACGTAGATCGTTGCAGTAGCCTGGGAGGCGTATACTCCGAAAGTCAGCGCAGTAAACAGGCCGGGGAAGCGAAACTCATAGTTCATTTTTCTGACCGCTTTCCAGAAGAAAGGGATCAGCAGAACCAGTAACAGCAGGACCTTCAGATTCGTCCAGCTGATAATATTCAGAAAAGTTCTCTCCAGGGACAGCCAGATGGCCATCAACGGGGAATTGGCTGTGCTGCCGCCAAAATTGCCGTTGAGTCTGGTGGCTGTCAGCGGAGAAGTCACACACATCAATACGCTGAGTGTCTCTAACAGTGTCACGATCCAGGTCCGGCGGAAAGCATCTTTACGGCAGATCAGGAATAAGATCTGCAGACAGATCAACAGGCACATGGTGGATACGCTGGTGGAAAAATTGTTGCCACCCACCAGAATCGCCAGCAGGCAGGCCAGCACGGTAAGCACGACCCGCTTTGCCTTGCCGGTCTCGCGAAGCGCAATTTCCAGATACAGTGTCAGCAGGACCAGTGACAAGCTATACACAAAAGTGTAATTCACCGAACCGTTATACCAATAAAAGCTTTCCTCCGGATAGGGGCAGTAAAGCACCTGGAGAATTGCCATGGGAATACCGATGGGCAGGATCAGCCAGCGGTTCTCCTTTGCCTGGCCCGCAATGCATTCTCTGAGCAGCAGGAACTGGGACAGGATCACGGAACCGATCATCAGATAGGGGGTGATCCGGTAAAAATGTTCTCCAAATGCCGCAGGCTGCAAAGCCGACAGAATCAGTATGGAAAATCTGGCTTCCCACACATTTTGTGCCAATGTCTGGTATATCGCATGAAATACACCGGCGATTCCTTCTCCGGCCTGCATTGCCCGGTACATATATTTTCCGAAAGACCAGTCATCTGCAGAGGGATAATCGTATTTTGCGATCGTAAACAGCGGCCACAGGATCACCGCCAGTGCCAGGATCCACGCGATGTGGATCAATATCATTTTCTTTCGTTCTGTCAGTTTCATTGGTATAAAATATCCTTTCTTACAATAGATCCGGTGTCCAGTCCATATCTACATCACTTCCGCCGCTGTCTCCACCGGAACTGCCGCTGTCACTGCTTCCGCTATCGTTGCTGCCAGAATCACTACTGCCGGAATCACTGCTGCCGCTGTCATCATCGTCGTCATCGTCATCATCCTGCGCAGGTTCCGGGGTCGGAGCCGGTGTGGGCGCAGGGGTCGGAGTGACTGCAGGCTTTGTCGCAGCAGGTTTGGTCGTTGGCTTTGGCGTGGTGCCGGGATTCTGGGTGGCTGCAGGTTTCTGAATACTTCCACCGGTCTTGTCTCCCGACACGGTTCCGCTGCCGGTGATCGTCTGCCCATCGTTACCGGCTGTACTGTTGCCATCTGCACTGCCGGTGATTTTGCCGGTAATGCTTCCTGTGATGCTTCCGGATGCAGTGGTATCATGTTTTTCTTCATAAGCCGCAAAAGGATCCTGTTTTGCCATTTCTCTGACCGCACCGGCGCTGACCCAGTATTTTCCGTCAAACCATTGTACTTCTCCGTCAAAAATACGGATCTGCGGGGTATCACTGTCTATGGCACCCGTGGTGTTGTCCGCTGCGTTGCCTTTCTCTCCGCCGTCCGTGGCGGCACCGGTTCCCTCTGCTGTATTTGCATTGTCCTCTGCTGTCATATCTTCTGTCACCTCATAGGACGTGTATTCCGGACGGGTCTCCAGTCCGATCATTTCCCCGCAAAAACGATACTCCTCTGCGGTAATATCCCCGCCGATTCCCTGCCACAGGCAGTTCTCACCGGTAGCATCATAGGCATAGAGGATCAGATCCGTATAATCTGTTCCCTCCAGCAGTTTTTTCTTGATTTCTTCGGAGGGCTGCTCTGTCAGGATCTTTCCTTCGGAATCAAAACTTCCCGTGTAAGTGATATATTCCATACCCTCCCGGTTGCTCCAGAGGGAATAGACATCCAGCGCACCTTCTCCGGTATGGACATCACAGGTATAGTCTCCCGTGAGCACACCGCCCTGCATGGTTCCCTGTTCATGGGTAATGCTCCCGGTAGCGCTGTCCACGCTCCAGGCTTCGAAGGTACCGTTCCAGTCCTTCATGGTTTCCGGTGTATCTGCCAGAGGCGCTGTTGTATCCGAAATCTCTGTCGTTGTATTTTCCCGGGCTCTGGCTTCTGTGGTTCCCGTTTCCTGTGTGGCATCGGGATTCTCAGTTTCTGCCGGATCCGCGATGTTCTCGTCCGCACCGGCCGCTGTCACTGTTACCAGCCGGATCGTTGCACCCTCCTGGCTCAGGAATCGTTTCGTGTCGTTTCCGGTATACCACACCCTGGAGAAGCATTGTCCCTCTTCCGTATAGCCGGTCTGTACATAGAGCAGAGGCTGACTGTCTCTTTCCAGATAGTAGTTTCGCTGTCCTTCTTTCAGTTTGGGCATCATGGTGGTGAACCAGTCCTCGCTGTCGATGAGATTCACGCTCTCACTCAGATACTCGGTCAGCTCCAGATCATTTTGCATTTCCTGTGCACGGCTGCGGATCCCCTCTGTCTCTTCCTCCAGATTCACGCTGAGCTCCTGTAGAGCAGCAAATGCTTCCTCATCCGCATAGAGCCGGTAATCCTGTTCCAGCATATCCCGCTGTTTGCGGATGTATCCCGCTCTGTTGTAGGCATCGGCCAATGACAGATAATCCTCCTGGGTAAACTCTCCTTTATTATATTTTGTCTCCAGATTGAGAATCTCCAGCTCCAGCTCTGAGAGCATCGGCTGTGCCTCTACGGGAGTCACGGCATCCTTCGCATTTTCATCACTGCCATCTCCGCAGGCCGTCAGGGATGTTACCAGAACAGCGCTCATGGCCAGTGCCAGAAATCTTGTTGCTTTTCTTTTCATCTTTTTGTCCTATCTGTTTTTCATTCTTAACTATTGTGCATCACTGATCAGTTTTCGCAGGAAAGTATCCGCCTCCGAGCCCTGTGCATAGGTTCCCATGTTCAGGACCTGCTGTGCCAGAGCGTAGATGCTGCGGGCCTGCACCGGACCGTAGATGGTAATGTCCTTGCCATCCTTGTTCAGGATGATGTATCCGCGGAATGCATATTCCACCTTATACTGGTTTGCCGGAAGGCCGACCAGTACGGAAGTGAACCGGTATCTGCCACTCACGGTCTCATAAATACTGTCCTGATGGGTGCCGTTGGCATTCGTACCGTAAGCCAGTCCGCTGATGACTTTTTCGCCGCCTTTGATCATGGGATAGCTTGTCCGGTTGGCATTGTTCATGACCAGTGTTCCGTATTCCTTCAGATGATAACCGTTCACACCATTTCCCAGCAGTTGTGCTCTGAGGTCCGTACTGATACCGGTCTTGAAGCGGATTCCCGCTTTTCCGGTAATCCGGATGGAAAATCCATGGTAGGTCAGCAGATCCGTAAGTCCCGGCTGTTCTGTGGCCACATAGGCATTGTTACGATATTCCAGGGTCCAGACATACATGCCGATGGGCGCTCCGTTCTCATTATACCGGTACACGACCGCCGACTGGGCATTTCCGTTCGGCAGTTTGACGATACGGCGGTTATTCCGCACCTGTGGTGTATAGGCAATACCGTCCACGTAGATCGTGGAAGCATCGTAACCCGACGGTACCTGCAATACCACATTGGTAGAGGAAGTCGGCATCGGGCAGGGGCTGGCCGGCATATTTTCATAGACCGGAATCTTGAAGACAAAGGTATTCTCCAGCGCTCCCGCACTTTCATACAGTTTCTTCATGCTCAGTGCCTCGCTGGTGGGTGCTGAGATGTTCTGCATATACTGATGGGTATATACCGGATTGCTGGCAGTGGGGGATACATTGAATTTCTGTAAATACAGGGTATCCTGGCCCTTACGTATGTAGCTTGCGGAGATTACTTCCGCTCCTCCAAGGATCGAGTAGTAGGCTCCATGCCAGTCATGATCTTTGGCATAATTCAATCCATTGCGGATCACTTCTTCATTGGTACTGCCGGAAGCTCCCACATTGAAATAATTGTAATAATGTTCATAACCGGGATAGGTGCCGGAGATCAGCGGGGATGTCCCCTCTCCCTGCTCCTGCAGTACTCTGGCTGCCAGATGGAACGGGCTGACCTGCCGGTTCTCCTCCGCACCGATGGACCAGAAAATATGGTAGAATTTCATTGAGGTCTCCGGTGCGTTCTGACTGCTGTTCATGAAGGTTCCCTCGAGGAAATTCTTTACCGCTTCTTCCGTATGATAGCTTGCGTTGTAGGTCAGCTGTTCAAACTGGAAAATAGCATTCTCCTGCAGGGAATTTCTGGGGTCCATGTATAATTTCAGTACATCTTCCGAAGCGAAATACCAGTTGGGGCTGTGCTGTCCTTCCTTGCAATAATCCCCGTAACTCTTATAGACCAGACTTTTTCCACCCTGCAGTTCGTTGTTGACTGCGGTCTGGAAATCCAGTCCGGTATTCTGCCGTACAAACGTCCAGTTCGGATGCTTTTGTTTCAGAGCCTCCAGTGCCGAGCGGTAGCTCTCCGGGAACTGTTCGATGTCCGCATAGACACCGGCAGCATTTTCCTCCGCCAGCATCACGGCTTCTCCGGGATTCATGCTATACAGTTCTTCCCATTCCAGAAACCGTTCGTCGGAACATGCCAGATACTTCCGGGGGATATATCCCTCGTAGACCTTACCGCTTACCTCCGCGGACACCTTTTCCCAGACCTGATAGTCTTCAGCCACTGTCACATCCAGGATCTCCACCATCTGTCCGCTGGGTACGGTGACTGTTTTTGCACTGTTATCGTCCGCTTCCTCACGGATCGAAAGTTCATCGCACAGATACACCAGTGCCATGACTTCCCGCTCTTCTGCGATATCCTGCAAAGCCCCTCGTGCTTCTTCGATCCATGCCTGATCTTCTTCATCCAATGCATGCGTCTGATAGGTATTGCCCTCGTAGGTGAATATAAATGCCGCCAGGAGAATTGCTCCCAGAAATGCCAATTTTCTCTTCATATAACGTGACTCATTCCTTATTTTATGGTTGCTGTGTTGCCCGTTCTATCCTGCTTCTACGTCGGGCATCACTCTATGTGCTTCAGTTTCTTATGCAGTACCCGGATTCCCTTCGGTGCAATGGCAAACAGTGTATGATAACACTTGTTCTTTTTGGTAAGCCAGGGATTTTTCATGGCTCTCCACCAGCCGTGACGCAAGTCACGCACCACCCTGCGGTAGAATGCGTTGTCCCCGGTCATCTGGGCGATAGGGATGTGCAGCAGATAATCCAGCCGCTGGAAGATCCCGAACCGGAATGCAATTTCCGACAGCTCCGGATATTTTTTATCCACCAGTGCAAGCACCATGTCCGCATTGTCGATATTGTCGGCGAATACTCTGGAGAACCGGTTCTTGTCTCTGGTATTGCTGTCCGGACGATAAAATACATGATACGCCTGTCCGGGAATGCATGCAATCCCCGGAACTGCACTTTCCTCCCGGGTCAGCATTTTTACTAATAAATGAAAATCTTCATTCAGTGCCCCCACCGGAAATTGTTCTATGGTAAACAGGTCCTTCCGCAAAAGCTTGGTACAGAAGGAGCAGTCTCCGCGGTGCATCAGAAGTTCCTTCAGAAAACCTTCTGCCGGGATCACCTGTTCCGTTGCCACCGGCTCGCAGATATTCGGTAAAATATTGCCGTCTTTGTCGATTTCATCTCTGCCGACCTGCGCTACGGGCATTCCGGTCTTTTCGATTGCCCCGTACAGCCGCTCATACATATCCGCATCCACGTAGTCATCGCTGTCCACAAAGCCCACATATTCTCCCCCGGCCTGCTGTAATCCGAAATTCCGGGCGGAAGAAGGCCCGCCGTTCTTTTTATGGAAGACGCGGATTCTCTCATCCTCCGTTGCCAGCCGGTCACATAATGCCGGTGTCTCATCCGTGGAACCGTCATCGATCAGCAGGATCTCCAGATTTTCGTAAGTCTGTGTCCGCAGGCTTTCCACGCAGCGGGGCAGATACGGTATGATATTGTACACCGGCACGATCACGCTGATCAGCGGTTGCTTGGTTACACTACTGTTCACTGTTTATTCTCCTATACATAGACCGCTCCGGGATTACAGGGGCCGGAGAGCAGGGGCCGTCATTCCATAATTGTGGAATCACCGGGGCAGGTGTTGTGATGTCCTGCATCACATTCTGGCCGGCATCCGGCATTTCCTGTTCTTCTGACATTTCTGGCAAGAACTTCATTTTCCGGCACAGTTCGATCAATCTTTCCGCAGCCGTCCGGGCATTCCATTCCCCGACAATGGTCTGCTGTGCGTTTTCTCCCAGTCTGCGGCACTCTCCGGGATCCCTGAGAAGCCGTTCCACGGTCCGAAATAATTCCTGTTCCTCACCGTCCCGGTACATCCTGCCGTTTTCTCCCTGACGGATCAGCCAGGGAGCCGCTCCGATCATATGATCTGCCACCACAGCACAGCCGCTGTTCATGGCTTCATTCACCACTGCCCCCCAGCCTTCTTTGCGGTCACTGGTGACCAGATAGATTTCTGACTTTTCCATGGCCGCCCGGACTTCTTCCGGGCCTTGAAAACCGGGAAAGGTGATCACGTCGGTCACTTCGAGTTCCTCTGCCAGGCGATGCGTCTCTTCCTCCAGTTCCCCTCCGCCGATCATGGTAATATGAAACGTATTTTCTTCCAGATGTTCTTTTAAATAAGATGCTGTTTTCACCACCAGCTCCGGATGCTTCCAGTCGATCATCCGGGCCGCCCACAGAATACTGCCCGGTTCTTTGTGATCGAAGGGCTGCCCTGCCTCGTAATGCCTGGTCTCCGGGAAATAGCCGAAGCGCAGCATTTTGCCGGGGTAGGCATTGATCAGGTGATAATCGCAAGGCACATAGGCTCCTGCGCACAGGAAATACACCGGTGCCTTACGGTATCTGGTGTGATCCTTGTATTTCTGCAACAGGCCTCTCGGAGAAACAGCCTTCCATTGCCCTTCCTTATATAAGCGTTCATTATAACGGAAGATCGGTTTTCCGGCAGTCAGTCTCTCCTGAATATAGCTTTCGTCATCGCATCCGCCGAAGATCACCACATCCGCGGTAAACAATAGTTTCTCAAAATCTTCCGCATCTGTGACGGCGTTGCTGTTCGACTCAGAGCCGGGCGTTTTCTCCCCCCCAGACTTATGTGCACACGAATTCTTCGCAGCGTAGCGCACGTAGGGACGTTCCTCGGCCTGCCAGCCCATCTTCACCCGCTCTTCTTCCATGGGCTGTGTCTGCAGGAAACAGAAATCTCCCTCCAGCAATTCATACAGAGCATCACAGAAGGACAACTGATGATGATTAAAATAGTTTGAGACAAATATCAGCTTCATTCCTTCCTCCCTGCTATGTTTGCATAGATTTCCTGCAATTTTGCGAAATTCTGCTCTTTATCATGGTTTTTTCTTGCATGTTCTCTTGCATTTTTTGAGTATTCCAGTATTTTCTCCGGAGAACTCCACATTTCGATAATAGAATTTGCCATGGAATTTACAATATTTTCCAATTCTTCTGTTTTTGTCGTTTTATAATTTCGCGTGTTATTTTTGCTTTCAGAAGCATCTGACGCATATTTGTCATTTTCAGCCACTTCCGACAGCTGATGTCCCCGGCACCACAGACCGTCCCTTCCGCCATCAAACAGGCTGGGGATTCCCCCTACCTCCGTGCTGATGCAGGGAACTCCCAGAAGCATGGCCTCTCCCAGGGAATTCGGTGAATTTTCCAGAGAGGAACAACACAGGAACAGATGACTTTTCAGAAATCTTTCCTTCATTTCTTCTCCGGTCAGTTTTCCGAGGAAGTGTACCCTGTCCTCCAGCTGTCCTTCCCGGATCAGTCTGCGCAGGTAACGGCCATATGCCGATATTTTCAGCTTTTCCTTCGGCGTCCGGTATGCCGTCAGATCATTTCCTGCCACATACACCTGTACCCGGGGATATTTCTCCCGGATCTGTGGCAAGGCCTGCAGCAGATAGTGCAGTCCTTTCAGAGGATAATCCGCCTGACTGACGAAAATGGAATAGGGTTCACAGTGCTCCGGCTGCCATTGTCCTTCATAAAAGGAAGCCCGCAGGGTCTCATTCATCGTATAATAATGTGCCTTGGGATTCCACGCGGTAGTCACTGCCCTGTCCCAGGCGGTTCTTCCGGTGATATTGCCGGCAAGTCCTATTGCTTCCCTCTCCATTACACCTCTGCGGGCAAATTTTTCCTGCTGGCTGCGCAGGGTATCCTTCTTCACCAGATCCCGGAAAGTGGTCTTGTGGATCTCCGATTCCGGCATATCGGCAAAATATGCCTCCGCACACAACGTACAGATTCCCTGAATTCCCACCAGTATCTTCTCCTTGTGGGGAAACACCCGGCATACTGCCAGTGTGTGTGGATATTCCGTGCCGAAACAGTGGATCACATCCGGTGAAAAGTCTTCCGTGATCCGATGCAGTTCTTCTTCCAGCAACGGCTGATATCTGTCGGGGTGTACGGTGTCTTCGTGGAATCCATAACATGTGATATTATATATTTCAGCATCTGTATTTGTCTGTAAATGCTCCCGGTCTTCTTTTTCCCATGGCATTGCTATCTGCAGTCTCCAGGGCACCTCCGTATCTGCCGGCACCGGGAATGCCACAGCCAGCTCCAGGTCACTGGAATTCTCCGCGGCTACCTGCTCCAACAGACCGGACAGCCAGCCCTCTTTATTCGAAGCTTCTTTATGCAATGCTTCGGCTATGACCGGAAGCATGATATTGCAGACCCACAGCACTTTCATAAATTAAATCCTCTTTTAATTAAAGATCCAGTTTAGATACGGAAGCAGCCGTATCTCCACATCATACATTCCCCGCAGCAGCATTACGAAATACAATAGATATGCTGCAACAACACCAATAATACACAGGGTTCGGAACCATCCTTTTCTGGCATCCTTCAGCACACCCGGAATCAGGAAAATCTGGCTTTGGATCAGGTAATATGCCACTCGGGATACTTCCGGGATAAAGGAGCCGCAGGAATAGAGCACCAGTCCCGCCAGATTCAGGTAGAAGTAATAACGGTTTCTGCGATTTTCCTGAGCGCTGTCCTTCCAATAGATCAGGCACAGTATCAGCACTGCCAGGCATTTGGCGATGTTGACATAGGATAACTGTCCGTTGTCGAACATGGAATCCTTGTAATAGGGATAGAACCGGAAGATAATATTCCGGTACACATCCTGTCCGAAGATCAGAGATAAGATCAGTAATACGCCAACCGCATAGTGCCACTTTTTCAGCCGGATCCGGGACAAGAGATCTATCACAATATATGCCGGGATGACCAGCAGTACCGATTTGTGGATCGTACAGCCCATCAGCACCCAGAGAAGAAACTTCCCATATTCTCCCCGCAGCACATATTTCTGCGCATACATGGCCAGTGCCAGTGCGAAATAGTAACGTACCGAATTCATACTATTAAAGTAAAAACCCTGTGTCAATAACAGGAACAGGGAAAATACATACCAGTCCGCCTGATCATGCAGTGCCTTCAGGAAAAAGAAGACCGTAATCAGGGAAAAGAAGCCAAAGATCGGAAGATAAGATCCCTCTCCGAAAATCAGATGGAAAAATTTCACCAGATACACAAAACCGGTTTCGTAGGAGACATGCCTTCCTTGATCGATCAGCTGAAATTTCAGCCAGTAGACCCAGTAATCACCGCCCACAGCAATGCGGCAGGCAGAAACCCCGGCCAGGAGACAGAAGATGGCGAATTCCGCCACAGCATTGCACGCCTGCTGTCTGTCCGGCCCGGCCGCCATCAGATCCCCGGAGGTATTCCCACGAAAGGAGCGTCTGCCGGACAGATATTCTATCGTATAGTCACGATTTTTTACCAGAAAACCGAATGCTACGGTAACAGCTGTCAATATGATATACACCAGTGCGCTCTTCTCCATGTGGAACCTCCTTTCTTTATGGCCTTTTTTCCAAAAAGCAAGCTATCGTCCTCCTGCCTCCCGGATGCCGTCACGCATCCACTGTCTGGCCTGCTGCAGGCTTACCTCTGTGCACAACATGCCCTTATGCGCATATAAAAACCTCAGCGCCAGCGGCCATTCCAACCATCCATACAGATAATGATACAATACTCCTCTGTCATGGAAAAATTTTTCATTATAGCCATGAAACCAGGTGGATTCCCCGGCTTCCTCTCTGCCGATGGTCACCGGTGCAGTATATACCCGGCAGCCTTTTTTAATAAACTCCGTTAAAAACAGGCTGTCTTCTCCATTGCTGTATTTTGCTCCACCGCCAAACAGCAGGGAGAACGTAATACCAGATTGCAGCAAGCTTTCTCTGCGTACAGCAAAGCTGACTGCTCCATACCGCCCGCAATTATACCAGCGTACCGGTTTCCGTTCCGTAATATGGTAGGTGCGGCGTTCTTCCTCCACCTCGATATTGAAAATGATCATATCGGCCCGGGGATTCCGTTCAAACTCCGCAAGAACAGCCGCCTCATAACCATCTTCATACACAATATCTGCATCCGAAAAAAGGCAGATGTCCCCTTCCGCCCGAAGAATGGCCTCATTGCGGCTTCTGCCGATGCCACGGTCGGGAAAACTGCAGAAACGGATTCTTCCGTTCCCCGGAGATATCTGCATTTCCTCCTGCCCCAGCCGGTCGCACTGATTGATGATCACCGCGTCCGATTGCAGGTTCATATGTTGTACGGTCTCCGGAAGAGAAGCATTCATTACCGATGCCAGAACTTCTACCTTCATGCCTGCTCTCCTCCGTGTTCTGTATTCTGTGTCTGTATGGCTCCCGGCAGAAAATAATAGCTGCGAATCAGCTGTTCATCCGCATTCCACAGGAAGGCTCCGTCCACAGAGCAGTCCTGGGTATGCAGATACTCTAATACCGCTTCCAGTCTCTTTCCTACCCGTTCTCCGGCCGGCACCGCCAGCAGAAATGCATCTGCCTTACGAAGTGTCTCTCCACTCTCCGGGCATAACAACGGACTGGGAACCGCTACATATTCCACCGGTATTCCCTTCCGGATCTTACCTGTCTTAGCCAGCTTCTGCAAATCCTCCACGACTTCCTTCGGATCCGCTTCCGGCAGTGCCACACATACTGCCACACGGCAGATTTCCGCATTTTCGGACTCCTTTGCCTGCTTTTTATCGTACACTTTCTCCAGCGTATACATCAGATTTTCCGCAAATCCCACACTGCGCACCGTTCCCAGACTGTTCAGTCCGTAGCGTCTGCGAAGTGTTGCCGGCAGCCAGATGCTGTCCTGCGAGATCTCCACCAGCAAAAAGAGGACTACTGCAAAAAACAGAGACAATACCGCCGCCAGAATGACTGCCCGCACCGGGCGCACATCCGGTACCACGACTTCTGCAAAATCTCCGTGATCCAGCACTTTGATCCGGTCGATCTCCACGATACTCTCTGCAAATTCGTCACACATGGTATCCTCCACTGCATGGGCCAGAGCAATACTCATCTCCGGATCCTGAGTTGCCGCCTGTGTCACCGGAACACTGAAATCCGAGGGAAGTGTTGCCGAGAGGTCTGCGATCCACTGATCTCTGCCCAGAGACAGTGCTTCCGAAGCTCCATTGTCTCCCCGTTCCACAGCCTCCTGCAGATGCTTCTCCACACCATCCAGGAATTCTCCCGTATGGATCATGGTGTTCCATGTAGCCTCGTTAATGTAGTACGCACCCGCCGCATTGGGGTTCTCTTTATATTCTACCTTATAAGTGGAAGAAGCCGCATACCCTGGATCGGGCTGCAGCACCACATTTTTTACATAATAACCGCCACCGAACAGTAATGTTCCCACTACTGTCACAGCCAGTATTTTCCACAGATTGCGGCATAGCCGCAGACACATAAGTCTCAGGTCGAAGGGCTCTTTTCCGTAGCTTACTTCCATGCGTCTACCTCCTGCCTTCTCAGTCGTCATCCTTCTCGGCACGACCATCGTAGGTTGCCTTGAAAGCCGTTACCTGTTCGCTCTCCACACCCTCGGTACTGTCCGGCCAGAACAATACCTTCAGTGTCAGAAGCATCAATTTAAGATCCAGCCACACAGAATAATTCTCGATATATGTTAAATCCAGTTTTAATTTATCATACGGAGAAGTATTGTACTTTCCGTATACCTGTGCGAAACCGGCCAGTCCCGCTTTCACCTTCATACGGAATGCGAACTCCGGCATGACTTCCATGTACTGTGCAATAATCTCCGGGCGCTCCGGTCTGGGGCCGATGAAAGACATATCTCCCCGCAGAATATTGATCAGCTGGGGCAGTTCATCCAGTCGGCATTTGCGGATCACCTTACCCACGGGAGTGATACGCTTATCCCCTTTCTGTGCCAGACGTGCCACGCCGTCCTTCTCGGCATCAGTGCGCATACTGCGGAACTTCATAATATAGAATTCCCTCTGTCCTGTGGTGCAGCGCACCTGCTTGTACAATACAGGTCCGCCGTCATAAAGCTTGATGGCAAGCGCTGTCAGAAGCATCAGCGGTGAAGTCACCACCAACAGGATCAACGAGCAGATCACATCGATAGATCGCTTGATGAACCGCTGCTCCATGCTCAGGGAGTACTCTCTGGTCAGCAGGATAGGCGTGTCAAATACATGCAGTTCCTCGGAGCCAACTAAAATAACATCTGATATTTTAGGCATGACATAGACACGGATGGAATGAGCATAGCAGAATTTCAGAATAATATTACGATCCTTTTCATTAATATCCCAGATTACTACCGCATTGATCTCACCGTTCCGGTAATTATCCAGAATCTCACGACACAGCTCTGTTGTACCCTTTTTGATGTGCTCGCATTTTGTGATCTTATATTTGTCCTTACGGCTTTCAAATTTGTTGACAATGTCTTCGATGGGACGATCGCCGTGGATCAGCAGAAGCTCTCTGGGCGGGAATGCTGTACGATAGATCTTGTTGGCAATATTGGCATAGATGATCACCGCTATGATCTGTAAAAATACCATCAACAGGAACATATCCGCCGGAAAAATGCTACGGGCCATCATACACAGTTCCGCATAGATCAGCACATCCGCCATCAGGGTTGCAAACACCTGGGAGAAAATAATCTCCGTGTTTTTCATGTATCCCAGACGCATGCCGCCGTAGGTCACGGAGAAAAATATCAGGATTGCACTGTAGATACCGTTTTCCAGCAGAAAGCCACGATACCAGATCTTCTGCAGGGGATCTACCAGCTGGAACTGGAAATGGAACTGCCACATGTAGGCAAACAGGCTGATCTCCAGCAACAGACAGATCATCGACAACCCTATATTGATCAGACGCTTAAAGGATTCCCTTTTCCGCAGTCGGTTTTCATAATAATTACCGTTTGTATTCAAAACAAACTCCTCCTATACTCTGCGTTTTACGGCGCGTACCGCCCAGAAGCAGAAATGCCAGGCACTGTTCGGCACTGACATGCCTTCCGCCTTACGGTACAGATTCCAGATCCTCCGCAAAGCTTCCAGCTTATTCGATGACAGGGATTTCCCTGCTCTCCGATATTTTACCAAATTTTGGTCCAAACCACAAGCTACATAACCCTCCCGCAGTATTCTCCACCACAGGGCAGTGTCCTCACTCTTGATCTGGGGCATCTGCAGTTGTTCTTTCGACAGCTGTTCCATATCGAACATCACGGTACTGGTAAAGATTGTGGTATTTTTCAAAGCTTCTTTATAAGTAATCGTGGCCGGCACACGGACAATCTTTCCGATACCCTTGCCATTCTCATCGGCGAATTCATAGCCGGTAAACACAAAGGCTGCCTGTTTCTCTTTCAGAAAAGCCAGCTCTTTTTCCAGCTTGTCCGGTGTCCACAGGTCATCTGCATCCAGATAGGCCAGATACCGGCCTTTTGCTTCGTTGACTCCCAGATTACGTGCTCTCGCCGCCCCCAGATTCGTAGAGTGAGTCAGCAGACGGATTCTCGTGTCTCCGGTTCTCTGAATATATTGTTCTATGATCTCCCTGCTGCGATCCGGGCCGCAATCCTCCACCAGCAGCAGTTCCCAGTGTGGATACGTCTGTGCCCGGACGCAGTCCATCGTTTCTTCTATATAACGTTCTGCCCGGTACACCGGCACCACAATACTGATCAGTTCCTGTTCCATTTTGCTTTCCTGTTCCTAATTCTTACAAATCGTTATAGTTTTCCCTATCTTTCCGCAAGATGCCTACTTACATCACGATCAGGAAATATCCGCCAAAGGACCGCAGTCTGCCGTCCGCAGCCTCTTGCAATTCCTTCTGTACATCCTCCGACAGGTCCTCCGGCAATAAAATGTAGTCTATACCGGCCTTCCCGGCGCTGTCAAGGCACGCAGCAAAATCTATTTTTCTGCCACCGGCTTCTGTCGTGGTATTTTCATCTGTCCGCAGATATTCCGTCTCCCCGGTAGTCTCCAGGTGGCTCATCCACAGATACATATCTTCCTGCCAGGTCTCATAGGTATCATAGGAGTAGCTGCCCAGCGATGCATCCCAGATGCTTCTGCCGTATACCGGGTGGATCTCAGCGCTGTAGGCTCTGGCAGCCTCTATGACCTCCTTCGGCGCCCACAGACTGTATTCCCGTGAGTTTCCTTTTTCCGCATTGTATACAGAAAGCTGCTCCAGAATTTCCCTGGCGGGAGTTCCCTGTTGCTGTCCGGGCATTCCCGTCAGTGCCGGTATCTGCGTTGTCTGTGCCACGGTCCATTCCGACACCGGGTTTCCACCCAGGAACAGGATGCCCAGCAGGATCAGCGCAGCCATCCCGTTTCGCAGGCTTTTCTCTTTTAATAAGTTACACAGAAAGTCCGTTGCTGCCCATGCGATCAATGCTGTCTGGGGTACCGCCGCCCAGATCCATACATAAGAGTAAAAGGCGGTCTGGTATTTTAACAGGATCAGTGCCGTTACGGGACAGATACAGCCAAATGTCACCAGCGCCCCGTAAAGATACAGCCGTTTCCGTGCTTTTTCCGCCCCGGATGCATTGGCTTCCTTTCCGGAACCATAGAGGACAAATCCCAGATACAGGATCGCCAGCAGCAAAAGTGCCGCAAATTTTCCATGTTGTGTATAGTCGGTCCAGCCTGTCAGGGCGGACTGCAGAAGTGTCATCATTCTGTAGCCTCCTCTCCTGACCTGCCATGTGCATCAGTCATTTTCCGTTTTTCCCATCGTTTCCGGAACTGGGAAACCAACGCTCCAAGTATCAGCCATGCCACAGTAACAAGCAGGCAGACTCCCGCGCCATACAGGGTCCAGACTATGCAGGCCTCCGCCAGGATGCAAAGGATCACGACCGTATATTTTCTGTCCATCAGACAGGACAGCAGATACGGAAGCAACACCGCCGCCCGGATCGTCACACCGCGGAATCCTCCGTAAAACACATCAAAACCATCCACTCCGGGCATATAGGCCCCTGTACTGAACAGTATTCCCACGATCAGCAAAAACGTCCGTCTTTTCACAGAATTTTCCGGAAAAAGTGCTTTCCCCAGGCTTCCGTAAGCTACATAAGACAACAGCAGCGTAATGCAGGGGATCAGACGATACACCACGTCTACGGGTGCCATACCCGTAAAACGGCTGATGGCCCCGTACAGAGTGGGCAGGCACAATATTTTCAACCGTAAGGACATCCCCATCGAATATGCCGTCCCCGTGAGAGGATTCACGGTATAAACAGCATTTTCCCTGAGAAATGTGTTCACGGTCTCCACCGTCATATCTCCGGTCAGCCACATGCGGTTTCCCGTCAGTATCCGCAGGATCTGCAGCAGGATCAGAAATGCCAGGACGCCCGTGAGAATCTGTGTGCTTTTTTCCCTTGCCGTGTCTGTCCCGCTGTTTTGATCCGCAACCGGATCATTTTTACCGGCTGTGGCCCGTTTTCGTCTCTGTCTGGATATTACAGACAATAATATCGCCGCCAGCAGAACGATTCCCACCTCTGCCAGCAGCAGATCCGTTACAGTCAAAAAAGACCACCCTAACAGGCAGCCTGCCAAATGGGCGATCTCTGTCAGCCCGATAATGATCAGGCTCCCCCCGATCAAAATATCCGATGTCCGAAAAGTCATTTCATCTCCCATACCCGCCTTTTTCTTACACGGGCTTTTGTACATCTTACCATATTTATATGGACTTGACAAATATAACAGTATTTCCCTGCAGCAAAAAACCGCGTACCGGAAACTTCCCCATTCCGATACGCGGTCTTTCTCAGTCTGCAGAGGAGAATACTGCATCTGCTTAATTAACAAACTCTCCCTGTTCCAAATAATTAAAATTAATATGTTACATAGCCTTATAATCCAGTCGGATGTTGTCGGCGATACGTGCGATGTACTCGCTGTTCGTAGGTCTTGTCCTTCCGGAGGCTACAGAATAGCCAAAAATCTTTTCGAATGTCTCCACATTTCCTCTGGACCAGGACACTTCAATGGCATTCCTGATCGCGCGTTCCACTTTCTGATCTGTGGTCTTGAAATGTTTCGCGATGGTGGGATATAACAGCTTTGTAACGCTGCTTACTACCTCCATGTCTTTCCCTGACAAAATGATTGCATCACGCAAATAGTGATAACCCTTCAAATGCGCCGGCACCCCTATCTCCAACATGATTTTGGTTACATATCTCTCTAACTCTGAATCTTTTACTGCAACAATATCCAAAACAAGTCCCCCTTTTTACTTGTCGAGTATTGCTCCTCTGCAGTGACTGATAGAGAAATCATATCATAGCTGTCGATATTTGAAAAGACATTTTTCCGTTAAAATATAGTTAAGAAACTAAAAATGTTACATTTTACCCATATTTTGTAACATTTTTACGTACATAAAAAACGGATATTTATGCTGTTTTTCTTAAATTTCCTCTTTTACCAGGTAAATCGGACGGCGTTTTACTTCCATGTATGCCTTTGCCAGATACTGCCCCAGAATACCCGTGCAGAAAAACTGTACGCCGCTGGTCATCAGGATGATGCACACCAGAGAAGGCCAGCCGGACACCGGATCTCCGAAGATCAGCTTCCGCACGATGATAAATATGATCATCAAAAAGGCAATGATGCAGAACAGCACGCCCACAAAGGAAGCGATCAAAAGCGGTGCCGTGGAAAATGCGGTGATACCGTCAAGGGAATATACCAGGAGCTTCCAGAAATTCCACTTGGTCTCGCCCTTGGCGCGCTCTACATTCTCATATTCCAGCCATTTGGTCTTAAAACCGACCCAGCCGAAGATTCCCTTGGTAAAACGATTATATTCCCGCATGGACAGGATGGCATCCACCATCTGTCTGGTCATCAGGCGATAATCTCTCGCTCCGTCCATCATTTCCGTCTGGGAAATCTTCTTCATCAGATGGTAAAATCTTCTGGCAAAAAAGCTGCGGATCGGCGGTTCGCCCTTGCGGGTCACGCGGCGGGTCGCTACAGAATCATACCCCTGCCAGATCCATTCAAACATCTCCGGCAGCAAGGAAGGCGGATCCTGCAGATCCACATCCATCATAACCACGTAATCGCCCTTCGACTTTTCCAGTCCGGCAAACATCGCCGCTTCCTTTCCGAAATTTCTGGAGAAAGAGACAATATGCACACGGGAATCCTGTTCGATCAGCTTTTTCACTTCTCTCACAGTGCCGTCTTTGGAACCGTCATCAATATAGAGAAGCTCCAGTTCTATTTCCTTTTCCTTGAAAAAGGGGTCATTTTTCGTCAATTCCTGATAAAACAGGGCAACGCTTTCTTCTTCATTATAGCAGGGAACGATCACGCTCAATAAGCTCATTTTGTAATCTCCTTATGTTTTCCTGTCGCTTTTTCAGGCTTATCTGCGCCACTGTGCGACAGGTAACAGTTATATTATACTATCCTTCGATGCATCATTTCAAGGTCAACACTGTACTTTTTCCGCTTTTTGGATTATACTGGATTTATATATGTCTGTTCTGCAAACTACAGCATATAGGAAACGAGGTTATTTATGACTTTTTTTGAACAGTTTTTCAGCAATACCATTTTCCTGACTGCAGCCTTCGGCTGGCTGGTGGCACAGGTTCTGAAGACGCTGATCCATTTGATTGTCTCCAAGAAATTCGTTGCGGAGCGCCTGGTCGGCAGCGGCGGTATGCCCAGTTCTCACTCTGCTACCGTATGTGCCCTGGTAACAGCGGTCTGCTACGAATACGGTGCGGGAAGCTTTGAATTTGCCATTTCCCTGATCCTGGCGATCATTGTAATGTATGATGCTATGGGAGTACGCAGAGAGACCGGTATTCAGGCACAGGTATTGAACGAAATGCTGAAGGTCTTCGAAGATATGGGCCGCAGTGAGATTTCCGCCCATGATAAATTAAAGGAATTCGTTGGACATACTCCCCTGCAGGTGTTGATGGGTGCGCTGTTAGGCATTTTATGCGGCGTGGTCATTTACAGCTTCTTACTCTGATAACCGATCGAGGTGTGATTATATGTGTAAATATAAATTTCGACGGCAGTTTCTGCAGACTGCGGTGCCTCTTCTGCTGACTGTCTCCATGATGCTTACCGGATGTGGACAGACGGGTAACTCCGATTCCCTGGTCCGTCCGATCCTCCCGGATAACAGCCCGGATTCCTCCACGGTTTCTTCCGGGGAAAAGCTTCCGGATCCCGTAACGATCGTTGTAGAGGATGATTCCACTCCTCCCGCTGAGGGCATGGTCCGCAGCCGTCTTACAAACGAATGGGTGGATGCCGATGTGGCTGCCACACGCCCCATTGCCGTAATGATTCCTAATGAGGCCTCTGCGATCCCACAATACAGTCTGTCCGATGCTTCTATTATTTATGAGGCGAATGTAGAGAACCGTATGACCCGGATGATGGCAATCTACGAAGACTGGCAGAATCTGGACAAGATCGGCAATATACGCAGTCTTCGTGATTATTATGCTTACTGGGCATTCGAATGGGATGCTTTTATCGTACATTTCGGCGGTCCGTTTTTCATCAATGAGCTGCTGGCGCAGCCGGATACTCAGGATGTAGACGGTACCTCCGGCAGTGATGAGGCTGCCTTTTTCCGTACTACCGACCGCAACAAGCCCCACAATGCTTATGCTTCCGGTGAAGGGCTGCAAAAGGTGATCGAGAAAAAGGGCTACAGTCTGGGATACCGCGGACTCAGCGATGAGAATCATTTCAGGTTTGCCACCAAGGCGGAACCGAACACCCTTGGGCAGTATGGTGCCAAAGCAAAGGATGCCACCTATATCGATATGTCCGGGTGTTATCCGCTGACAAGGTGTTATTTTGAATTTAACGAGGATGACGGCCTCTATTACCGTTCCCAGCATCTGTCCGGCAGCACAGACGGCCCTCATATAGATGCCGCCACCGGAGAGCAGCTGACTTTCAAAAATATTCTGGTACAGAATACGTTTCACGAGGAACTGGGCGAGGGGTATCTGGCTTTTCAGTGTCATGACACCACCCGGGACGGCTGGTTCTTCACCAATGGCAGAGGAATACATGTGAATTGGGAGAAGACTTCCGATTACAGTGCCACCAGATATTACGATGACAACGGGGACGAGATCATCCTCAATACCGGCAAGACCATGATCTGTATTATCGAAGATGGAGATTCCTTTACGTTCCATTAATGTAAATGGAAAGTTACGAAAGCATAGCCGCGCATAGGCATAGTGAAGACAGCGATGGGCG
>OLOK01000083.1_pt1 | contig 78654 bp, 61 predicted proteins | sample 1672591 | NCBI WGS metagenome assembly OLOK01 (sample SAMEA3136703, study PRJEB25190) | human gut metagenome | biome: human gut; feature: human-associated habitat; material: faeces | place: Austria | collected 2013 | reverse complement strand
ACAATGAAGCAGTAAGAAGTATCCGCAAGGACTTCAATTTCTCGATGTGTTTGAGCATATTTAAACACATTTTGAGTGGCAGAACAGACATGGAAAAGAGAAAATTTGAAAAGCTTGGAATCGAAACATCACTGCTTGGCTTTGGCTGTATGCGTTTTCCGGCCACACCGGACGGTAAAATTGATGAGCCGAGAGCAGAGAAGCTTTTGGATCGTGCCATCGCGGCAGGCGTTAATTACATCGACACCGCGTATCCGTACCATAATGGTGACAGTGAACCGTTTGTTGGTAAAGTGCTGCAGAAATATGACCGTAATTCCTTTTATCTGGCAACAAAGCTGCCTGTCTGGGCAATTGAGAGTGTAGACGATGCAAAACGCATTTTTGCAGAACAGCTGGAGCGCCTGCGCACAGATCATATCGATTTTTATCTGATGCACGCAATGAGCAAAGAGAGATGGGATAAAGTGAAAGAACTCGGAATTGTGGAGTTCTGCGAGCAGTTAAAGGCAGAGGGCAAAATCCGTTATCTGGGCTTTTCCTTCCACGATACCTACGAGGCATTTGAAGAAGTGCTGCGCGGCCGTGACTGGGATTTCTGCCAGATTCAGTATAACTACATGGACACCGAGGAGCAGGCAGGGGATAAAGGCTACGCTTTGGCAGAAGAGCTTGGAATTCCGCTGGTGATCATGGAGCCTGTAAAGGGCGGCAGCCTTGCAAACTTCTCTGATGATATCAATGCAAAGTTCAAAGCGATGGATAAAGATGCCAGCATCGCATCCTGGGCATTTCGCTGGGTTGGCAGCCATTCCAATGCAAAGGTGATCCTGAGCGGTATGTCGAATGAAGAGCAGGTTGAGGATAACCTGAAGACCTTCTCGAACTTTAAGCCGCTGAATGAAGCAGAAGAAAAGATGATTTCTGAAATCGTATCAGATCTGCAGGGCAGAGTACAGAATGGCTGTACCGGCTGTCGGTATTGTATGCCGTGCCCGGCTGGCGTAAATATTCCGCAGAACTTCGCACTGTGGAACAAATACCACATTTACGGAACCTACGACCATGTAAAAAATGCATGGGAAAAGGATTTGAAGGACGAAGAAAAGGCGAAATGCTGCGTGAAGTGCGGCAAGTGTGAAAAAGTCTGTCCTCAGCATCTCTCCATCCGCAGGGATCTGGAGCTTGCACAGAAGGATCTGGACAGCGCGGCAGCGGCACAGGAGTAAGCGGGCTGCAGTAGCTGCGGCACAGAAATGGGCGGACAGAGTTACGAATAAAGAGCGGTATCGTTTTTATAGACAAAATGGAAAGCAGGCGAATTGCACAGCTATAGAAATGTAGCGATGCAGTCCGTCTGTTTTTGTTTTTCGGAACACTATTGTTGTGCATGTTTCAATTTTGCAATGTATAAGGCTGATTTTGAACTTTGGAAATGAAGAGGAATCTTATATAATAAAAGCATAAATCCTGCAGCTGCATTTTAATTGCGGAAGCGATGTTCTTTCCGATACTGGGACGGATTTTGACCGTTATACTGGGTAAATGCCTTGTAAAACAGGGATGGGTCGCTGTATCCGCAGTCCTGTGCAATTTCCTGGATCGGGCGCTCCGTGAGCACCAGAAGACGGGAAGCTTTTTGCAGTCGAGTGATCGTCAGATAGGTATGGGCGGTAACGCCGATTTCCGCTTTCAGTCGTCGATTGATGTAGGCGGCGGAATAATGGAACTGTTCTGTCAGCGTCTGCGCGGTGACGGATTCCGATGCATGCTCGGTCAGAAAATGCATGACAGAGGACGTCAGGAACGTGTAGGCGCTCTCCTGTTCATACAGGGTGTTGGAAAGGCGCAGAAATTCGCTCTGGATATCAAACGGGTTTTGCGGCGCCTGATGAAACAGACTGCAGAGCTTTTTCAGAGACGGAAGTAACAGCGGTGCAGAAAAGGTTCCGCAGATCGGCAGCTTGATTCGATGGAGCAGATCCTGCGTATAATCCGCCTTGAAATGGAAGTAATAATACTCTGCACCGGGGCTGGGACGATCCGCATCCTGCAGCAGATTTTTACGTTGAATATACCACTCGCCTTCCTGGACACTGACTGAAACGTCGTCTTCGATAAAAAGCAGACTGCCCCGGAGCATAAAAATCAGAACGAAAAAGTCCACGATCCGGGAGATGTGATATTCGTTCGGTTCAAATTTTTTATAGTCGCAGTCAGTCAGATAAGGCATGGGAGCAGGATTTAGAAAAATGTAATCCGTATTCATCAAGGAAATCCTCCGAAGCGAAAGATTGCGCAGGCAGCCTGCCAATTCAAAAATACAAAAACGGCGCATGCTAGTTAGGGGTAGAATTCTACTGACAGTATAGCATAACGGAGGAAAAAGAAAAGAATACAAAGGGAGGGAAAGAAAATGAGAGGTGCAAAATATCGTGCGCTTACTGCGCAGCAGATCAAACCGGAGGGCTGGCTTTTGCGGCAGCTGGAAATTCAGGCGGAGGGGCTGAGCGGACATCTGGATCTGGTATGGCCGGATATACGGGAGAGTAAATGGATCGGCGGAGACAAGGAAGGCTGGGAGCGCGTACCGTACTGGCTGGACGGTTTTATCCCGCTGGCATATCTGCTGGACGATGAAGATCTGAAAAAGCGTGCAAAAAGATATATCGATGCGATTCTGGCAGCCCAGAAGGAAGACGGTTGGATCTGCCCCTGTGAGCCGGAAGAGCGCGACCGCTACGACTTCTGGGCGGCATTTTTGATCTGTAAGGTTCTGGTGCTGTACCAGGACTGCAGTGGGGATGAAAGAATTGAGGAAGCGGTATACCGCGCGTTAAAGCAGCTTCTTCCTCATATTGCAAGAAATACGCTGTTTAACTGGTCGGCAGCACGCTGGTATGAATGTCTGATCCCGATTCTGTGGATGTATGAGCGCAGACCGGAGCCCTGGCTTTTGCAGCTGATGGAGCTGCTGGATGCAGATGGTATCGATTACGAAAAGCTTTATACCTATTTTGATTTCCAAAAGCCTGCTTCGAAGAAATACTGGACGCAGACAAATCATGTGGTAAATACCGCCATGGCATTTAAGTGCCGCGCACTGATGTCCTGTCTGACAGAGGAAGATCCGGATGAGTTCGCTCTTTCCATGTATCAAAAGGTGATGAAATACAACAGTATGGCGACCGGACATTTTACCGGTGACGAGTGCCTGTCCGGTGATGCGCCGATCCAGGGCAGCGAGTGCTGCAGCGTTGCAGAGATGATGTATTCCTGTGAAACCCTGCTTTCCATTGGAGGAAATCCCTTCTGGGGGGATTTACTGGAGCGAGAGGCATTCAATTCCATGCCTGCAACGACGACGCCGGATATGTGGGCGCATCAGTACCTTCAGATGACAAACCAGATCTCGGCAGCGCGAATCCCGGATGCAGAGAATCCGTATAATTCCAATAATAACGAAGCGAACATGTTCGGGCTGGAGCCTCACTTTGGCTGCTGTACCGCAAACTTCAATCAGGCATGGCCGAAATTTGCAATTTCCGCAGTGATGAAAAATGAACGCGGTCCGGTTGTACAGAGCCTTGTGCCCTGCTGTGCACAGGTGGAAACACCCAACGGAACTGTTCAGGTACATATTGTTTCTAAGTACCCGTTTCGTGACAATGCAGTGATTGAACTGAGCTCGGACAAGCCTGCCGAAACCTGTCTGCAGATCCGTATTCCCGGCTTTGCAAAGAAAGCGACAGTCAACGGAAAAGAAGCCTGCCCCGGCACTTATTTCGAGCAGAACATTTTGGTTGACGGCGTAACATGCGTTACGGTGGAGCTGACCTTTGAAGCTGTTTTACAGGACCGCCCTTACGATGCAAAGGTGCTGGTTCGGGGACCGCTCCTGTTCTCCCTGCCGGTAAAGGCAAAGGTGAACCGTATCGAATATGTGCGGGACGGCGTAGAGCGCAGGTTCCCGTACTGTGATTATGAGATGCTCCCGGATTCTGAGTGGAATTATGGCTTTTACAGTGAAGAGTTTGAAGTGAGGTTCGAGCCTGTCACAGACACTCCGTTTTCTATTGAGAACCCACCTATCAGGATCAAAGCGAAGATGGTTCCGGTTCCGTGGGAAGAAAAAGGCGGCATCTGTGCTATTTCCCCGATAGAAAGAAAAGCGCTTGGGGAGGCAAAAGACGTGCTGCTGCAGCCCTACGGATGCACGAACCTGCGTATGACGGAAATGCCGTATATCAAACAATAGAATGCACGCTCTGCGAGCATTCTATTGTCATGAATAAAAAGAAAGAGAACAGACCGCCCCTTCTGCAGTAATGGGAAAATTGCTGCGGGAGGGGCGAGTTCATGTTGCGTGATCTTATGAAAGAAGATTTGATCAAAGGGCTGCTGGATATTTTTTCTGGAGATATTGAGGCAATTATACTTTATGGTTCAGTTGCCAGAAATTCCGTTTTCTCTTTGCCGAGATTAATAGAAACATGAGATGTATTGAAATCCTCCAGTATTTTGAGGTATCATATTTAAATAAAAAGCAATATTTTAAAATTTTACATCAAAGGCTCTACGGGATATCAAAAATCTAGTATGGTAAAAAGAGAGGACAAGAAATGCTGAACATTTTTTATGGAGATATGAAAGAAGCTGTTTACAATACGGCAGGTTATTTTAAATATGATTATGAAGATGAATGGATTGTAGATCCTTTTGTAAAGAAAATGATTCTAGACGTGGACAAATCGACCGTAATGGACAGCGGGGTAATAGACAGTCCCGTTTCTGGAAAGATACCGCCGGTTGGATTATCGGGTGGGGTAAAGACTTTGATTCTTGTTAAATTCGAAAAAGATAAGGTGTTCAATGCGTCTACCTGCGGCGACAACTGCGCAAAGTGGCTGTTAGAAATAGCAAAAGAGGAGGATCGAACGATTAATCTGCGTCATTTGATGAATTTTGGAAAGAAACCATTTAAGATTCGCATTTTAAATACAGATCAGATCGTTCATTCGATGGAAGAGCTGGTACCGATAGCAGGAGAATTTGTATAACGGAGAGTTAGGGTATGAAGGGAAAGCATAGAATTGTCGTTTCAACGAAGCGACAGAAATATGAATTTGAATTACGGCGTAATTTGACGATACTTCGTGGAGACAGTGCGACTGGGAAAACGACATTGATTGAGATGATACAGGATCATGAAAATGATCCGTTAGGAAGCCCGGTAGAGTTGATCAGTGATAAAAAGTGTTATGTGCTGGAGGGCGCTTTATGGAAAGAACAATTGGCTGGAATCACTGACAGTATTGTTTTTATCGATGAAGGAAATACCTTTGTAAAAGCAGAAGAATTTGCAGGTGTCATTCAAAATACGGATAATTATTATGTTATTGTGTCGAGAGAGTCTCTTCCGGCGTTGCCTTATAGTGTGGAAGAAATTTATGGAATCCGGACTTCTGGAAAATATGGAACACTGAAGCAGATCTATCACGAGTTTTACAGAATATATAACTTAGATGAAACGAAAGGTGAGATAGAGCCGGAGGCTGTTGTTACAGAAGACAGTAATTCGGGATATCAGTTTTTTGACGCAGTGTGCAGAGAAAACGGTTTGACGTGTGAAACCCTGAATGGGAAATCCAATATTTTCCGTTATTTGAAAGTGCATAAGAATGAAAAGATTCTTGTCATTGCAGATGGTGCTGCGTTTGGTTCTGAAATGGATCGGGTTATGCGATTGATGGAGAGCAGAAAAAATATCGTATTATACTTGCCGGAATCATTCGAATGGTTGATTTTATCAGCAGGAGTATTAAAAAATGCTGCGATGGAGAAGATTTTGAAGAATCCATCTGAATATGTGGAAAGCAGGAACTATTTTAGCTGGGAGCGTTTTTTTACAGCGCTTTTGATAGAAGAAACAAAAGGAACTTATTTGGCTTATTTCAAACGAAACCTGAACCCGGTATATTTAAATGAGAGCATAAAAACAGCAATTTTATCCCAAATAAAAAAGATAAAGATAGATAGAAAAAAATAATGTTTCCCCAAAAAACATCCCCAGCGTTACCGCGATTATCATATAAACCGCGACGCGCTGGGGATATTTTTCCAATAACAGGTATTCAAGCATTTAGCCGTCTTGCGCAGGCACAGACACCTGCAATGTCGAGTTTAGCGACCAGCACTCTTCACTCACATCAGCGATGCATACTGGGACATATAGAGCTTGTAATATTCTCCTTTTTGGGCCATCAGCTCATCATGTGTGCCTTTTTCCAGGATCGTTCCCTTGTCCACATACATGATGCAGGAAGAATTTTTAATTGTGGAAAGACGATGTGCGATGATGAAGGAGGTACGTCCCTTCAGCAGTTCATTTAAGCCCTTCTGCAGGATGATCTCTGTTTCGGTATCGATACTGGAGGTTGCCTCATCCAGGATCAGGATCTTCGGGTCAGCCAGAAGTGCGCGGGCAAAGGAGATCAGCTGGCGCTGTCCGGCGGACAGACGGCTTCCCCGTTCATTTACCTGTGTCTGATAACCGTTTTCCATTTCCATGATGAAGTCATGGGCGCAGACCGTTTTTGCAGCCCGGATGACCTCTTCATCTGTAGCGCTGAAGTTGCCGTAGCGGATGTTGTCCATGATTGTGCCGGAGAAAATGAAACTGTCCTGCATCATGACACCCATCTGTTTGCGGAGAGAACGGATGGTAACGCCTGCAATATCGACGCCATCGATTAAAATCCGCCCGGAATCTACGTTATAGAAGCGGCTCAACAGATTCACCAGGGTTGTTTTGCCGGCACCGGTGGGGCCTACCACTGCAAACGACTGCCCCTGGTTTGCGTGGAAGGAAACGTCTTTTAAGATCGGAACGCCAGGCTCATAGCTGAAGGTAACGTGGTCGAAGGCAACATCTCCGTGGATCGGAGGCATTTCAACCGCATCCTTCCGGTCTTTGACCACAACCGGCTCGTCGATAGTTTCAAAAATACGCTCCAGATAGGAGATCGCGGTCAGCAGAGAGTTGTAAAAGCCTGCCAGCGTGTTGATCGGTGCCCAGAAACGTCCGATATAAGCAGTAAAAGCGACCAGCACACCGACGGTAATGCCGGTTTCGCCGTTGATCATCCAGCTGACACCGAGCACATAGATCGCTGCAGTTGTAATTATTGAAATGATATCGATGCTGGGACCCATCGTAAAGTTGAACATAACGGCGCGCATCCAGGATTTCCGGTAGCTGCCGCTTAAGTTGTTGAAAATACCGCTGTTCACGTCTTCCCGGACGAAGGATTGGGTAACACGGATCCCGTTGATACTTTCAGCAATGTACGCGTTTAAGTTGGACTGCTTATTGCTTTGAACCTGCCATGCGGTACGCTGTTTTTTCTTGATGACAACGATAACGATCGCGAGGATCGGAAGACCGCAGAGACATACAAGCGTCAGCCGGACATTTAAGATCAGCATGAAAACGATGATAAACACCAGGTTGCACAGGTCGGTGATGGTATTTAAGATACCGTTGGAAAGCAGGTCGCTGATGCTGTTGACATAGTTTACAACACGCACCTGAATTTTACCGTGGGGGCGGTCATCATAGTAGGAGAACGGAAGCTCCTGCAGATGCTCAAAGATGTCATAGCGCATGTCGTGAATGATCTGCTGTCCGATCTGGTTGGTGTATTTGATCTTGTAGCGAAGGCTGAAGGCACTGTAAAATGCGGCAAGCAGTGTCAAAAAGCTGTAAAATGCGATTCCCTTCATGTCCTTGTTCGGGATGCAGACGTCCATGACCTTCTGAAAAAATTGCGGAATCAGCATGGTAAAAGCGGAAGCGGAGAGCATCATGAAGCCGACACTGACAAACCGTTTCCGGTAAGGAATCAGATAAGCGAGCAGACGTTTTAACTGATTGAGGTCAAATTTATCTTCCAGGACTTCGTCCACATCATATTTATTTCGTGCCATGAGTTCTCACTTCCTTTCGTTGGCTGTAACCTGACGGTATTCTTCCTGTTCTTCTCTGGAAGGAAGCTCACCATACTGATGATGGAACGCGCTTGCATAGTAGCCGTCATTTGCAAGCAGCTCCTGATGCGTTCCGTGTTCGATAATCCGGCCGTTATCCATAACCAGGATCTGATCAGCGTCTTTGATGGAAGAAATACGGTAGGCGATGACGAAGATCGTGCACTGGCCGTTTAACTTGCCGAGCTGCTGCTGGATATAGCTTTCTGTTTCCATATCAACTGCGGAAGTAGTATCGTCCAGAATCAGGATGGACGGTTTCTTTAACAGGGCGCGCGCAAGGGAAATACGCTGCTTCTGACCGCCGGAGAGTCCGACACCACGCTCGCCGACGATGGTATTATAGCCTTCGGGCATAGCCTTGATGAAATGGTTGGCATCTGCCATGACAGCAGCTTCGTGAATTTCCTCAAATGTACAGTTCGGACGACCGTATGCAATATTCCCTTCAATTGTATCAGAAAAAAGAAAGATATCCTGCATTGCCATACCGATGTTGTCACGCAGATCGTAAAGGTTCCAGTCCTTGACGTTTACGCCATCTACCAGAACCTCGCCGGAGGTCGCGTCGACAAAACGGCACAGCAGGTTCATGATGGTGGATTTGCCGGCACCGGTGGAACCGAGAATGCCGACTGTCTGTCCTTTTTTCACAGAAAAGCTGATATCCTTTACGATATCCTCATCATCTGCCGTATAGGAAACATCTTTAAATTCAACATTTCCTTCCATATGTTTGCGGGAAACCGGCACAGGAGGCATTTTTACAAGAGGCTCTTCCACATAGGTTGTGTAAATTTTTTCTACGGAGGTGATAAAACGGTGGGTATCATTGACCCACCAGCCTGCCATACGCAGCGGAGCGTTTAACATCCACAGATAGCCGTTGACGGTTACGAGGTTACCGATTGTCATTTCTCCGGTAATTACCATCCAGCCGCCGTAGAGCATCAGGACAACGTTTAAGACATATGCCAGAACTTCGAAGATCGGAAGGTATTTCATCCAGACCTTTGAGGAGTTCAACTGTGCGTCCATGTAGGCATCGTTTTCCTTATTAAATTTTTCAATTTCAAAGTCTTCCTTGGCAAAGGCTTTTACGACACGGTTGCCGCTGACATTTTCCTGAACGAAGGCATTCAGGGAAGAAAAGCAGTCGCGGATGCGCTGGAATGTCGGTCGAACCTCTTTGGACTGTTTTGCTGTGGTGATGGCTGTAAAGGGCAGAACGATCAGCATGCAGAGCGCCAGCTTCACATTTACCGTAAAGATCATGAAGAGCGCAAAGCAGAACAGCAGGATATTTTCGTAAACCTGATAGATAATGTAAGCAACGAAGTGGCGGATTGCTTCCATGTCGCCGGTCTGACGGCTCATCAGGTCGCCTGTTTTTTTCTTGCTGTAAAAGGCGAAGTCCTCTGTCAGAAGGCGGCGGTAAACAACGTCCCGCATGTCGTAGAGCACGCCCTGCGAGCATACCTCGAAAATAACCTGATAAAAGAAACGCAGGGCACCGCGGACCAGCGTAACTAAAAGCAGGATGAGAACAAGCTTCCAAAGCAGGTCATACTGACCGCCCTGAATGACATCATCTACGATCATACCGGAAACGTAAGGGTTTACGATGGCGAGAACGGAAATGAAAGTCGTCAGGATCAGGCCGCCCAGAAGCTTGAAGCGGTACTTTCTGAGAAATCCCCAGAACCATTTCATTGGTGTCATATTTCCTTTTTTCCTCCCTTAAAAAAGTATCCATGGGCTTTGATAGATCATGGATAAAAAAAGTGTATCGCAAAATATTTTATTTGGAATGTACAATCTTGCAGGTTTCATGTAAAATGTTGTTAAATGGTAACTGTGAGGAAACTGAACAGTTACGTTAAATGTTTTTGTGGGATGTTGCAGGAAAATAAAAGATAAATTTCAGGCATCCGGGAAGGAAGCTGGTGGATATGGAACGGGAAAACACGGTATTTCAGGAGGAGTTAAATCCGACCTTCTTGTTTATGTGGAAGGGAACACGTGTGGAGGATGAGCCGAACTATCACTGCCATGAGCATCTGGAGCTGTGTTATATCCAATCCGGGACAGGAAAGCACAGAATCGGCGATACTATATATGAAGTAAAAGAGGGTGACCTGCTGGTCATCAATGAAGGAGTCTATCATCAAAGCCTGGCGGGAGAGCATAAAACGCCGGTTGCGGAATTTTACGTGGGGCTGACAGATTTAAATCTGGCGGGGCTTGGGCGCAACCACTTTCCACTACCGGGGAATTGCCCGGTATTTCGTACGGAGGGAGAGCTGCAGCGTAAGCTTTCCAAGCTCTGTATGGCAATGGAGGCAGAGCAGGAGCTTTGCCGGATCGGGCGCTATTATATGATGAAGACGTATGCCATGCAAATGCTTCTTTTGCTGCTGCGGGAAGAAGAAGAGACCGGTAAGCCGCAGAAGGCAGGTGGATGCTCCTTTGAATCCGCGAACCGGAAATATCTCGTGGAGAAGATCACGGATTACTTTGAGGATCATTATGCAGAGAAAATCTCTCTTGACCGGATCGCCGGCAATATGTATCTGAGCACCTTTTATGTGTCCAGGATTTTCAAGGCGGAAACCGGAAACACACCGATTCATTATCTGATTGATATTCGTCTGACCAAGGCCTATAACCTGCTGACACAGAATCTGGAAATGAGCATTCAGGAAATCGCGGCGCAGGTCGGCTATGAGGATGCCTATCATTTCAGCAAGCTGTTCAAGAAAAAATATGGGGTGGCTCCGTCTGCAGTGCGGCGCAGGATACTATAAAGCAGCAGAATACGCCCATTCGGCTGAATACGGCCTGCCATAATTCATGACAATAGAATACTCGCAGAGCGTGCATTCTATTGTATTAACAAAAAAGGAACTAGGGACAGGAGATCATGGAAAATCCGATTATTTTTACGGCGGAGATCATCGGGACGATCGCTTTTGCATCGTCCGGGGCAATGCTGGGGATCCGCAAAAATCTGGATCTGTTCGGGGTACTGGTGCTGGGACTGTGTGTTGCAGTCGGAGGCGGCATTGTCCGGGATATTATCCTGGGGCGGACGCCGCCGGGAGCATTCCGGGATCCGGTTTATGCGCTGGTGGCGCTGGGAACTTCCACTCTTTTATTTTTACTTGTCTATGGAAAGCAGGAGATCATGACGAGCCGTTATCTGACGATTTATGAGCAGGTTATGAATTACTGTGATGCGGTTGGACTTGGGATTTTTACTGTCCTTGGCGTATATACCGCACACGGCGAGGGCTATGACGGGATCTTCTTTTTAGTATTTTTGGGCATGATGACAGGTATCGGAGGCGGTCTGATCCGGGATATTTTAGCGGATACGATGCCGTTTATCCTGTATAAGCATATCTATGCGATGGCGGCTTTTGCGGGCGCACTGGTGTGTGTGCTTTTGATCCATATCCATCTGTATCTGGCGCTGGCAGCAGGAACTGCGGTGGTGATTGTGATCCGGGTGCTTGCGACACATTACTGTTGGGATCTGCCGCGGCCGCTGCATGAAAAAGATGCACACACGAAAACAAAAAATCTGTCCGAAAATAGTAATGCCGACGATACTTGAGCAGAATCGACACTTTTGCTACCATGAAAAGAAATTTTGTGATAGAATTGGTAAGACTGAGCTGGAAACGTAAAATGCCGCCTGTGCGGCAAAAGGAGGACAAATGGAAAACGTAAGACGGATCTATGTGGAAAAGAAGACCGGTTACGCGGTTAAGGCACAGGAACTGAAGGAGGATCTGATCGGTTATCTGAATATGTCAGGGATCGAAGATGTCCGGATGTTCATTCGTTATGATGTGGAAAATATCAGTGATGAGGTTTTTGAACAGGCATGCCGTACTGTTTTTTCCGAGCCGCCCGTGGATATTCTGTATCGCGAGACGATCGAAATCCCTGCAAACGGACGCGTATTCAGCGTTGAATATCTGCCGGGACAGTTTGACCAGCGTGCAGATTCTGCCGTACAGTGCGTTCAGTTTTTAAAAGCGGAGGAGCAGCCGATTATCCGTACCGCAGTTACTTATTTGATTACAGGAGATCTGACAGACGAAGAATTTGACAAGATCAAGGCTTACTGCATTAACCCGGTGGATTCCAGAGAGACCGGTATGGAAAAGCCAAAGACGCTCGTAACCGAGTTTGCAGAGCCTGCAGATGTCAGGATTTTAGACGGCTTTACTACGCTGGATGCAGACGGATTAAAGCAGCTGTACGATTCTCTTGGTCTTGCGATGACCCTGCAGGATTTCAAGCATATCCAGAAGTATTTTGCAGGCGAGGAAAAGAGAGATCCTTCCATGACGGAGATTCGTGTGCTGGATACCTACTGGTCCGACCACTGCCGTCATACGACGTTTTCCACTGAACTGAAAAATGTCGCATTCGGAGATGGTTTTTACCGGGAACCGATGGAAAAAACCTACCAGAGTTATCTGGATGCGCGTGCAGAGATCTTTAAAGACCGTCCGGATAAGTTTGTCTGCCTGATGGATCTTGCACTGATGGCGATGCGTAAGCTTAAAAAAGAGGGCAAGCTGGAGGATATGGAGCAGTCCGATGAAATCAACGCCTGTTCCGTTATTGTTCCCGTTGAAATGGACTACGGCGATGGTCCTGTCACCGAGGAATGGCTCGTATTTTTCAAAAATGAAACCCACAACCACCCGACCGAAATCGAACCCTTCGGCGGTGCGGCAACCTGTCTGGGCGGCGCAATCCGCGACCCGCTTTCCGGCAGAGGTTATGTATATCAGGCAATGCGCGTGACCGGTGCAGCGGATCCTACCGTTCCGGTTGCGGACACCTTAAAGGGAAAGCTTTCCCAGAAAAAGCTGGTGCGCGGCGCAGCATCCGGTTACTCTTCCTACGGCAACCAGATCGGCCTGGCGACCGGTTATGTAAAAGAAATTTATCATCCCGATTATGTTGCAAAGCGTATGGAGATCGGCGCGGTTATGGGTGCGGCTCCGAGACGCAACGTCATCCGTGAAAACTCCGATCCGGACGATATCATCATCCTGCTGGGCGGACGTACCGGACGCGATGGCTGCGGCGGCGCAACCGGTTCCTCCAAGGTGCATACGGAAAAGAGTATCGAAACCTGCGGTGCTGAGGTGCAGAAGGGTAACGCCCCGACCGAAAGAAAGATTCAGAGACTGTTCCGCAGAGAAGAAGTTTCCCGTCTGATTAAAAAGTGTAACGACTTCGGCGCAGGCGGCGTTTCTGTTGCCATCGGCGAGCTGGCAGATGGTCTGACCGTTGATCTGGATAAGGTTCCCAAGAAGTATGCCGGTCTGGATGGCACAGAGCTTGCAATCTCCGAATCTCAGGAGAGAATGGCAGTTGTTGTTTCTCCGAAAGACGTTGATACCTTCTTAGGCTATGCGGCAGAAGAGAACCTGGAGGCAGTTCCGGTTGCGGTTGTAACCAAAGAACCTCGTCTGGTTTTAAACTGGCGCGGCAAGAGCATTGTAAACCTGTCCAGAGCATTTCTGGATACCAACGGAGCACACCAGGAAACCGATGTTTTTGTAGATGTTCCGTCGAAAGAAGATAACTATTTTGAGCAGTATGCAGTTCCTGCTGTAAAGGAAGCCGTAAAAGCCGGCGATCTGAAAAAGGCATGGAAAGCGCTGCTGTCGGATTTAAATGTCTGCTCCCAGAAGGGTCTTGTGGAAATGTTCGACTCCTCCATCGGCGCAGGCAGCGTGCTGATGCCTTACGGCGGTAAGTATCAGCTGACCGAGACCCAGGCGATGGTTGCCAAGCTTCCGGTCCTGAAAGGAAAGACCGATACGGTAACGATGATGGCATACGGCTTTGATCCGTATCTGTCCTCCTGGAGCCCTTACCACGGCGCAATTTACGCGGTTGTGGAATCCATGGCAAGAATCGTAGCGGCAGGCGGCGATTTCTCCGGAATCCGCTTTACCTTCCAGGAATATTTCCGCCGCATGACCCAGGATCCCGAACGTTGGAGCCAGCCTTTTGCGGCGCTGCTGGGCGCTTATGACGCGCAGATGGGATTCGGACTTCCGTCCATCGGCGGTAAGGATTCCATGTCCGGAACCTTTAACGATATTGACGTACCTCCGACGCTGGTTTCTTTCGCTGTGGATGTTGCAAAGGAAAAAGATGTCATCAGCCCGGAATTAAAACAGGCTGGAAACCGTCTGGTTCGTTTCTCCATTCAGAAGGATGCTTACGATCTGCCGGATTATGAGCAGGTAATGGCACTGTATGCAAAGATTACCGAGCTGATGGGCAAGGGCGTGATCGTTTCCGCATATGCACTGGACAGCTATGGTGTGGCAGCAGCCCTGTCCCGCATGGCATTCGGTAACGGACTTGGCGTTGCAATTGAGGAAACGGTTTCTGCAGAGGAGCTGTTTACAAACGGCCTTGGCGATCTGGTGGCAGAAGTTCCGGCAGACCGTCTGGCGGATATGGATGTTGCTTATACGCTGCTCGGCACGGTAACGGCAGAGCCGGTATTTACCTATGGAAACATGACCCTTTCCGAAAAAGAGGCGCTGGATGCGTGGAAGAAGCCTCTGGAAAAGGTATTCCCTACAAAGGCAGTCAAGGACACGGACGCAGTAGAAACCGGCCTGTATGAGACGAATCACATTTATGTATGCAAGAATAAAGTAGCGAAGCCTACCGTATTCATCCCGGTATTCCCCGGAACGAACTGTGAATACGACAGCACAAAAGCATTTGAACGCGCAGGTGCACAGGTTGTAACCCATGTATTCAGAAACCTGAGCGCAGAGGACATCCGTTCTTCCGTCGATGCGTTTGCAAAAGAGATCAGCCAGGCTCAGATCATCATGTTCCCCGGCGGCTTCTCCGCAGGCGACGAGCCGGATGGCTCCGCAAAGTTCTTCGCAACTGCATTCCAGAACGAGAAGATCAAAGAAGAGGTTATGAAGCTTCTGAAGGAAAGAGATGGCTTATGTCTTGGTATCTGTAATGGATTCCAGGCGTTAATTAAGCTCGGTCTGGTTCCTTACGGCGAAATCGTCGGACAGAAGGACGATTCTCCGACCCTGACCTTTAATACGATCAACCGTCACATTTCCAAGATGGTATACACCAAGGTGGTTTCCAACAAGTCTCCCTGGCTGCAGGGCGCTGAGCTTGGAAAAGTATATGTCAATCCAGCATCCCACGGTGAGGGACGTTTCGTAGCTCCGAAGGAGTGGATTGACAAGCTGTTTGCAAACGGACAGGTAGCAACCCAGTATTCCGATCCGGAAGGAAGGATTTCCATGGATGAAGAATGGAATATCAATGGCTCCTACAGTGCGATCGAAGGCATCACCTCTCCGGATGGACGTATCCTGGGCAAAATGGCGCACTCCGAGCGCCGCGACAGAAGCGTTGCACAGAATATCTACGGCGAACAGGATCTGAAGATCTTCGAGTCCGGTGTGGCATACTTTAAGTAAAAGGCTGTAAACAATAATTCCGAAGACCTCACAGAAGGGAGAAATCTCTTCTGTGGGGTCTTCGTGGTTATGGGGTAGTACCTTTTAAGGTAGTACGAAGATAGGACTATTATGGAACAATGCGATTTTGTGGGAGAATTTTATTCATGACAATAGAATGCTCGCAGAGCGTGCATTCTATTGTTGATAAAGGAGACACTGTATGGGAAAAGAAAAGCAGGCATTAAAACCGGATATTATCGTAAAGAATTATTGGCGCAATAAGGAACAGTTTGCTGATTTTTTCAACGCAGTGCTGTTTGATGGAAAGCAGGTCATCAAACCGAAAGAACTGGAGGATTTGGATACGGAAGAATCCTCCGTTTTGGAGCATAAAGAATATGCGGAAAGCATCGGAGCGTCGAGAGATACGGTCAAAATTCGAAAAAAGTCTACCGTATATGGCGTGGAATTTGTTATACTGGGAATGGAAGGACAGGAGCATATTCATTATGCGATGCCCATGCGGGTAATGGGGTATGATTATGCAGCTTATCAGAAGCAATATGTGGACAATGCGGCAAAGTATAAAACAGCAAAGAGCTTGACAGAAGAGGAATATCTGTCAAAAATGAAAAAGGATGATCGGCTGGTTCCTGTTATAACAGTTGTTGTTTATTATGGGGAAAAGCCGTGGGACGGTGCGGTGTCTCTGCATGGGATGCTGCATATTTCAGAGGAAATGAAGCCATTTGTCAATGATTACCGGATGCACCTCGTGGAAGCTAGAAAAAATGATCTGAAGCTGCATAATATCAACAACCGGGATCTGTTTAATCTGCTCGGTATTCTGTTGGATCGGAATGGAAAGCTTCAGGAAACAAGAGATCGGGCGATAAACTACGCCAGAGAGCATCGAGTGGAAAAGACAGTGATTATGACTGCTGCGGGTGCGGCAAACTGTAAAATAGATTATAATAAAATTGCCAGGAAAGGAGATGCTGATATGTGTACCGTGTTTGAAGAGACGAGGCGTGAGGGGATAGCAGAAGGAGAAGCAAAAGGAATTATTGAGACTGGATATGAATTTGGGATTTCAGAAGAAGAGATTCTTGCAAGATTACAGAAAAAGCTGAACATTTCTCTGGCAGAAGCGCAGGAGTATGTAAAAAAGTTCGGCAGAAAAAGTAAATCAGAAGATTCCGATGCAGAAGAAAATGGTTAAAATATAAAATTTTTCTGCATGTGAATAAGAGGAGAAATGAACAAAATTAACTATCAAAAAGAACTGGAACACCTGATCGATAAGCTTCCGGATCATCACCGGCGGCTGTTTTTGCACAGCTGCTGTGCGCCGTGCTCCAGCTACTGTCTGGAATATTTACGGCAGTATTTCGACGTGACGGTATTTTATTACAATCCAAACATCAGCTTTTTGGAGGAATACCGGCATCGGGTGGAGGAATTAAAACGTCTGGTGAGCACGCTGAATGAAGAGGCGAAAGGGTCTGAAATGCTGAACCAGATCGCACTTTTGGAGGGCACTTACGAGCCGGAAAAATTTTTCGAGGCGACGAAAGGGCTGGAGGACTGTCCGGAGGGCGGAGAGCGCTGCTTTATCTGCTACGAGCTGCGGCTGCGGGAAGCGGCGAGGCTGGCGGCAGAGGGCGGCTATGATTTTTTTACAACAACGCTGACGATCAGTCCGCTGAAAAATGCGCAGAAGCTCAACGAAATCGGCAGCCGACTGGCGGAGGAATATCATGTGGCGTGCCTGCCGTCGGATTTTAAGAAAAAGGGCGGCTATTTAAGGTCCATCGAGTTAAGCCGCCAGTACGACCTGTACCGTCAGGATTATTGCGGCTGCGTTTTTTCAAAGCGGGAACGCGATAAAAGGATTGTACAGGAAAGCTGAAACAGATATACTAAAAAGCAAAGTACGAAACATGGGCTTTCGAAACGCAAGACGATCAGAAACGGTCGATGAGTCCTAAAACAGGGCGCGGATGTCTGTCAGTGCGTTGTCGATGACATCGAACTGCCAGACGCTGTGTCCGGGAATCCTGTGCTCCGTCAGATAATAATGTCCGTCAAAGGAAGAGATATAATAAGGCGTTCCGCCTCCGGCAAAGTTGTCATAAATATCCTCCCAGCTGCCGGAAGAAAGATCGTTTAAATCCTGCACGCGCAGGATCGTCGCATAATCCTGATTGCCGGTAAGGTCGGTGGAAACGGTGATGTAAAACCAGTCTTGAATGTGTGTCAGCTGGATCATGCCGGAGATTTCGGCAGGAACCGGGAACCGTTCCAGGATCTTCAGGTCTTTTTTGCGGGTGCGCAGAATCGACTGATTGCCGGAAACAAAGTACAGGTCGTCGCCGTCGATTGTAAAGGAGCGGACATAAATCTGATCCAGCTCTGGCACAGAGAGGATTTTTTCGAGAGCAACAGAGGGACTGTCCGGGTCGGGACGGTAAAAGACGTACAATTGTCCGGTCATGGAGCTGAGTACATAAAAACGTTTTTCCGTTTCATCATAGACGACGTAATGCGGGCGAGTGCCGATTTCGTTGAAAAGCTGGGTAAGGTAAAACTGTCCGTCCTGTTTTTCAAAGATGAGGACGCGGTTGTTTTCGGTGTCATCTGCAAGATAAACGGTGCCGTCTCCTGCAATAGTGTGCCCGCGGTTGATCTGATCGGTCATTACATACCAGTCGGTAAGTAGAGCATCCGGTGTTTTCGAGGTCAGAATCTGATTGTGATAGCAGTCCACCAGAAAATAATCGTCACCGATTTTGGTAATCTGCGTGGGGACACTTAAGGATGGCTGCACATTTTTGACAGGTTCTGAGGAAACGGCTTCAACAGCTTCCGACCAGGAGAGCACCTGAGTGGAAGCGTTTTTTATGGTTTTCAGGATCAGGGCTGCCGCTGCAAAAATCAGGACAGCGAGCAGGATCAAAAAGATTGTAAGTTTTAAATGGGATAAATTTCTTCGTTTCATGTCCCAAAGTATAACATAACAAAAGAAAGGATACCACTATGAAAAAACTGTTGCAGGAATTTAAGGAATTTGCGCTGAGAGGAAATGTCATGGATCTGGCAGTCGGCGTTATCATTGGTGCTGCGTTTCAGGCGATCATCAATTCGCTGGTAAACGATGTGATTTCACCGCTGATCGGCCTGTTTGCCAATACAGATCTGACGTATTTGTCTGTGATGGTCGGGGATGTGGAAATCCGCTATGGTGCATTTTTGACCGCAGTGATCAATTTCATCATAATGGCAGTGATTATTTTCCTGATGGTAAAAGGGATGAATGCGCTGGCTGGTCTTGGCAAAAAGAAGGAGCCGGAAAAACCTGCTGTGAAAATGTGCCCTTATTGCAGAAGCAAGGTTGCGGCAGAGGCAACCCGCTGTCCGTACTGTACGTCTATGCTGGAAGTGAAAAAAGAAGATAAAAAAGAAGAAAAGAAATAATAGAATGCACGCTCTGCGTGCATTCTATTGTTTACGGTTCCGTCTTCGGAATCTGTACGCCGTCTGCATCCATATAATAGGAGTGCTTCCAGATCAGCTCGGAGATGGGAACTGGCTGATAGCCCTGATCCTCCAGATTGTCGATCAGGTCAGGAAGCGCCTGTGCGGTATAAACAGTTCCGGCATGGAACAGGAGGATAGAGCCGTTTTGGAGTTGGCGACTGTTTAAAATCCGATGGAGGATGTCCTGTGCCCCGTAGTCTTTCCAGTCCATGGAATTGATGTTCCACTGCACCGGATAACCGCCGGCTTCCTGGATGAGCCGGATAGCAGAGTTGTCATAGTTTCCGTCTTCAAAACGAAACAACGTCGTTTCAGAATCGGTAAGGCGATCAATTCGCTGCGTGAGATTTTCCAGTGTGAGCGTCTGTTCCCGGATGGAAAGAGATGCCTGCGTTGTCCACAGACCGCCGATATCGTGTCCGGCGTTGTGAATCGTACAGAGCAGCTCCGGATAGTTTTTTGCCCAGGTGTCGGAAACGAAAAAGGTGGCGTGCACATTTTTTTCTTTCAGAATTTCCAAAAGCTGCTGCATGTCTTGTGCACTGTAGGTGCAGTTGAAGGTCAGCGCGACTTTTTTCTGGTCGGTTTCGACACGGCAAATAGGCATAAATGTGCCGTTTACAGAGGCAGACGCCAGTGTTGTTACAGACGGAGGGGCGAGAAAAATGCACGCGCGGGCAAAGGCGAGGACGCCGAGCAAAAACAGGGCAGTTTGGAATGCAGACGAGCGGGAGAGACTGTGCAGAGAGGGAAAAACGGCATAGTGGCGCAGTTTATTTTGAATCAGATGAACGAAATCTCGGATCATGAAGGCTCCTGCCGGATTTTTGTTACAACTTATGAACGCAGGAAACGGAAAATCTCTATTTCACAAAAATTTCATAACCTTTTCGTGTGCTTTCTGGTACACTATAAAGACAGGCTGCAGGCGTTTGGCTGCAGAACAGAAGAGAAATGAAAGGAGACTGTTATGTTTTCCTGTATTTTATTTGACCTGGACGGAACGATCAGCGATCCGAAACAGGGAATTTGCGGTTGTGTGCAGTATGCGCTCAGAAGCTTTGGGATTGAAGAACCGGAGCTGGATCGGCTGGAGCCGTTTATCGGACCGCCGCTTGCAGAGAGCTTTATGAAATATTATAACTTTACGGCGGAGCAGGCGCAGGAGGCAGTTGAGAAGTACCGGGAGCGGTTTTCTGTAACCGGTAAATACGAAAATGTGCTGTATCCCGGAATGGGAGCGCTTTTGCATGATCTGAAGGCATCCGGGGCGACGCTGGCGATTGCATCGAGCAAACCGACCGTTTATGTGGAGGATATTCTGGTGCATTTCGGAATCCGGGAATATTTCGACATCGTGGTCGGAAGCGAGCTGGACGGAAGAAGAGTGCACAAAGAAGAAGTGGTTGCAGAGGTGCTGTCCCAGCTTGCAGCGCGGGGCGAAAGCGATCCGGATAAGATGGTGATGATCGGCGACCGCAGCTTCGATGTGGAGGGTGCGAAAGCGATCGGTGCACACTGCATCGCGGTGTCATATGGGTATGCACAGCCGGGAGAGCTGGAAAATGCCGGTGCGGAGATCATTGTCCGGGATGTGGAAGGACTGCGAAGCGTACTGCTGGGCGGCACACAGGCAGGAAGAGGCACGCAGGCAGGAACCGGCACGCAGGCAGGAAGAGACACGCAGACAGGAAACAGAGCGCAGGCAGGAAGAGATACGCAGGCAGGAAACAGCACGGCGACTGGATCGAATACCCTTTCAGAGCGCTACCGCGGCAGCGCTGCCAAAACGAAGACCAAATCCGGGCAGTTCTGGAGTGCAGTTGGAACCAGCGCGCTGGCGATGTTTGCCTATTATGTAATCAGTCTCCTAATCAGCAGCGTAATTTTGACGGCGGTATCGATTGTGTATGCCATCGGGCTGCAGGAGCTGGAGGGCTCTTCCTACAATTTCTGGCTGAATGTGGCGAGCGCACTCTCGACGTTCGGTGCATTTATAATCTGTTACGGAATCTGGCACAAAAAGATCCGGTTCCATTCGACAAAAGAAATCGATAAACTGTCCATCGTTCCGATGGTGATTTTGGCGGCGGCAATTGCAATCGGCATGAACGGCGTTCTGACATTGACAGAATTGTATCGGTTCTCTCCGACCTTTCAGAGGGTTTCGGAAATGCAGTTCGATACGCCGGTGTGGCTGGGAATCATTTCCTACGGCATTCTTGCGCCGCTGGGCGAAGAGATCGTTTTCCGCGGAGTGGTCTATGGACAGCTGCGCAAGGTGTTGAAGGTGCCGTATGCGGTGGTGCTTTCCGGACTGGCGTTCGGTCTGTTCCATGGAAATCTTGTTCAGGCGGTCTATGCGACCGTAATCGGCTGCCTGCTGGCGCTGGTGTATGAATGGTATGGAACGATTGCAGCGCCGATGCTGTTCCACAGCGTTGCGAACCTGTTTGTGTATGTGATGTTAGAGCTGTTGCCCTTTGGCGGCGTATTTTTAAGCGTTCCGTCCTGTGTGCTGTTTTTGGTGCTGTCAGCAGGAAGCCTGTTTTTATTGTGGATGCTGCAGGGAAAGACGGCATTGCGGCAAAAAGGATGAGCAGAGAAGAAGTTAAGATTAGCTGGTGACAGCGCCTGCATTGCGACGAGAAGAGGATCCTTTGTGAGATACGCTGACCAAAAAGAGCGAGGAAGCTATACGATACAGCTTCCTCGCTCTTTTATGACAATGGAAGGTTCACGGAGCGTCGTGTATTTTATAACAGGACAATACACAGCCGCTTATCCTTATTCATGACAATAGAATGTACGCTCTGCGAGCATTCTATTGTTTACAGCAGCTGGATTCCGTGGGCTTCCGCTTCTTTGCGGATTTCCTCCGGCCAGATGGAGCACTGTACTTCTCCGATGTGCGCCTTGCGCAGGAAGAACATACAGATACGGGACTGACCGATACCGCCGCCGATGGTGTAAGGCAGCTCTTCGTTGAGGATTGCTTTCTGGAACGGAAGTTCTGCGCGCTCGGGACAGCCGGCTTTTTCCAGCTGGGACAGCAGAGCCTCTTTGTCTACGCGGATACCCATAGAGGACAGCTCCAGGGCGATGTCCAGAACAGGATAGTAAACGAGGATGTCGGCGTTCAATGCCCAGTCATCGTAGTCGGGTGCACGACCGTCGTGGGGCTCGCCGTTTTCGAGCTTATCGCCGATCTGCATGATACAGACAGCGCCCTTTGCTTTGGTGATGAAATATTCACGCTCCTTGGGCGTGTTGTCCGGGAACATGTCTGCAAGCTCCTGGGTGGTGATGAAGAAAATCTCACGGGGCAGAATCTCTTCGATGTAATCATACTGGATCGCCATGTACATTTCCGTTTTGCGCAGCGCCTTGTAAACGTCGCGGACGGTTGCCTTTAAGGTTTCCAGGTTGCGATCCTTTTTATCGATGATCTTTTCCCAGTCCCACTGATCGACGAAAATGGAATGGATGTTGTCAGTCGTTTCGTCGCGGCGGATGGCGTTCATATCCGTGTAAAGACCTTCGCCAAGAGAAAATCCGTATTCCTTGAGCGCGTAGCGTTTCCATTTTGCAAGGGACTGTACAACCTCTGCGCGGTAATCGTTCTGCTCGAGAATGCCGAAGGAAACCGGGCGCTCATAACCGTTTAAGTTATCGTTCATGCCGGAAGCGGGATCGACGAATAACGGAGCAGAGACACGCAGAAGGTTTAAATGACGGACCAGAAGACTCTGGAAAAAGTCCTTCACCGTCTTAATACCGATCTGGGTATCGTGCAGGTTCAGGGCGGAGGAATAATTCTCCGGGATGATTAAGTGTTCCATATTACCTCTTTTCTGCCGCAGGGCGGCATATTTCAATAATCTTAGGAAGCTGTAAAAAAGTGCAGCGGACGTTGGCTTCTGACAGAAGCTCAGGGAATCAGGAATCAAACGTCTTATGGTGCAGGTACGAAACGCTGCACCAGTTAAAAATTATAGCATAAAATCAGCCGGGTGTCAGGATTTTTTTCCCAAACGCTTCTGAGCAACTCCGATTCCGATAAACACAAGCAGGCAGATCAGGCTGACGATCAGACCGGTGGTCAGACCTGCAGGGCGGTAGGAAAGCTCAATCGTGTGGCTGCCCTCCGTCAGCGGAACGGATAGAAATACACCATCATACACGTCGTAGTCTGCGGCTTCTCCGTCCACCTTCATTGTCCAGCCGGGTTCGTCCGCGATGGATAAAATCAGCCGACCGGCTTTGGTGACGTCGACATGTCCGGTCACATGGCTGGAATCATAAGAATCTACCGTAAAGGGCTGCTCAGAGAGCGTCTGCAGTGTGCGGGACAAAACTGCTTCATCCAGGCGCACAACAACGGCATTCAGCACGCTATCTTCGTCGTTGGTCAGTGTTACATGGTCGCCGGTTTCGTGACGACCGAGATCGAGGATATAGTCATATTTGACTTTTTTATACGTTTTGTTGACGCTGGCGGAAGAGATCGAAACGGTATCGATCTTGGAGCTTTTACAGTAAGCGTAGTAATGCCCCTCCGTGTATACATCAAAGAAAGCCTGATTGCCGGATTCCTCTGATTCGATGGGAACAAAGAGCGGATCGGAGGTTGAAACAGAAGCCGCCATCTGATTCTGTACCTCGAACGGGTCGGAGGTCTCTTCAGAAAAATCAGAGGAAGAAAGATCCTGTCCATCCTGCAGGATAAATCCCGCAGGCAGCGTATAGTTGTTTTGGTACAGGTAAACGCCGTCCTGCTCGTCGATCAGCGTGTAGAGGCTGGAATCCTCTGCATCGGAGCGGGAAAACAGGTAGCGGACATTTAAAAGCGCTGCGGAAAGCGGCGTCTGACCGTCAAAGCAGTAAAATACCTTGCTTTCGCTCATGCCCATGCGGTCGTACCAGTCCTGAACCGCCGCGTTGGAGGTGGAAGAAAACAGCGACGCTGTCGGATAGCCTGCCAGCGCACCGTCATTTTTGGTGACGCGGCTGAGCTTTTCGTAGCGGTAAAAATCGGAATCTTTTTCTTCATTACGAGCAACTAACTCCCGGTAGGCGGGAATGCTTTCCAGATAGCTGCTGCGGCTGGTGGTGGAAACGCTCGTCAGCGCCATGTTGTAGGTGGATTCAAAAGCGACCAGCGCCAGCACGGCGATTGCAATCGCGCGCTGATACGGGAGGCTGTCTGCAGGCTGTTTTTCTTTTCCTTTTTTCCAGGCATAGAGCAGCAGCGCGTAGGCAGCAAGCAGGCAGGCGCTCAGCACAAAGGTGCCCTGGGTAAAGGCGTCGTCCTCCACGAGCTTTCCTGCCAGCAAAAGATAACCGAGCCCGCAGGTGAGGGAGACAAACAGCTCGCGCACGGTAAAGCCGTCGAGCTTTGAAAATGCCTCATAGCACATCAGCAGCACGAGCAGGATGTACAAAAAGGACTGACGTGCCGGAAGCGAATCCGGGTAGTTGAAACCGTGCCAGATGAAATTCAGGGTATTGACCGAGAAGCTGACGATGAAAAAGGCGCATAATACCAGTCTGCCGAGCTTTTCCTTCAGAGGGATTTTTCGGTTGACGATATAGAGCGGAATCAGGAAAAAGACTGCGCTGGAGCAGAAAATATTCGGCCAGTGATCCAGACCGGTTTCCCGGGATACACCGGTCGCATGCCGCGCGATTACGTCGAAGAAGGAAAAGTACCAGTTGATCTTTTCCGGAAAGTTGAATTCGGAAAATTCAGTCGCATGCAGGGCAGCGATTTCCGGGATCAGCAGCACGGAGGCGAGACCGCCAGCCAACAGGGAAAATAAAGCAAAACGTCCGATTGAGCCAAGCAGCCTTGCGCGGAACGCTTTCCAGCCATCAGAGCCAAACAGGTTCGGTACGAGCACGAGAAAGTACAGGCACAGGAAGATGCAGACCATGATGGAAAGGTAATAGTTCGATAAAATGCACAGCCCGAGGGTGATGCAGTAGAGGCTGTATTTTTTTTCGAAGACCAGCTTTTCCAGACCGAGAACGATCAGCGGAGCGAGGACGAGGGTATCCATCCACATGACGTTCCAGTTATATGCGGCAACGAAGCCGGACATCGCATAAAATGTGGAAAAGAACAGGACAGAAAGGTCGTTTGTGTGGAATTTTTCTGTCAAAAGCCAGGAAAAGGTGAAGCCGCACAGACCGATTTTGAAAACGACCATGTAGCTCATAAATTCGATTAAATATTTTTCGGGCAAAAGGAGCATCAGCCAGTTGAACGGGCTTGCACTGTAGTAGCCGTAAAGAGACAGGTAATTGGAGCCCATACCGATGCGCCAGGAGTAGTAGAGCGGTTCGCCGTCGCGCACTTTCCGGACAAATTCTTCCAGAAAGGGGACGTACTGATGGTACATGTCGGAGTGCATGAAGCTCTGATCTCCGAAGGGATAAATGCCGTTGCCGATAAAAATCGCTATCATGGAAAGAAACGGCAGCAGGAAGGAAAAGAAACAGATCTTTTTTTTCATAAAAAAGGAAATCCTCCGCGGTTTAGTCAAAAAGCAGGTAATACTGCAGGGTCTGATAATCATAAAGCAGATCTTTTTGCTTGGATGCAGTGGTAAAGGTTCCGTCGGACAGCGTTACATGGTTGGCTGAAATGACGGGTACTTCCGTGCGCAGCTGCGACAGGAAGTTATCGTAAGCGGATTTTGGAAGCCCGGCGACGTCCAGCGTCTTTGCCGCAAGATAGTTTGCGCTGATTTCCAGGTCGCTTTCCGCTTCGATATCGAAGTTTGCCCAGATAAAGAACGGAACCTTGTAGCGCAGCGCCTCTTCCTCGTCGGTTAAGTCCGCGTCATCTTTGCCGTTTAATTTCCAGACCGGACGTACGACGGAATCGGCAGGCTGATGATCTCCGAAAAAGACGATCATGGTAGGTTCCTCCTGTGCTTCAAAGTAAGAAACCAGGTTCTGGATGGCGCTGTCAGACAGCCTGATCAAGGACAGGTACGCCGGAAGCAGCTTGGAATCCGAGCCTTCTACCGTGATATCGGGAGAAAAGTTGTCGTAATCCGCCCAGTCACTGTAGGAGGAATGGTTCTGCATCGTCACGTTGAATAAAAACAGCGGCGTGTCCGCATCTTTTTCCTCGTAGAGCTTTATGATCTTTTCATAGTTGCCCTCGTCACTGACATATTTGCGCACAAGGGGAGAATCTGTGAAAAATTCCTGAAAGTGCATCTCGTCGAAGCCGAGCTTGGGATAAACGAGATTTCTGTCCCAGCCGGCGGCGCGGTACGGGTGCATCGCAATCGTGTAATAGCCGAGGGAGGAAAGATAGGAGGCCATCGAAGGCGTCTCTTTTTTCACATACTGCTGATACGGGATACTTCCATAAGGAAGAAACGCCATTGAAGCGCCGGTCAGGTATTCAAATTCTGTGTTGGCAGTGTTTCCGCCCTTGACGGAGACATTTAAGTGACCGGAAATCGTGTTATCCGCGCCGTCGAGCAGGCTGTGCACGAAGGGCATATAATCCTCGTTCGTTGTAAAATCGCCGAGCACGGACGGATCGGAAAACGCCTCGTTCATGATGACGATGATGTTCGGCTTTTGTGCATTGTCCGAAGGTGTTCCATCGGCTTCCTGAGAGCCGGTATCATAGGATGCCAGCAGCTCCTTGGCGTTTTCTGCGCTGTAACCGGAGGGCTTATCAACAGAAATGTACTGAAGCTCCATTAAAAACGCAGTTACAGTACCATTTTTAAATTGAATCGTCGTCGGAGTGAAAAGCTTGTTGTAAAGGTGAAGCTTCTGCTCGACGATGTCCTCACTGTGCAGCATTTTCGTGTAGCCAAAGCATAAAAGACCGCAGGAAAGCGCGAGGCAGACGCGGGCAATCCGGGCTTTTTTATTTTTTTTCGGAAAGCCTTTTTTCAGGAAAAATTCCAGAACCAGAAGCAGGACAAAACAGATCAGCACGATTACTGCGGTGCGGTTCAATTTGTATTCGTAGTTGTCCGCGACGCTGGCAGCGGTCGAGATCGAAAGAATGTCCCACGGCTGGATGGGCGCGCCGCGAAATTCCAGGACGAAATAGTTTGCAAGACCGTAAACGGCGCAGAAGGCGGTTTCGATGCCGAGTGCGCGGCTGATCCTGCCGGTCAGTGCAAATAAAAACAGTGCTGCAAATTCAAACAGTGCCAGATTCATCCCCTGTATATACGGTTTCATGGTCTGGAACGGATTATGCGTGTACCATTCCAGCAGATAAAAATTCAGAACAGGGCCGATCAGCAGAAAAATCCAGGGACTGCTTTTTTTCAGCCAGACAATCCATTTTTTCATAAAACTCCTCTTTTCGTGTAAGGTAAATTCGTTTTCTGTTCCATAATAGTCAGGACTTTGAGGGATGTCAAGGGAGGAAAACGCATATATATAAGAAACAGAAAAAGCTTTCGTTTTTCTTAATAAAGTTTAAATAGGAAAAAAAGAAAGCCTATGTTACAATAAACCAACTGGAGGAAATGCGGACATGGACGATAAAAAAAGGGATCTGATCCCGGTGGCGGCGATTGCTCTTTTTCTGGTAATTATCATCGCGCTGTGCGCAGTACGGCTGCATCAGCGCAGGGAGACACGGGCAGAGATCGCAGAAACGGAAAGCACGCAGATATGGTACAGCGAGGAACAGGCAGAGTCTGCAGAATCAGAGACGAAGGACGCAGCGGATCAGACGGAAGAAACAACAGCGGGGAAAAAGCAGACGACGGAAAGGGGACAGCAGGAGGATGAGACGCTGACAGAGCATCCGGACAGCAAACTTCCCGCAGGCAAAGGGAAGGAAAGTCAGGGGGCCAAGCAGGAGGGCAACCTCCGGACGGTGAGTGGAAACGATCCGTTATCCGGCGCGGAGAGTGCGAACAAGACAAACGAAGAGATGCTTCTGGAGATGTCCGGTTACTGGGAACAGGATAATATGGACGCGGTGGAGGATCTGGCGATGCTGCCCTGGTATATGAGGATGTCGTCGGATATTTCGGATGCAAACAGCTTTTATTATTATGGCGAGCGCAGCAGCGCAGGACAGCCGGACGGAACCGGAATCGCCTGCTATGCGGATAACGCCTATTACTACGGCGAGTGGTCGAATGGCAAACGCGAAGGCAACGGCAAGTGGGTGCGCTTTTACGTTTATTATGACGATGACACCACGTCGGACCGCGCGTACCGCGAGCATATGTATGCCGGAGAATGGAAAAACGACCTGCCGGACGGTGAAGGACAGGAGCATTACGAGCTGGATATGAGCAAGGCTGCCAAAAAGGAGCGCTACATCCAGAATGTGATCGGAACGTTCCGCAGCGGCTTCTACAGCGGAGAAATGTACCTGACGACGTTAAATTGGGACGGCAATCAGGAAGAGTGGAATGGCTTTGCGGACGCGGGAATCTGGAGCCCCTACGGAGCCGGTTCGAACCGCAAGGAGGTACCGGTCTGCCAGGATGTGGACGATGATAACAATTACCTTTGGCTGTCCGTGCGCGACAACAAGAATCGTGGAATCTATGAGCTGATGCCGTAAAACCCTTGACAGAAGTTTCAAAAGCTCGGTATAATAATTGAGTTATACGAAAGAGAAACCTTCGGCAGTCGAAACAACCGGCTGCCGAAGGGGTGAGCGGTCATGGCGGAATTGGCAGACGCGTTGGTTTTAGGTGCCAATGGGCAACCGTGTGGGTTCGAGTCCCACTGACCGCATGCAAAGAAAAGGATGCCGCCCGGTAATCAGAGCCTTTGAGCTGATTGATCGGGCGGCATCCTTTTTTGGCAACGAAAGGAGTAAATATCATGGAGGGGACTTTAGATTACAGATGGCAGAAAAAGGCTGTGCACAGATCGTGATGAAAAGCGATTCCAAAAAAGCGAACGCATCCAATGGCAGTTTTGCGTGGGGCTTGCGGTGCCTCAAAATATGTATTCGGTCTGACGCAAACATTTCTTTGATAGAACGATATATCGACAGGGTGTTGACAAAATATAAAAAAGTGCTATAATTTATTTCAACAATAAAAGGGAGTAGCCAGCACCGAGAGGTGGTTTGAAACCGTCACCCCGACAAGCAGCCAGATGATAATCGATTTGCTGCAGATGTCCGTATTAAATGAAACGCGCGAGACTTTTATTGCAGCTGTCAGGCTGTAATAGAGGCCTCGTTTTTTTGTTTCGTTGGAAAGGGTGTCCATAGGAAACAAAACCCTCCGGGGGAAAAGCACTTTTCCGGAAAAGTCGCCTGGCAGCGACCGAAGCTATTTACTTTACGAGTCCACCAGACCGGTGGAGAAAAGGAGAATGAGTATGTTTACAGGAATTAGTTTAGGAGCTGTTGTTGCCATAATCGCAGTGATCGCGCTGCTTGGAATTATCGCTTCCGGGTATGTGAAAGCACCTCCGGACACGGCATTTATTATTTCCGGCCTGCGCAAAAAGATCATTATCGGGAAATCGAGTATCAAGATCCCGTTTCTGGAACGTCTTGACAAGCTGAGCTTAAAGCTGATCCCGATCGATGTGAAGACAGAAGCAGCGGTGCCGACGGCGGATTACATCAACATTCAGGTGGACGCAGCAGTTAACGTCAAGGTTTCCAGCGAGCCCGAAAAATTAAAGCAGGCAGCAGAAAACTTCCTGAATCAGAACACCCAGTACATTGCGCAGGTAGCGAGAGAGGTTCTGGAAGGCAACATGCGTGAGATTGTAGGCCGCATGCGTCTGGAGGAAATGGTCAGCGACCGTCAGAAATTCGCGGACCTGGTAAAGGAAAATGCCGAGCCTGACCTGGCTGCCATGGGTCTGGACGTTGTCAGCTTCAATGTGCAGAACTTTACGGATTCCAATGGTGTCATTGATGACCTTGGTATCGACAACATTTCCCAGATCAAGAAAAAGGCAGCGATTGCAAAGGCTGAGGCAGAAAAAGAAATTGCAGTAGCAAAGGCGGAAGCGGATCGTCAGTCCAACGACGCGCGGATCAATTCCGAAAGAGAGATCGCTATCAAGAACAACGAGCTGGATATGCAGAAGGCAGAGCTTCAGAAAAACGCGGACAGCAAGCGGGCGGAAGCGGATGCGGCATATGAGATCCAGAAAGAGGAACAGCGAAAGACCATCGAAGTAACTGCGGCAAATGCCAACATTGCAAAAGAGGAACGTCTGGTGCTCTTAAAACAGCGTGAAGCAGAGACGATGGAAAAATCGCTGGATGCACAGGTTAAGAAAAAAGCGGAAGCGGAGAAATTCGAACGTCAGCAGAAAGCGGAAGCAGAGCTGTTTGAACGCCAGAAAGAAGCGGAAGCAAAGAAATTTGAAACGGAAAAGGCTGCAGAGGCGCAGCGTGCGAAGGCGGAAGCAGATCTGTTCTCTAAAGAACAGGAAGCCAAAGGTATCCGCATGGTCGGCGAAGCCGAAGCAGAAGCGATTCGCGCCAAAGGTGTTGCGGAGGCGGAAGCGATGGAAAAACGTGCGCAGGCTTATCAGAAATACAACAACGCGGCAATGGCGGAAATGCTCATCAAGGTGCTGCCCGATATCGCAGGCAAGATCGCAGAGCCTCTGACCCAGATCGACAAGATCACGATCATCGGCGGTTCGGACGGATCAAACGGCGTGGACCAGGTAGCAGGAAACGTACCGGCAGTGATGACAAAGCTGTTTGAAACCATGAAAGAAACCGTGGGCATCGACCTTGCGGAAGTTGTAAAAGCGGGAACCTATGATGCAAAAGTGAACCGCAATATCACGATCAACGCAGACGGAGCAAAGCAGGCAGCGGAGGTATTGAAGCAGGAAACTGCTGCAGAAGCATCGGCGGAAATCGCAGAGTAAACAGCTTGGATTGTATTGAAAAAATGTTTTAAACGCATATAATAGAGATATGATAATTGGATGCGGCATACTATAAGGGGAGGTGTTAAATATAGCAACTTCGAGTATTAAAAAGAACTTTTTGGTTTCTGGAGAAAAACAGGCAGAATTGTTTGCGGATGCGATTGAAAGTTCCTATATGGAATCTCTCTGCAGAAAGACGGAAAATGAGTTGAGAATTACCCATCTGCGCGAAGCAGAAGACATCAGAAAGTTTATGGCGAAGAGAAAAGAGGTAAATGCTTAACGAGGTTACAGTGTTAAACATTCGTGAGTATTTGACTGTAACAGAAAATCCCGGCAAAGCCCCTAAAAAAGGCTCTGCCGGGATTTTTTTACGGAAGCGCTTACGCGTCCTTTCCCTGCCCCTGCGGCGCATTGCGCAGGGTATCCTTCTGCATCCATTTTCCACGCTTATAATAGAGGATAAACAAGATCGATGTAATGGTCCAGGTCAGTGGATAGGAAAATGCCACTGTTGCGACCTCGTGTCTGAGGGGAACGGCAATCGTGATCCAGAGGATTCTCAGGACACAGACCCCAAAGCAGGTCAGCAGCATCGGGAAAAAGGAATCCCCGCAGCCGCGGCAGGTACCGGAAAGGATTTCGATGCAGATGTAAGTAATGTAGGCGGGAGAAACGACACGCATCATGCCGATGCAGATGTTGATGACATTGGTATCGCGTGTGAATAAAAGCAGGATCGTTCCGCCGAAATTCAAAACGATAAAGCTGAGGAAAAGGCTGGTCACGGCAGCAAGACCGAGACAGATGCGGACACTTTTTTTGATACGGTCGTATTTTCCGGCGCCGAAATTCTGCCCGGCGAAGGTCGTGATGGAAACGCCGTAAGCACCCATAATCATCCAGAAAATGCTGTCCACTTTTCCATAAGCGGTCCAGGCTGCGATTGTATCGGTTCCGAAGGAGTTGATGGAGGACTGGATCAACAGGTTGGAAATCGAATACATTGCGGACTGCAGACCGGCAGGCAGACCGATTTTGATGATATCAAATAAAAGATCGCGGTGAAACCGGATTTTGGAAACGATCAGGCGATAGGAATCCTGGGTGTGCAGCAGGGCGATCAGTGTCAGGATCGCGGAGAAAAACTGGGACGCAATCGTCGCAATCGCAGCTCCGGCAACGCCCATGCCCAGCACGGCGACAAATAAAAGGTCGAGCACAATGTTGACCAGACAGGAAGCGATCAGGAAATAGAGCGGCCGTTTGGAATCGCCGACAGCGCGCAGAATACCGGAGCCCATGTTGTAGATCATGGACGGAATCGTGCCGAGATAATATATTTTCATATAGGTCAGGGAAAGGGAAAGGATGTCGTCCGGCGTTCCCATCGCGGTCAGGGCAAAGCGTGCGGAAACAAGACCGATCAGCATAATTACAACGCCGCCTGCAATCGCCAGTGCAATAGCGGTATGAACGGAATCACTGACCCTGCGCCGGTTGTCTGCGCCGTAATACTGGGAAATGATAACAGTTGCACCGGAAGAAAGCCCGACGAAAAAGCCGACGAGCAGGTTGATAATCGTGGAAGCAGAGCCACCAACAGAGGCAAGCGCTTCCTTACCGACAAAGTTGCCGACGATGATCGCATCCGCAGTGTTATAGAGCTGCTGAAAAAATGTTCCAAATAAAATAGGGAAAAAGAAAATCAGAAGCTGCTTCCAGATGACTCCTTCAGTGATCTGATTTGTTGTGTTTTGTGCTGCCTGCTTACTCATAAAGTAAAAAAATCCTCCGTTTTTAAATACTACACAAGGTCAGTATAGACTTGTCTGCAAAGAAACACAAGACACTATGTAAAACATCGAAAAAATGCTATACTTAGTGTACAGTTCACGAAGGGAGCGCCGCTTTATGAGCAAAAATAGAAATCGAACCAGACGGATTTACGGAATCATTCTGACATCGTTTATTATCATATGGATAGGAAGCGTTTCTCTCCAGATGCTGAGCAATCGGCATAATGCCTGGATCGCCAGCGAGATGATCCTGCAGCAGCTGGAGGACGTGATCGAAGAAAATAAAGAAAGCTATCAGACGCTTCTGGAAACCCTGAAGGAAGAGTATACGCTGCGGGCAGAGACAGTGGCAAATCTCCTTGAAATGGAAGGAAGACTATATCAGACCACAGAGGAGTACCGCAAGATCGCAAAACAGCTGCGTGTGGACGAAATTCACATTATCAATACGGGCGGGTGTATCGTGGCAGGAACAAATCCGGAGTATTTTGGCTACAGCTTTTCTTCCGGCGAACAAATGGGATATTTTAAGCCCATGCTGACAGATAAAACGCTTTCCATGTGTCAGGATATGGTGCCGAATACTGCAGAAGGCAAAATGATGATGTATGCCATCGTCTGGAATTCTTCCGGCACGGCCATGATCCAGATTGGCATTACCCCCAGCCGACTGCTTGCAAAAATGAACAGTGCCAGCGTGGAAAATCTGGTTCGGCAGATGCCGATCACCTCCGGAATGAATATTTTTCTGCTAAATGCCACCACAGGAAAAATGCTTGCAACCACGCGGCAGGATGTATTGCTCTATGAGCTGCAGGATTCCGACCGGCTGGAAGAAGGAAACCTGCAGGAAGGAAAGCGGTATCGGACCAGTGTGAAAATCAGTGACAGACAGCAGTATCTGGTCTATGAAAAATATGGGGAATATAATCTTGCAGTTTCCTACGACATTTTAGAGGCAAACCAAAATCTGATCTATGTTGCAGCAACCATGTTTCTGGTATTGGTGCTTTCTTTTTTGATCATTTTTTATATTACGGAGCGCTCGATCGCTGCGATTGATAAAAATGAAGAGGAGTTAAAGCAGGCGAAGGAGGCGGCAGAGCGTGCAAATGCAGCAAAAACCGGATTTTTGTCCCGAATGTCACATGATATCCGGACACCGTTAAACGGCATTATCGGAATGATCGAAATCAGCGACCGCCACAGGGAGGACAGAGCGCTGGTGGATGCAAACCGTGCGAAGGAAAAGGTTGCGGCAAAGCATCTGCTGGAGCTGATTAACGATGTACTGGAATTTAACAAGCTGGATGAAGAAAACCTTCAGCTTACGAAAGAGCCGTTTTGCTTAAAAGAGCTCTGGCAGGAAATTATCACGATCGTGGAACCCCGGGCAGCAGATAAGGGAGTTCTTTTAAAATATGAAGAACAGACAGAAGGTACAGCAGTCGGCTGTGTGCTTGGAAGCTCTCTGCATGTCAGACAGATCTTTATCAATATTTTGGGAAATGCGATCAAATATACGGATGCCGGAGGATATGTCCTGTGTCAGGTGACTATAAAGGCTATCGGGGAAAATCTGATATCCTGTCAGACAGTGATTTCGGATAACGGGATCGGCATGAGCACAGCATTTCTTCCCCATCTGTTTGAACCCTTTTCCCGGGAAAATACCGATAAAAAAAGTGTAACCCAGGGAACCGGACTGGGAATGTCCATCGTCAAGCATCTGATCGACAAGATGGACGGAACCGTTACGGTGGAGAGCAAAAAAGGAGTTGGAACCATATTTACGGTCACGCTCCTGTTTGAAGGGCTCAAGGAACAGGAATGTAAGAAAATCGAAGAAGAGGATCAGAACGTGGATCTTTCCGGAATGCGTGTGCTTCTTGCAGAGGACAATGAGCTGAATATGGAGATTGCGGAAACCTTTCTGACAGATGCAGGTGTACAGATCACAAAGGCATACAATGGAAAAGAAGAGGTGGAGCGCTATCTGGAGCAGCCGGCAGGTACCTTTGATGCGATCCTGACCGATCTGATGATGCCGATCATGGACGGCTGCGAGGCGGCACGGGCGATCCGCAGCAGCGGCCGTGCAGATGCCGAAAGTATCCCAATCATTGCTTTGACGGCCAACGCCTTTTGGGAGGATGCAGAACGGGTGAAGCGGGAAGGAATGAATGAGCATCTGCCCAAACCGCTGGACGTTGGGAAAATGCTTTCCGTATTGGCAAAATACAGGAAATAGGGGCTGTGACGGAAGCATTTTTGGAAAGCTTTCCGGCTTGTCAAATACCTGGTTCTGACATACAATACTGATATGCGGCAGGAAATGGGGCCTTTTCGAACATGGAAAAGGAGATAGTGTGAAAAATAAGCGTGATCGATTATTTTTCACACAGCTCTTTGTGCCGCAGGCGTCACAAAGTAGCCAGGATCGCAGCGCAGAACTGGAAGTTCTGCTCGCGGTTCCTTCGGCGCAAAGCGCCTGCGGAATGGAGGATAAAATGCCGATATTTCAAACAGTTGCTGCGGCATGCCGCGCCGCAGGAGAAAAGTTGAGATCCTGGAAACAGAAAAAAAGAACAGACCGGCTTTGGAGAGTGGTTTTATGGGGAATTCTGTGGGCAATGCTATGTCCGACGCTAGGGGCCTGTGGGGCACAGCGGGAAGAGCTCTTTTTGTCGGAAAAGGAAAGCATAGCCTATGGGGATGGAAACCGCAAAGTAGAATCAAAGGTCGAAGACACGGATCAAAACCGCGAGGCTGAACCAAATGCCGGGAATACAGTCCAAAACCGCGAGGCTGAGTCAAATGCCGGGGACACGGATCAAGACCGCAAGGCTGAGCCAAGTGCCGGAAGCACAGACCGGACAGAGCTCTCCGATGCTTCCTCAGAGGAAGCAAAAACCCTTGTGGTGCACATCTGCGGAGCAGTATCCGCTCCGGGGGTATATGAGCTTCCGGCAGGCAGCAGAATTATAGACGCCGTGGAGGCCGGAGGCGGTTTTTTGCCGGAAGCGGATGAAGCATGCTGCAACCTGGCGGAAGAAATCGTGGACGGTTGTCAGATTTATATCATGACAAAATCGGAAAGCTGCGCCGACGGACAGACAGAAAAGAAAGCCGGGATCCAGACTTCGCCGGACGGCGATATGCAAACGACAGATAGAAATGTGCGAAGCAACAGCGCTCCGGCCTTGGAGAACGGTCTGGTCAACCTCAACACAGCGGACGTTGCTGCACTCATGACGCTGCCTGGAATCGGGGAAAGCCGGGCAAAGGCGATCATAAGCTATCGGGAGCAGCATGGAGCGTTTGCAAAGATTGAGGATATCATGAAAATCAGCGGAATCAAGCAGGCTGCATTTTCAAAAATCAAAGATAAAATTACAGTTTAATCATAGACAGAAAGAATCCGGACAAACAGCGAGAAACGGATTGTCCGGTCGGGAAAAGGGAGAAACATGGCAAAGAAAGTTTTGGTTGTGGACGATGAAAAGCTGATTGTAAAAGGAATCCGGTTCAGTCTGGAGCAGGACGGAATGGAAGTGACCTGCGCATATGACGGAGAAGAGGCACTGCTGTGTGCGAAAGAGCAGAAATTTGATATGATTCTGCTCGACATTATGCTGCCAAAACTGAGCGGAACCGAAGTATGCCAGCAGATTCGGGAGTTTTCGGATGTTCCGATCGTAATGCTCACAGCCAAAAACGACGACATGGACAAAATCATGGGACTGGAATACGGCGCAGATGACTATATCACCAAGCCCTTTAACATCCTTGAGGTAAAGGCGCGCATCAAGGCGATCATGCGCCGTACCTCTGCGAGAGGACAGATCGCAAAGCCGGAAAGCATTCTGGAAAGCGGAGATATGCGGGTAGACTGCGAAAGCCGCCGCGTCAGCATTTCCGGCAGAGAGGTCAATCTCACTGCAAAAGAATTCGACCTGCTGGAGCTTTTGATCCGTAATTCGAATAAAGTCTACAGCCGCGAAAAACTTCTGAACCTCGTCTGGGGCGCAGACTATCCCGGGGATGTCCGCACCGTAGACGTCCACATCCGCCGCCTCCGCGAAAAAATTGAAACCAACCCCAGCGAACCTCGCTACGTCCACACCAAATGGGGAGTGGGATACTTCTTCCGCGTATAAGCAGAACCGGACTACGGATGAAAAATGGCGAACTTTCTGCTCGCAGAAAAGTTCGCCGGTTTTCAGACGGTAACCCGGTGAGCAACGCGAACTGGACCTTTTGCGAAGCAAAAGGTCCGGTTTCCCGTCGGCAGCCCCATCCTTTTATCCCCCGGAGGAATCCATGAACACAAGCAGCAAAACCCCCGGATTATTCCGGCGGCTCACTTATAAAATTCCGATCTTCCGCAGCCTGAAGGCCTACATTTTCCTCCTGATGCTGATCATCGGAATCGTGCCCAGCGACATCATGCGGCTGGGCATTCTGAATAATTACGAAGAACGTGCGGTGAATCTGCGCGGCTCGGACGTCGCGTCCCAGTACCGGATTATCGCAAACCACCTGGTCAATTACAACTACCTGCAAAATCCAACCTCCGATGTCGTCAATGCCGAGCTGGAGCAGATGTCCAACCTGTATGACGGCCGTGTGCTGATTATCAACAGCAATTTCCGCATTGTGAAAGACACCTACGCCATGAGCGAGGGGAAAACGATGATTTCCGAGGAGGTGATCAAGTGCTTCCGCGGGGAAAGTACGACCCGCTACGACAAGACGAACGGCTATATCGAGATGACGGTTCCGATTACGGAGACGGTAGACGGGGAAAAAGGGCAGACGAACATCGTACGCGGCGTGATTCTGGCCAGTGCATCGACAGACAGCATTGCGACGACGCTGGACATCCTGAGCCGGAAAGCCCTGATTCTGGAAATTCTGATGGGAATTATCATTATCGGCATCGTCTTTTTCTTTTCGCACATCCTGATTATGCCCTTTAAGCGCGTAACCCAGGCGATCAGTGAGGTCAAGGACGGTTTCACGGACGAGCCGATTTCCGTACCGGATTATCTGGAAACCGAGCATATCGTGGATGCCTTCAACCAGCTGCTGGGCAGAATGAAGGTCATCAACGATTCCAGGCAGGAATTCGTATCGAATGTCTCTCACGAGCTGAAAACGCCCATGACCTCAATCAAGGTGCTGGCGGATTCCCTGAATCAGCAGCCGGACGTGCCGGTGGAGCTGTATCAGGAGTTTATGCAGGACATTACGGAGGAAATCGAGCGGGAAAATAAAATCATCAACGATCTGCTTTCCCTTGTAAAAATGGACAAAACCGAAGGCTCAATGGACATTTCCGCAGTGGATATCAACGAACTGTTGGAAACGACGCTAAAGCGCCTGCGTCCCATCGCCCGCAAACGGGACATCGAGGTGGTTCTGGAAAGCCTGCGCCCGGTTACGGCAGAGGTGGACGAGGTCAAAATATCTCAGATTTTCACGAACCTTGTGGAAAATGCGATTAAATACAATAAAGAACACGGCTGGGTCAAGGTGCTTCTGGATGCGGATCATCAGTTTTTCACGGTAGAGGTTTCCGACTCCGGCATCGGTATCCCGGAGGAGGATTACGAGCATATTTATGAACGTTTTTACAGAGTAGATAAATCGCATTCCCGTGAAATCGGCGGCACCGGCCTTGGACTTGCCATCACCAGAAATGCGATCCTACTGCACCGCGGTTCGATCAAAGTGAGCAGCGTGGAAGGACAGGGCACGACCTTTACGGTGAAAATCCCCTTGTCCTACATCAAGTGATTTCAGAAAATTTGGAGAAGATTATGTCAGAGATCAGAAAAATGCGGGCGGCTGTGCTGCTTTTGGGCTGTCTGCTGTTGACTGGAATATTTGCAGGGTGCGGGAAGAAAGAAGAGACGCCTGCAAATACGGTCAGCGTTTATTATATTAATAAAGAAGAAACGAAAATCACGGCAGTGGAAAAAGAGCCGGAGGGCGACACCCTTTCCAAACAGGCGGAATGGGGTATTTCCCAGCTGAAGGAAAATCCGGTAGAGCTGTCTTTGCGTTCACCGATCAGCGGTTTTGCGATTAACAGCTGGAATGTCAAAGACGATCAGCTGGTGCTGGACATGAGTGTGGAATATAAAAAGCTGTCTCCGTCCTCAGAAGTGCTGGTTCGGGCTGCAATTGTGCGCACGATGACGCAGCTGGAAGGAATTTCCTATGTTTCGGTGACGGTCGGCGGAGAAGCGCTGACGGACAGCCTCGGCAACGTGGTCGGTCCTATGACGGCAGATCTGTTTATCGACAACGCCGGAAATGAAATCAATGCATACGAAAAAACACGTCTGCTTCTTTACTTTACCAATGAAAGCGGCGAGCGCCTGATCGGCGTCCAGACAAAACCGGTTGTATACAGCAGCAACATTTCCATGGAAAAGCTGGTGGTAGAGCGGCTGATTGCCGGACCGGATGCAGAAAACGAAGAGCTTTATCCGGTCATCAACCCTGCGACAAAGGTTCTGGGCGTGACGGTAAAGGATGGGACATGTTATGTAAACCTGGATAACGGTTTCCTGACACAGACCTACAATGTTTCCGCAGAGGTTCAGATCTATTCTATTGTCAACTCTCTGGTAGAATTGTCGAACATCAACAAGGTGCAGATTGCGGTAAACGGGAATACAGATATGATTTTCCGGGAAAAAATTTCACTGTCTAACGTGTTTGACCGGAACCTTGATCTGGTTTACGAAACGGAGGAATTACAATCATAAAAAATTGCAGAAGACCGCTGTGCGCGGCAATCCTGATTTTCCTGACCCTCTATCTGGCAGCGCATCTGCTGCCGGAGTGGGTGGGAACGGACGCTGGCACAGACACGTCAGAGAAAGCACCCATTGGCGGGCGCACCTCGCTTACACAGCTTGACACCTGGCTGGAAGCCATGGATGGCGAAACCCTGTGCCTGACGGGCAAAGTCACAGACTGCTGGCAGCCTGTAGATGGAACCCAGGGAAACGCCAGCTTTTATTTAAAAGACCTTTCTATCGAGGCAGATGCCTCATCTTTTGTTTTTTCAGGAGATTCGGCGGAAACGACCGATAACCTGTCACAGATATCCGGTTCGGCAGATGCGGACCAGATGTCAATTCTTATTTCTTCTCAGAAAACAACCTCACAAATCAATGAAATGCAGGAAATATTCGGGAAAAACGCGAGTGCGTTGTGCTATTTGGAGAAAGACACAACGCTGCCAAAGGCAGGCAGCTATGTTCGGGTTTTGGGTGAAGTGTCGCCATTTTTGCAGGCAACGAATCCTGGAGAATTCGACACAGCAGCCTATTATCGGAGAAAAGACTGCCTGTTTGCGCTGAGAAAAACAAAAATTACCGCTCAGACAAAAAACTATGGACGGCTGGAAGAATTTCTTTCACAGCTGCGCTATGAATCGGAGGTATTGTTCCGGAAGCTGCTGGGGGAAAAGAACGGTGCGACCGCATCCGCCATGGTGCTCGGACGGAAAAAAGGAATGGACAGCGAAGTAAAAGTGTTATACCAGGGCGCAGGAATCAGCCATCTGCTGGCAATTTCCGGACTGCACCTGTCCCTGATCGGCGCAGGACTGTTCGGACTTTTGAAAAAAGTACGGCTTCCGGTTACTTTGAGCGCCGGAATTTCCACATGGATTCTGATTGTATACGCGCAGCTGACCGGAATGGGCATTTCTACCCGGCGAGCCCTTGTCATGTTTTTGCTGTTTTTGGCGGCGGGACTGCTCAAACGCACGCCCGATCTGCCAACCTCCCTTGCGGTTGCGGCGTTGCTTCTGCTTGTGCCCAAGCCACAGCGGATTCTGGATGCAGGCTTCCAGCTTTCTTTTTCGGCAGTGCTCGGGATTGCGGTAATGATTCCGGTTTTGCAGGATGGTTGGGAGGACGCAGCACCCTCGCTGCGAGTCGCCGATGGAGTTGCCGGGTGGAATATTGCCCGGGCTGCCATCGTCCGGGCCTGCTGTCTCCTTCGCAAAAATATCCTTGCCGGTCTGGGCATTACCATGACGATGCTGCCGTTTCTGCTGATTCATTTTTATGAATGGAGTCCGTGGTCGGTGCTGCTGAATCTGGCAGTCATTCCGCTGATGGGAATCTTACTGCCGTGCCTGATCGGACTGCAGCTGGTCGCCCGTCTGACTGCGCTTGCCAACTGCCTGGAGCTTCCCCAGCACCTTCTTTGCGCCGCCATCGAAGCGATTTTTTCCTGCTATGAGCAGTTGTGCCGGTTCACAACGGCGCTTCCGGGCAGTATCCTGCACACCGGATATCCGACCTGGCAGGCACTGGCCGTGTATACAATCGGACTGATTGCTTTGGCTGTGTCAGGCAAAAAACTCCGTCCGCACCTCCGGCTTGCAGCAGCTGTGTGTCTGATGGGGATTTTCCTGATCCGCCTGCCGGGTGAACTGAACGTCACGATGCTGGACGTCGGGCAGGGAGAGTGCGTTGGAATCGAAACCCGGGAGCATCATGTATATCTGGTGGATGCCGGAAGTACGTCGAAGAAAAAGACCGGACAGTACCAGATTATTCCATGGCTGAAATATATCGGGACGCGGAGCGTGGAAGGAATTTTCATCACGCACTGGGACGAAGACCACATCAGCGCGCTAGGGGAGCTGTTGGAGTGGTCGAAAAGCAGCCGGGTCAAAATCCGGCGCATTTTTCTGCCGGATGTGGCGTTGAAGGATGAAGTGCTGGAAACGCTGCTGCAGCAGATCGAAGAGGCGAACGTCTCCGTGGAATACCTTTCTGCGGGAGAGCACATGACCGATGGCGCGCTGCAGATCTCCTGCCTGCACCCCTATGCGAAAAAAGTGCCGGAGGATCGCAACGATGCGTCGCTGGTGCTGCGCCTGTCACAGGGCGATTTTCAGATGTTGCTGACCGGAGATCTGGAAAAGAGCGGCGAAGACTGGCTGGTGGAGCAGGCGCGACCCGCCGTGGAGCAGCCCCATCCCGCTGGGCAGGAGCAGGCACTCCCGTGCGCACCGTCAACCCAGTCTGCTACGCAGGATCAGGCACTCCCGTGTGCACCGTCAACCCAGCCCACTGCGCAAAATCCCCTCCGCTGCACCATCCTCGACGCCGGGCACCACGGCGCGTCCAACGCGACGGGAGAAGCACTGCTGGATTTGGCACAGCCGGAGCTGGTCCTGATTTCCTGCGGCAAAAACAACCGGTATGGGCATCCGGCGCCGGAAACGCTGAAACGCCTGGAAGAGCGGGAAATCCGCTGGTATTCCACAGCGGAGGTCGGCGCGATACAGGTGCATGTTGGAAAGAAAAAAGTGAAAATAGAAACAAGTCGGATTGGATAAAAACAAGTCATATAGAACTAAAAAATACGAAAAAACGTTTACGTAATAAAAGAGGAAAAGACTGCAGAAAAAGTAAGATAAACTATAAAACAAATAGAAACACACATTTAAACGAATCCTAAAAACGGAAAATAAAAATAAACGATATAACAATATAAAAATGATTGGATTTTATTCGGGGGGGGGTAAAACCCGGAAAATAATGGGAAAACAGAGAATATTCAGGCGAACGGGATTCCTGAAAAAACATACCAATTCAGAAGGAAAAAACCCGAAATACGAGATACAAGAGAAGATTTTATAACATTTTTTAACACTTTTAATAAAAATTTAATAAAAATGGAATAAATATTTGCCACGTTGTCTGCTTGCAAGGAAGACGTTAGATGGTATAATAAAATAGATGGCAAGAAGTTCGTAATTTCGACAAAAAACATAATTGTCGGAGTAGAAATACGCTAGGATGAACAGAAAGAAACAAGTGGGGGACAAGATGAAGAGAAAGCAGGAGAAGCCGGCATATGACCGGATCGCTGCCGGAGAGCGGCTGCGCTGTCGGAGGCTTGAGCTCGGCTGGAGCAGAGAGCTGGTGGCAGAACGGCTCGGTGTCGTCAATAAATATTATGCGGATATCGAGCGGGGAACCTGCGGCATGAGTGTGGAAACACTGATTAACCTGTCCCGCTTGTATGGAGTGAGTCTGGATACGCTGATTTATGGCGAGAAAGAGAAAAAATCCGCAGTCAGTCAGGAAGAACAGCTGATGCGCGGACTCAACGGGATGCCTCAGAGTGTACAGGATTACTGCCTGCGGATGCTGTGGCTGTTTGCCGACGGACTTCGGGCAGCACAGGCGGAGGCTGCAGCAAAATGCGAGACAGTACCGGAGACCGTAAAAAGCAGTTCGGACAGCAAAAAAAACTCCGGAAGTGAGGCCTGAGATGCCGGAGAAGAAAAATCAGTACATAGATATTCACTGTCATATTTTGCCGGAGGTGGATGACGGCGCGAGAAATCTGGAAGAGAGCCTGACGATGCTGCGCCAGGAAGTAAAACAGGGCGTTGCAGCAGTTATCCTGACTCCGCACCAGAAACCGAACAGACGCAGCATTACCGCTGCTTCCGCACTGGAACGGACACAGAAGCTGCAGCAGGCTGCGAAGGAAAACGGAATCGACATCAGACTTTACAGCGGCGGTGAGATTTTTTGCTGCATGGATACCATCGAGCTGTTAAAACAGGGCAAGGCGGGAACCCTTGCCGGATCAGATTATATTCTGACAGAATTTTCACCGGACGAAGAATGGGCGTACATCCGGAACTGCCTGTATGACCTGCTCTGCGAGGGCTACCGTCCGATTGTCGCCCACGCCGAGCGCTATCGGAACGTGGTAAAGGATTTCAACCGGGTCGAAGAATTAAAGGACATGGGCTGCCGGATCCAGATCAACGCAGGAGAGCTGCCGGGACTGCTGGGCGGACAGCTGAAGCGCACAGCACGCAGCCTGATAAAAGAAGAACTTGCAGATCTCATCGGAACGGACGCCCACAGAGCAGAGGGAGAACGGTCTGTATCGATGGCGGAAGGAGCCTCATGGCTGCAAAGACACTGCAGCCCGGAATATGCGGCACGTCTGCTCTACAAAAACGCAGCACACATTCTGGACAATACAGATATGGAAGACATCGAATAGAAAAAGGGGAACGAGACATGGAAAATCAAAACCAGAGAAGCAACGAGGAAACCGAAATCGATCTGGTAGAACTTTTTTGGGTACTCTGGAGAAAGCTTCCGCTGATGATTGCGGTGGGACTGTTTACAGCACTTCTGGCCTTTGGGGGAAGCAAATTTCTGATGACGCCCACGTATCAGTCTGTAACAAAAATCTATATTCTGAACAAACAGGACAGTAGCAATGCAAATGTAACCTACAGCGACCTGCAGGCAGGCACACAGCTGGTTAAGGACTATTCGGAGCTGATCAAAAGCCGTTTCGTACTGGAAGCGGTGATCGAGCAGTTGAATCTGCCGTTAAGTTATGAGCAGTTAAGCGGTAAGGTTACAGTGAGCACGCCCGCAGACACCCGAGTGATCTCCATTGCGGTGACGGACAGCAATCCGGTTGCGGCGATGAAAATTGCTAATGCAATCCGTGAAACAGCCTCGACCCATATCCGCAACGTTATGGATATCGAAGCAGTGAATATCGTAGAAACAGCAAATGTACCGACCCATAAGGCGAGCCCCTCCGCCGGAAAGAACACGGTGCTGGGCGGAATGCTTGGTATCCTGATTGTAGCAGCCATCGTCATCCTTTCCCACCTGATGAACGATACGATTCAGACGGAAGAGGATGTGGAAAAATATCTTGGAATTTCCACCCTTGCGATGATTCCGCTGAATGAAACTGACAGCAAGAAGAAAAAGAAAAAATATAAAAAACAGGCGACAAGCGGAAAGTGAGGTGACAGGGAAATATGCAGAACGTAGTAATTCGCTCCATTGAGCGTCTGGATTTCAGAACAAAAGAAGCCTATAAAACATTGCGTACCAATCTGAGCTTTGCAGGAAAAAATGTCAAAGTGATTTCCCTGACCAGCTGTACGCCAAATGAAGGAAAGACAAGCGTTTCCTTCCAGTTATGTCTGTCCCTTGCAGAAAGCGGCAAGAAGACGATCCTGGTTGACGCAGACCTGCGCAAATCCGTACTGCGGGGCCGTTATAAAGCAAACCGTGAAAAATACGGACTGTCCCATTACCTGAGCGGACAGATGGAACTGGACGATGTATGCTGCAGAACCAACGTCAACGATTTCGATATTATTTTTGCAGGACCGATACCGCCCAACCCCAGTGAGCTCCTGGGAGGCGATGCGTTCAAAAATATGCTGGAAGTGCTGCGGATGAAATACGATTATGTCATCGTAGATACCCCGCCCCTTGGCAGCGTCATCGACGGCGCGGTAGTAGGTGCGATCTGCGATGGAACGGTACTCGTTGTCGAAAGCGGAGCCATCAGTTATAAATTTGCCCAGAATGTAAAAGAACAGCTGGACAAGGTAGGCTGCCGGATTCTTGGATGCGTCCTGAACAAGGTCAACACCAAAAAGAATCCTTATTATGGAAAATATTATGGCTATTACTATGGCAGCTATTACGGCTACGGAAATAGCGGTGCAGACGAAGTACAGGACGAGCTGATGCTGGATGCGGGTTCCCAAACCGACGCGACAGCTTCTGAGACAGAAACTGCCGCACTACAGCAGAGCACAGAAGAAAAGGGGGATGCAAAGTGAGTACAAAGGGTCTGACCATCGGATTTTTTATTGCAGATGCAGCTTTGATTGCGGTTTGCGCATTCTTCTACTTACAAATGGACCGGACAGCGCCGATGATCACACTGCCGGATACCGAGCAGACCTATACAACCGGCACAGATACCGATCAGCTGCTGGAAGGCGTAACCGCTTACGATTCCCATGACGGGGATGTGACAGCCTCCTTACTGATTGAAAAGGTGACAGAAACCGGAAATGGCGAAGTGATCGTAACCTATGCAGCTGTGGATTCTTCCAATAATGTGGCAGAACAGTCACGGATTCTGAAGACTGCGGGACATCCTGCATCGGACACTGAGGACTAAAATACATGGGGAGGAACCGGTTAAAAAGACTGAAATTTCATAGTCAGCTATGTGTTGCAACACTGGCGATTGTTCTGTTTGCAGGATATGTCAGAATAAGTGGTTCCATTCTGAATGCACTGATTGCTGCAGCAATCGCTCTGGCCTGCTGCATTGTCCTGAAAGGCACGGATGTCGGAATCCGCAGCGTCAAGGATCTGATCCGGAGAAATCTCCCGACAGTACTTGTTCCGGCACTTACTGTTTTCAGAACGCAATGGGGACTGAAAACAGTTTTTATGGCATTGCTTTTGGGAGTTGTACTGCTTTTTGTCTGGAGTTTTTTGGCAAAGCGCTGGATATGCCATGAAGTGACGCCTGGCTGGACGTTACTGATCTACGATAGCGAAGAGAACCTGCGGCGGGCGGATACAATTGCCAAAAGCAGACCGGATCTCATAGAAAACGCAGGAACCTATCGCTATCGCGGCAAACAAGATACACCTTCGGAGCCGGGAGCGAGCAGCCACATCGATTTAGCAGAAATCGATCATCTGGTGCGGGTATTTCGAATTCCGCAGATGGTAATCTGCATGGAACATGGCGAAGAGGTGCAGGAATACTGCCGGGAAAACGGAATTCTTGCATTCCTGCCGGAAGATGTAGAAACAAATGGAACCCTCCTTTATCCGGATAAAATCCGATGTGTCAGACCGAAGCTGCAGAAATGAACTGGTGAAAACGGGGTAGAAAACAAATGATCAGTATCGTTGTGCCTGTATACAATGCAGAAAAATATATTGCGACTACAATTGAAATGGTACAGCGCCAGACCTATACGGACTGGGAGCTGATTTTGGTGGACGACTGCTCGAAGGATCACAGCGTGGATGTAATGAAAAGCTGTATTGGAGCAAATTCGGACAAAATTCGTCTTATCCAAAAAGAAGTCAACGAGGGTGCTGCGATGGCACGCAATACGGGAATCGATGCAGCACGCGGCAGATATATCGCTTTTCTGGATGCAGACGACATCTGGTATCCGGGAAAATTGGAAAAGGAACTCGCTTTTCTGGAAAAACATGATGCAGCCTTTGTGTTTTCTTCCTATGAATTCGGAGATGAAGACGGCGTCCCGACCGGAAAAGCAGTCCATGTACCAAAAACCTTAACCTATCGGCAGGCACTGAGCCGTACAGTTATTTTTACCTCAACGGTGCTTCTGGATACACAACAAACCGGGAAAGAGCTGATTCACATGCCGAAGATCGGCAGCGAGGATACGGCAACCTGGTGGAAAATTTTAAAAGCGGGCTTCACAGCCTATGGTCTGGATGAATCCCTTGCGATATACCGCAGACCGCCCCAGTCCCTGTCCTCTAACAAAGGAACGGCAGTGAAACGGATCTGGAACCTGTACCGGACAGAAGCAAAGATGTCCGTTGCGACAGCGTTTATCTACATGTTCTTCTGGGCATGGAGGGCAACGGTGCGCAGAGTGGTGGCGGACACGATCCGCAGCCATGTGGAATCCGTCAAACGGTTTGTAACGCTGGAATTATCACTGGTGGGACTGATCGTACAGACCTTACTGTTCGCACATGTCTGGTTCCAATGGTATTACCCTTTGATCAGCAGCTTCCGGTTCAGCCAGGAAGGTTTTGCATTCGGTACGGGCTTAAAGCTTTATTTCAGAGGACATTTACTGATCCTTGCAGTTTATCTGGTTGTCCTGCTTTTTTTGAGCAAGATCATGGGAGCCCTGAAAACCGGTTATCTCAAACCGGCAAACATCTTTGCTTCTCAGATGACTGCGCTGGTCATTACCAATATTGTGATTTACTTCCAGCTCTCTCTGATGAGAAACTGGCTGATCCCCGGAGAATTTATGACATTTCTTACGGTGGTACAGATTGTTGTAGCGGGTATCTGGTCCTATTTGAGTAACTGGATTTACCTGTCTGTATTTCCTCCGATCGAAACGCTTGCAATCGAAGGAAAAGAAAGCATCGATTCCGTGATTCGGGCATTTGATACCAGACAGGACCGGTTCAAAATCATGAGAACCCTGAAATTGCAGGACAACAATCTGGAAGAAATTAAGGAAGAATGCCTGCGCTGGTATGGTGCTGTTATTCTGGGATCGATGGAAGAATCGATCCGAAGAGAGTTGCTGGAATTTTGCTACAGCCATTACATCCGGGTTTATCTTTCACCGGATATACCGGATATCCTGATGCAGGGAACGGAAACGATGGATCTGTTTGATACGCCGCTTCTGGAGCTGAAGGAATATCCGATCAGCTGGGAAATGCGAGTTCTCAAAAGACTGACAGACCTGGTGATTTCAGGCGGACTGATGCTTTTGCTTTCCCCGATCCTTCTGGTTCGGATTCTGTACGGCAAAGCAGTCTGCGGCACTGTTTTTGAAAAACAGGAGTGTACAACAAAGGGTGGAAAATCCTTTTTCTTACATACATTTGTCAGGAAAGATGGAAAGACAACCTGGATGACATCCTTGCCGATGCTCTGGGATGTTTTCCAGGGAAAAATGTCTGTTGTCGGTCCGCGTCCGTTGACCAAAAAGGAAATGGATGCGCTGATTAAGGAAAATCCCAGATATTTTTATCGCCTGAGAGTGCAGGCAGGTCTGACCGGCTATGCACAGGTTTATGGTAAAAAAACGTCCGCACAGGAAGACCTGCTGAAGCTGGATCTGATTTATATTCAGCATTTTTCAGCACTGATGGACATGAAACTGATGCTGCTTTCTCTGCAGAGAGAAAGTTGGCAGTAACAGCTTCGGGGTGGAGGTAGTGGTTGACAATGAAAAAAATGAAACATGACGTACCGACCAGACTGGTCAAAGTGTTAAATCTGATTCTCATGATGGCTGCGTTTGGCTTTATATGGTATGTATATTATGCCGCACGGGCACAGGTACATTATTATCGCAGGGGCGACTGGGTCGTGATCTTACTGTTTGGAATCCTTTACTACGGATTCTGCAGATCCTATGACGCGTTCCATATTTCTATCAGTCCGATTTCTGAGATTATTTATAGCCAGACGCTGGCACTGATCATTTCCGATTTCATCATGTATGTGGTGATCTGGCTTTTGTCCCTGTACATGCCGAATGCCGTGCCGCTTCTGATTACGTTTGTGGTACAGTTTTTGATTTCGGTGCTGTGGACTTTTCTGGCGCATCAGTGGTACTTCCACAATTTCCGGCCGGGAAGGACAGCCGTGATCTATGACCTGCGTGAGGGCATGGAATCTCTGGTCGGCGAGTACGGAATGGAGAAAAAGTTCCATATCGAAAAGGTACTCGGCGTAGAAGAATGCCTTGAAAAGCTCTCTGTACTGGATGAAATGGATACCGTATTTTTATCCGGCATTCACAGCCATGAAAGAAACATTATTTTAAAATATTGTATGTATCAGGATATTCAGGTTTATGTGATTCCGAGAATCGGCGACGTTATCATGGGCGGAGCCAAGAAGGTTCACATGTTCCACCTCCCGATGCTGCGCATCGACAGATACCGTCCGATTCCGGAATATACCATTGCAAAAAGAGCATTCGACATTCTGTTTTCCGGAATCGCAATTGTTATTGCATCGCCTTTCATGCTGGTAACCGCAATCGCGATTAAGAGCGACGGAGGACCGGCTCTCTATAAACAGAAGCGCCTGACCAAGGATGGAAAGGAATTCAACGTTCTGAAGTTCCGCAGCATGCGTGTCGACGCCGAAAAAGACGGCGTTGCCCGCTTGAGCACCGGCGACAAGGACGACCGTATCACACCGGTTGGCAAGGTCATCCGCAAGATCCGTTTTGACGAGCTGCCTCAGCTGTTCAACATCCTGCGTGGCGATATGAGCATTGTTGGTCCCAGACCGGAGCGCCCGGAGATCGCCAGACAGTATGAAGAGGAAATGCCTGAATTCCGGCTTCGCCTTCAGGCAAAGGCAGGCCTGACCGGCTACGCCCAGGTCTACGGCAAGTACAACACCACGCCGTATGACAAGCTGCTGATGGACTTAACCTACATCGGAACTCCCAGCCTGTGGGAAGATTTCAAAATCTGTCTTGCTACAGTAAAAATCCTGTTTATGCCAGAGTCCACAGAGGGCGTCTCCGAGGGGCAGACGACTGCCATGAGTGGCAAAAAGTAATAGAAATAACGACATAAACTATAGCGTATTGTACAAAAAATCGACAAAATACCGCAATTTGTGAAGCCTTGCATAAACATAGCGATTACCATGACAGTATCATTCACGAGGCAGATTTGGTGCAGTTTCAAGCGATGATAACCTCATTGGAAGATGAGATTGGTCTTGAAGATAAGGGATTGTGGCTAAAAATGAGGTTGCTGTGGCTCACAGTGAGGAAAATGAGTGCAACGATTAAGAGGATTTTATACCAGAGTGTACAAGTACACGAAAATCGTCGGAAAGACTTGATACTACAGGGTTTTTCGAGATTGTGGAATCGGGCATAAACGAAGGAATTATCGTTGAGAAGATGAGGTTGTAGATGAAAATGATGCAATTTCGGGCGATAGTCCAGTGTGAGCATCAGTTCAGTGGATGCTCATATACGCATGTAGATATTGCAAAGCGTACACCAATAGCAGTTGTGATGTACACACCGCAGTCTACATAACACGCGCGTGAAGCGCACAATAGTATAAGAACTTTAGATAAAGTGGAAGATAGAAAAGAAGAGGTTGTAAGTACACATATGAGGATTTTGATTCACACAGATGAATACTATCCCACAGCACAGGCGTGCTCGTATAGAATGCGCACTATGGCTGATGCCTTCATCGACCAAGGCGATGAGGTTGTGGTGATAGCAAGTTCCACGAATAAGGGAAATGGAAAAATTGAGCCAAGAAGAGAGAAAATCCTCTATTCTCCGGCAATTCGCATGAAAAAGAAAACAACAGTAATGCGAATGCTAAACAACCTTAGTTTTGGCATTACATCCATCTTTACCGCTATAAAGGCAGGCAAAGTGGACGTGGTTATCACTACATCGCCACCTCCGCTGGTAAGCATTCCTGGATGGATTATTGCAAAGTGTAAGGGCGCAAAACTGGTATATGATGTACGCGATATCTGGCCGGATGTGGCGCTTGAAATGGGCAGTTTTACAGAAGGGAGCGTCTATTGCAAGATGTTCAGAACGATTACCCGCTTCATGTACAAACATGCTGATTGGGTGACTACCGTTTCCCCTGGTAAGGTTGAAAAAATCAAAGGTCATGTGATTTCAGTTGGTGGGGCTAAGGGCGGAGAAGCTCATGTGGACAAGGTAAAACTTGTCGGCAATGGTTTTGACGAGAGTGTTGAGAACAGTACCATTGACGATGATTTGATCGCGCAATATGAACTCGATAAGAAGTTTACCTGCGTTTATGTTGGTAACATTGGCTTAGCGCAGGGCTTAGGAGCACTGCTGGATATGGCAGAGCAATCAAAGCATAAGGAAGTCCAGTTCTTGCTCTTTGGAAAAGGCGCAGAAAAGGATGTGCTGGAGCAGCAGGCAAAGGAGCGCGGGCTTGATAATGTCCGTTTCTGCGGAGTGCTTCCGCATGAGAAGGTGTTCACACTTCTGTCCTATGCAAAAATGAGCTTTATTCCTTTGAAGAACTCTAACATGAAGGACAGCATTCCGACAAAAGTGTATGAGGCACTTGGAATTGGCTGCCCGGTATTGCTTGTCGCAGAGGGAGATTCTTGCGACATTGTGAATGAATCGGAGATGGGCAGATGCGTCTCTCCGGATCACACGGAACAGCTTGCGGCAGTTTTCGATGAAATGGTCGAGAACTATTCTAAATACAGTGAGCATCGCACTGAAGCAAGAAAATTGATGCATGAGAAATATTCGCGGCAACAAATCGCGGTTGCTTTTGAAAAACAGCTGCATGGACTGCTGAAGTAAAGACGGAGGAAAGAAAAATGGTTAATGTAATCGGCTTGGGCTACATTGGTCTGCCTACTGCTTTGATGATGGCTTCCCACGGTGTGGAAGTGATTGGTACTGACTACAATAAGGAACTTGTCGCTACTTTGAATGCTGGCAAGACTACCTTTAAGGAAAAAGGACTGGATGAACTGTTCCAGAATGCTCTGAATGCTGGAATCAAGTTTACCACCGAATATCAGGTCACCGATACTTATATCGTGTCTGTTCCTACTCCGTATGACAAGTTCAGCAAGAAGGTTGATGCCTGCTATGTTGTTGAGGCTGTTAAGGATGTTATGCGTGTCTGCCCGAAGGGTGCGACCGTGGTTGTCGAGTCCACTGTTTCTCCGGGAACCATTGATAAGTATGTCCGCCCGGTAATTGAAGAGAACGGCTTCACCATCGGTGAGGATATTAACCTTGTCCACGCTCCGGAGCGTATCATCCCCGGCAACATGGTTTACGAGCTGCTGCACAATAACCGCACGATTGGTGCTGATGATAAGGCAATCGGTGAAAAGATAAAGACCCTGTATTCTTCCTTCTGCCAGGGTGAGATCGTTGTTACGGATATCCGCACTGCAGAGATGACCAAGGTCGTTGAGAACACCTTCCGTGCAGTTAACATTGCCTTTGCAAACGAGCTGGCAAAAATCTGCCGTCACGACAATATGGATGTCTATGAGATTATCAAAATCTGCAATATGCATCCTCGCGTAAACATCCTGCAGCCGGGTCCTGGCGTTGGTGGTCACTGCATCAGTGTTGACCCTTGGTTCCTCGTTGGCGATTATCCGTCTCTGGCAAAAGTCATTGACGAGTCTATGAAGACCAATGATGGTATGCCGGACTTTGTGCTAAACCGTATCTACGAGATCATGAAGGAAAAAGGTCTTACGGATGTGAGCCGTGTTGGTCTCTATGGTCTGACCTACAAGGAGAACGTGGATGATATGCGCGAGTCTCCGACGCTGCAGCTGCTGGAAAGCCAGGAACGCCATCTGGCAACCGGTCTGAAGGTGTACGACCCCTTCATCACCAAGGATGTGGTCAAGAACCAGTATCACGATTTGGATACTTTCCTGGCTGACGTTGATATGGTTGTTGTGATGGTCAAGCATACCGAGATCCGCGAGAACGTGGACAAGCTGGCGGGCAAGGTGGTTTTGGACTGCCACAATGTCATTGATTTGCCGGGCGTGTATCACATTTAAAGTATGATAGAAAATGCTGTGCAGAAAAGGCAGATAAGTTCTGCGCAGCATTTTCTTCTGGAGGACCTGATTATTTATGTCTGTTAAAGCTAGAAACCAAAATGTCGACATATTAAGAGGTATTGCAGCAGTTCTGATGGTATTAGGACATTCGTTTATTGTTTATCCTATAAATATTTCAGAAGTGCCGTGGTGTGCTGCAATTAGCCATTTTATATATACATTTCACATGGAGCTATTCTTTATACTAGCAGGGGTTGTCTATCATTGTGTGTGCTATAAAGAATATTTGAAAAAGAAAATCAAGAGGATTGTGATTCCGTATCTTATATTTGGCTTAAGTGCCATGATGTTGAGAGCATTTGGCGGGGCTGCAGTTAACGGGATAGAACCGCTCAATGAAGGAATTGAAAAACTCCTTTTTCGTGGAGGCGGATATTGGTTCCTTTATGTTTCGTTCATGATTTTTATGTTTTATCCAGCTTTGGATAAAGTGCTAAACAAGTGCTTCTGGTTAGAGGTGGCTTCTTGCGCTGTATTATTGATTATAGATCAATGTGTGGAAGTAACCAATTTTCTTACTTTGAATACGATTATTCACTATTTGCCGTATTTCATTTTTGGCCGGATTATTGCAAAAATCAGCGGGGGGGGGTACCGCGAATTCGGCTGGGTGTACTGTTTTCATTTGGATTGATAGTATTCATCAGTTTGGACTATCTTGAAATCTATACTGGTGATAAGTTGGGCGCTGTATTGCATTTTGTGAGAGCCATTACAATATGCGTAGCTATCTACTGTTGTGTTACATTAATCAGTAAGTGTAACAGCAACCAATGTGTGAAATTATTACATGACTTGTTTGTTGACGCTAGTAAATATTCATTGCAAATCTATTTGTTTAATGGGTATCTATTAACAATAATTCGAATTATTATATGTTCTATTTTGAAAATAAGAAATCCTTTGGTAATTGTTAATTCGATTTGGCTCGGTGATTTGGCGATTAGTTTGGTTCTTTGCAAATGCATATTGCCCAAAGTACCGATACTCGCTCAATTGTGTGGAATTAAGGTTGGAGAAGCAAAATGAAAAAAATAATGCTCGTTTTCGGTACTAGACCGGAAGCAATCAAAATGTGCCCGCTTGTTAATGAACTGAAGAAGCGGAAAGAGCTGCAGACCGTGGTATGTGTAACTGGTCAGCATCGCCAGATGCTTGACATGGTGCTGGAAGCGTTTGATGTTACGCCCGACTACGATTTGTCTATTATGAAGGACAAGCAGACTCTGTTTGATGTGACGACTAACATCCTGAATCGCATCAAAGAAGTTCTGGAAAAGGAAAAGCCGGATGTCGTTCTGGTTCACGGTGATACCTCTACGACCTTTGTGACCGCATTGGCCTGCTTCTATTTGCAGATTCCTGTTGGTCATGTTGAGGCTGGTCTGCGTACTTACAATATTTACAGCCCGTATCCGGAGGAGTTCAACCGTCAGGCAGTTTCCATTATCAGTAAATTTAACTTTGCTCCTACAGAGCTTTCCAAGCAGAATCTGCTAAAAGAGGGCAAAGATCCAGCCAGCATCTATGTTACCGGAAACACGGCTATTGATGCTTTAAAGACCACCGTGCGGGAAAACTATACGCACCCTGAACTGGAATGGGCAAAGGACAGCCGCCTGATTATGATTACTGCCCATCGCCGTGAGAACCTTGGTGAGCCGATGCGCCACATGTTTAAGGCAATCCGCCATGTAATGGATGAGCATCCCGATGTGAAGGCCATTTATCCGATTCACATGAATCCCGCTGTTCGCGAGACTGCAAATGAGTATCTGGGAAATGACGATCGCATTCACATTATTGAACCGCTGGATGTTTTGGACTTCCACAACTTCCTGAGTCGCAGCTACCTGATTTTGACGGATTCTGGTGGAATTCAGGAGGAAGCCCCTTCTCTGGGCAAGCCTGTTCTGGTGATGCGTGATACCACGGAGCGCCCGGAAGGTATTGCGGCAGGTACGCTGAAGTTGGTGGGCACGGAAGAGGAAACGATTTATAAAGAGTTTAGCCGTCTGCTGTCTGATAAGGATGAGTATGAGGCAATGAGTAAGGCAAGCAATCCGTATGGCGATGGACATGCTTGTGAGCGGATTGCGGATGTGCTTTGCACAATGTAAAAGAAGGTAAGAGGAGTATGCTTGATGCTTGCTAAACTTGGGCTTTATGCCAATACAATTAAATCAATGAAGGCAAGCCAGCTCTACTATCGCATTCGAAAGATGATGAAGATGAATTGTAGTGTTGGCTGTGCTGTTTCAAGCGATGCAGGACAAGCAGAACCGATTACCACAGTGCCGGAGTTGGACTTTGATCCTGTATTCGTAGAACGCTTTCCTGCTGATGAGATTCTTACAGACAAGATTACAATCTTACATACATCGAAGGAGTTCCACTGGAATCAGAAGTGGCATTTTGATGATAAATCGGCATTATGGAATTTTAACCTGCATTATTTTGAATACTTGTTTCCACTCATTGATGCATATAGAAAGACAGATGACAGAAAGTATCTTGATAAGTCGGTTGAAATTATCAATTGCTGGATTGACCAAAATCCGCAGAAAAGTGGAGGAGAAGGCTGGTCGCCATATACGGTTGACCTGCGACTTACAAATTGGCTGAGTTATTATTCGTATGTCAACGAGGATCTTGATAGGAAATTCAGGGAAAAACTGTTAAGTTCTATCCATGAACAGTACACTTTCTTGAGTTGTCACCTTGAAAAAGATATTCTAGGAAATCACTATTTTGAAGATCTAAAGACATTGATTCTCTGCTCATTGTTCTTCAATAATATTCCGGTTCTTAATGCTTCTTTGAAGGCATTTCGCAAGGAATGCAAGGAAGAAATTCTTTCAGACGGTATGCATTTTGAACTGAGTCTGATGTACCATAAATTGATTCTGGAGGGCATGATCAGGGTAGCCGTTGCTCTAAGAGAAAGAGGAAAGCCTGACGCCGAAATTGAGCATTACCTACAGCCGATGCTTGATGTTGCATGGTCTTTTGAAGAGGGGCTGGAGCGAGTGCCACTTTTCAATGATTCCGGGAATAATGTAGCAAAGAGCTTACAGGCTTTGGTTACGGCGGGGAAGAAGCAATTCGGTATTCAACCTGTCTATAAAGCAAAATTTGAGAATAGCGGCTTTTACATTTTCAAAAAGGACGACTGGAAGCTGATTGTGGATGCAGGTCAACCGGGTCCGGCATATATTCCCGGTCATGCTCATTGTGATGCTGGCAGCTTTGAATTATTTAAAGCAGGAAAACCTGTGATTGTGAATTGCGGAACTTACGCCTACCAGTGTAAAGAACGCAGCTTCTTTCGCAGTACAGCAGCACATAACACAGTAATGGTAAATGATACGGAACAATCCCAATGCTGGGGCGCATTTCGTATGGCAAAGCGGAGCAAGGTCAGAGTAATAAAGATCACAGATCGTGCAATAGAGATGGAACTGACGGATCAAAATGGACAAAGAGTGAAGCGTTCAATTGAAATCAGTGGGAAATTATGCGTGAAGGATTGTGCGGAGAAATGTAAACTCACCTCGTATATTCACTTTGCTGAACCATTGCAGTTTGACTGTAATGTACAGGAAGAAAGAATACAGCAATGGTATGCAATTGATTATGGTCAAAAACAAGTAATTGATGGAATAAGGCTTGCCGGGGAAAATCAAATAGAATTTAAGGCGATATTGGAGAAGGAATCAAATGAATGAAATTTTATTTATTGGACCAATTGCTCAGACAGGTGGACCGGCGATAAAGAACAGAATACTCGTTGATTATTTACAAAAATATGCGCCGCTCAAAATTTGGAATACCTATGATAAATCAATCAAAGCGAGAGTGGGAGCTATCTGCAAAATCCTTTTTTCAAAACAGAAATATATCATAATTGCGGTTAGCAGAAAAGGAAGGAATCTGCTTTATCCGATTCTACTCTTGAAGCATAAGTTTAGCGGATGCAAATATAGCTGTGTAGTTATTGGCGGGCAGGCAGTTGACTCCTTTAAAAATCAGAGCAGCATCAAGGCACTTCATTATGCAGATGTGGTAACGGTTGAAACAGAAGGTTTGAAGGCGCAAATGGAAGATTCTTTTAGTTTGGCAAATGTACACTGGATGCCAAACTATAAAGATATGGAGAAGAATGTTCCTGTTGTAGATGCTGAGAGTTTTAAAAATCATACATTGAGGATACTATTTTTGTCCAGTATGCGCGACATGAAGGGGGTTAAGACACTCTTCGAGGCATTTAAGAAGTGCCGTGCATTGAGTGAAGATATAGAATTGGACTATTATGGACCGATAAAGAAGGATCTCGATCAAACCGTCCTGACAGAAATAGAAAAGACAGAGGGAGTCAGATATTGTGGAGCGGTTGATAACGATAAGGTGCTGGATGTGATGAGCCGGTATCAGGTATTTGTTTTTCCAACAGAGTATCCCCATGAAGGGTTTCCTGCGGTGTTGGTCGAGGCGTTGGCTACAGGGCTTCCTGTGATTACGAGTGATATCAATTATAATGGAGAGGTGATCAATGACGGGCAAAATGGTTTTGTTTTTGCACACGGAAGTGTGGAACAGCTTGCTGAAAAGATAGGCTATTGCTACGAACACAGAACAGAGCTTGAGATTATCAGTCACCGTAATTTAACGGAGGCAAAAAAGTATAATGCGAAGGTGGTAATTGATAACTATCTGACCGTGTTACGGAAAGAGGGGTGGCCTGTTTGAAAAAAGCACTTGTTTTCTATCTTTATGGAAATCGAAACGCCGGTGATATGGCAATCTGCATGGGAACAATCGAGTATTTAAAACAAAAGGGCTACGATATAACGATGGTTTCACGCTTTAGTGAGGCAGAGGCAGAGTATCAGCGAAGCAAAAAATATGTTACAGAGTACTATCCGGAAGTAAAGGTCTATCCGGGTCCGTTCTCATTTGAGCGAGATTATTCCAAACTACAGAAGCTGATTGCTTACGGAAAGTCATATTTGAAGGTTCTTGGGGTGATAGCAGATAAGCAGACAAAAGACTTGATCCGGAATGCCGATGTTGTCTTTTTCAATGGCGGAAACCTCTTGAGAGCTGCATCAATGGCGGATTACCTGAGATTAATCGCATTGTTTTATCCGATTGAAATTGCCCGTAAAATGGGAAAACCAGTATATTGTCTGCCGCAGTCAACCGCAAAAATTAGTAATACGGGGGAGAAGCTGCTGAGAAAGTATCTGAAGTGCTTCGATAAGATATTTGTGAGAGAAAAGATTTCCTTTGATGAACTGAGTAAAAGATTCCCAGATATCTCTTTTGCTCGTTGCACAGATATGGCTTTCTTATGCAGCGATACAAAGGTTGCTGAGAGAAAGTTTGAGGATCTTGCGCTGAATATTGAAAAAAATACGATGGCAATTGTCGTGAGAAATACGGGTATTGGTGATATAGGCGAGTTGGATGCAGATAAACAAGAAAAACTTCTGAGCCGGCTGGAGACGATTATAAAAAAGCAAGAAGATCAGCAGTATCTTATAGTTGTTCAAACCGAAAAAGACAGGAATTTCTCTCAGAAAGTGCTTGAGTACATTTCGACTTCAAATACTGTGCAAATGATTGAATCTCACGATCCTATGGTGCTGAGAGAAATCTATAAGCGGGTAGATGGTCTGATTACCATGAGACTGCACGCAGCAATTCTTTCGCTGTCAGCTTTTACACCCGTCTTGGGTATATTTAGTGAAGAGTGGGGATTGAAAAATCCGGGAATCATGAGGGATTATGGTATGAATTATTGGATAGTAGAGGATGACAAAGATAAGGAAATCACAATTGCACGGAACCACGATGAGGGTGCTATAAGAAACTGCATCTTAAACTATTCGAGTGAATTAGAAAATATTGGGGGGGGGTAAAACAACATACCCTCTCGGCTAATTTGGTTGTAGTCATCTCCGCATTGGAGGTGGCTGCATGATGAGGACAACAAGAAATAAACAAACGAGAATTTCATATATTGGCTCTTTTCCACCGCCATATGGTGGGGTAACAATCAAAAACAAACTGATTTTTGATGTTCTTTCTGAAAGCCAAAGAATTGATGTATTGAAAAAGCCCTCATGGATGTCAAGACAGATATATCAATCATTGAATCTGTTGTCAGTTTTGCTGCCAAATCAAAAACTCATTATAGGAGTCAGTGCAGCGGGGCAGAAATCACAGAGAGTTACTCGGATGCTATACTTATTTGCCCGCAACAATATGAGAAGGTCGTTGTATTTTATGATGGGAGGTCAGGAGTGCTATAAGATTGCAAAAGATCAGGCTCTGATAAAGCAGTATTCTTGTTATCAAAAAATTTATGTTGAAACTGATACCATGAGAAGATGCCTTGTTGAAGCAGGAATGAATAATGTGGCGGTTTTTCCAAATTGTCGGAAAAGATCGGAGCAGGATGTTCGTGCAATAAGACATTCTGGAAATATCAGATGTGTGTTCTTCTCAATAATTCAACCTGAAAAAGGAGTGGACTTGATCATTGATGCCGCAAAAGAACTGACTGATGTGGAATTCTTCTTTTATGGGCCGATAAAAAAAGAATACGAGTCTGAATTTCTTTCGAACATACATGATCTGAATAATGTCAGATATAAAGGACTGTTTACGGGGACGGATGCTGATAAATATAAAGAACTAAGCGCATATGACATTCTTCTTCTGCCTACAAGATGGAAAAATGAAGGTGTACCGGGTATTCTGGTGGAATCCAAGATAGCAGGCCTTGCCGAAATTGTCAGCAACCAGAATTACAATGCGGAAATAGTGACAAATAAAAAGGATGGAATTGTTCTAGGTGAAAACACAGTAGATTGCCTGAAAGCGGCAATTCGTTCTTTGGCGGATGATTATCAAGCATTGGAAGCAATGAAATATGAGAGTTGGTTGTCCGCAAAGAAATTTTTGGTGGAAAACTATGTAGATGAATTTAATATTCAACTAGGGGGGGTAACACATAGAGATTATCTTATGTTAAATCCTAAACGATTGAAATGTGTGTTTTTCTCTCTGATACAAAAGCAAAAAGGTGTTGATTTGATTTTAGAAGCAGCAAGAATTTGTGACAATGTTGAATTTTCGCTTTACGGGTCTATTGATCCTTCTTATACTGATGAATTTAACGCAGCCATTAAGACACTCCCCAATGCTCGATATATGGGAGTGTTTAAAGGCAGTAATTTTGATGTGTATAAAGAACTGGCAAAGTACGATGTGCTTCTTTTCCCGACAAAATGGGAAACTGAAGGAGTTCCAGGAATACTAGTGGAAGGAAAAATATCAGGTTTGGCCGAGATTGTCAGCAATAAAAGCTATAATGCTGAGTTGGTTTGTGATGGGGTAGGGGGAATTGTTTTAGAGCAAAACGACAAAAAACAATTGGCGAATGCGATTATGCTGCTGGATAGAAAACGAGACTATTTAGAAAAAATGAAACATGGCAGCCGGAAATCGGCTGAAAGGTTTTATGTCGATAATTATATTGAGAATGTTAAATCAGAATTGGAAATAGCTAATAAATAGAACATCATAGCATATTGCTGATGATGAGATATTAAAGAGAGGACTTCATGAAAAAAATTGTTTTGTATATCGATAACATGAATCGTGGTGGCGCACAGCGAGTTATGGGAAATCTTGCGGAGCATTTTTTGACAAAGGGAATCAATGTTATTCTTATAAATGATTATCCGCCAGATGGAAAAAATTTGAATTATGAGGTTTCTGAGCAGATTCAGCGAGTATACTTGCGAGATTCTTATACAAAAAACTTTATATCCAATAATTATGTCAGAATAAGAAAATTAAGAAGCCTAATTAAACGTGAAAAACCAGATGTTGTGCTTTCGTTTCTTGGCGGTTCAAATATACGAATGCTTGTTTCAACAATGGGTATAAATGTAAAGAAATTTGTCTCTGTTAGAAACGATCCAAATAAAGAATATGGTCAAAATCGCTTTAAGCGAGGATTTGTGAGGAAACTGTTTGAACAGGCAAGTGGGTGCATTTTTCAGACGGAGGATGCTGCAAAGTATTTTACAGAAGCTGTAAGAAACAAATCCACAATTATATATAATCCCGTGGCGGAAAAATTTTTCAAAGCCAAACTTGAGGATTCACGTCAGGACGTTATTACAGTAGGAAGATTAAATCAGCAGAAGAATCATTTCCTTTTGATTAATGCCTTTGCAAAAATTGCTGATGAATTTCCGGAGGAGCATCTAATTATTTATGGAGAGGGACCATTAAGAGAACAACTGGAAACATACGTCAAGGAAAAGGGATTGGAGAATCAGGTTAGTATGCCCGGAAATGTTTCAGATGTAGAGCGAGTTTTGTGTAAAGCGAAGGTTTTTGTTTTATGTTCTGACTATGAGGGCATGCCTAATGCGTTGATGGAAGCAATGACAGTCGGATTGCCGTGTATATCTACGGATTGTCCTTGTGGTGGGCCTCGTATGCTCATTCAAAACGAAAAACAAGGCATTTTAATTCCGTGCCGGGATGAAGATAAACTGGAAGATGCTTTAAGAACTGTTCTAGGTGATGAAAGACTCCAGTCTGTGCTGGGGGAAAATGCAAAGAAGAGAGCTTCTGATTTCATGAGCGATAAAATACTTGAGCAATGGGATGGATTCCTTTTTCCTAATACATAAAGATAGTTTATTTTTGAAAATGGAGGAACTGAAGAGTGAGTGAAATATCAGTAGAGAGTGCTACTCATAAAATTATATGGTGTCTAACAGTTTTTCTTTTGGTATGTTTTCTTGTTTTTGACACCTATTCATGGGGAAAGTACGTTCTGTTTATTATAGCTGCATTAATATTTGTTCTTTCTTCTGTTCCTAATGGAGGAGTTGCTTCTACTAAAACGGGATCGTATCAACGGTTTTTGGGAGTCTTTACATTTTATGTGCTTACTTCATCGTTATGGGCGATAAATAGCACGGACTCACTTGTGAAAGCAAAGACGCTATTAAGTATACTAATATGCTTCACATTGATATATGTGTATTATGCTGAGTTAGAGAATGTTGACGGTATGCTACGAGCTGTTATGTGGTCTGGTTACATTGTGGCATTATATTCGATCTGCTTTTATGGATTAAAAAATATGATGCTTGCATCTCAGTCTGCTTCAGCAAGACTTGGAAATGAATATACAAATATTAACAGTATTGGAATGGCGTGTGCGATTGCTTGTGTAATTCAATTTGCTGAACTTCAGTATAAAAATAAGGGGAAATGGACTGCTTTTTTCATGGTTCCAGCGATAGTGGTTATTGCGGCAACGCAAAGTCGTAAGGCATTGATATTCTCGATTGTTGGTATTTTTGCGCTGCTTGTAATAAAGAATATGGATAATCGTAATTTTGTGAAGATCCTCTTAAAAATAGTGGCAGCGATTTTAGTTGCAATTGCATTGGTCTTCGTACTCTCGCAGCTTGATATTTTTAGTGGAGTCACAGAGCGTATGGATTCCCTGATTAGCGCATTTACTGGCGAAGGGAAAATAGACAGCTCAACATTAAAGCGAAACAACATGATTTCTCTTGGAATTGAGTGGTGGATGAAAAAACCACTAGTGGGAATCGGTATTGGTAATCCACATATTATTAATAGGCAATATATGCATTTTGATGCATACCTGCACAATAATTATGTTGAACTGTTATGCGGGGGCGGAATCATAGGAGTGATTTTGTACTATTCGATGCATCTTTACATAATTGTCAATTTGTTAAAATATCGTTGGGTAAATAAGCACAATTTTTCTGTTTTCTTTGTTTGGATAATTTTGATGCTGGCAATGGATTACGGCATGGTGTCATATTATGATAAAACAATCTGGTTCTATCTGATGATTCAATTTATTAATATTCAATGCATGAAAAGAAATGCGCTGAGTTATTGAAATGGTTGCTGATAATTCGAAGAATTTTGATGATATACAAGAATAAGAATGTATTCTGATGAGAATAGGAGTGCTTTAGGATGATAAATATTTTAAAAATTGCAAGATCCGGAATGCGATATTGCTCGGATAAATCTTATCGAGTGATTATTAACACAGCCTTCGGGTTGTATAATAATCTGCCAGATGAGGAATTTCTAAAAAAATATTATCGGGCTGTTTTTCATAGGGAACTGAATCTGAATGATCCGAAAACATTTAACGAAAAGCTTCAATGGCTTAAATTGTACAACCGTAAACCGGAATATACTGTGATGGTGGACAAATATAAAGTTCGGAAATATGTTGCAGATACAATTGGTGAGCAGTATCTTATCCCTCTGTTGGGTGTATGGGATGATCCTGAGGATATTGATTTTGATGCCTTGCCAGAACAGTTTGTGCTAAAGTGTAACCATAATTCGGGGCTTGGAATGTGCATTTGTAAGGATAAAAGTAAGCTGGATATTCCAAAAGTGAAGCGAGATCTGAAAAAAGGATTAGAGCAGGATTATTTTCTTACAAGACGTGAGTGGCCTTATAAGGATGTTCCTCGTAGAATTATTGCAGAAAAATATATGTCCGATGGATTCACCGAGGAACTCAATGATTACAAACTCATGTGTTTCAACAGCAAGGTTAAGTCCACATTTGTGTGTAGCAATCGTTTCTCGAAGGATGGGCTGAACGTTACTTTTTATGATACGGACTGGAATCGGATGCCGTTTGAACGTTTTACACATCCTGCTATTAAGACTGAAATTGCAAAACCGAAATCCTACGATGAAATGGTGGCTTTGGCAGAACGCCTGGCTCAGGATATCCCCTTTGTTCATGTTGATTTCTATGAAATAAACGGTAGACTCTATTTTGGAGAATTAACTTTCTTCCAAGCGAGTGGATTTGAAAAATTCAATCCAGAGTCATGGGATAAGACTTTGGGTGATTTGATCAAACTTCCTGGGGGAGGGTACCTGATCTGTAATGCCGGATACATTCTGTGGTTGCATAGCAGTGAAATGGAGACATCCGATTCTCTCAAGGATTACAAATTTTATTGCTTCAATGGAGTGATGCAATTTGTGATGATTAATTCTGATCGAAACACTGCAAAACCTACAAAAGCGGATTATTTTGACAGGGATTTTAATTGGCTTGATTTTATATGGGGATATCCTCATGCGGATACTCGACCATCAAAACCGAATAAATATGATGAAATGATTGCCGTGGCAGAAAAGCTTTCCAACGGATTGCCACATGTACGAGTGGATCTGTATGAATGTAATAATCAGATTTATTTTGGCGAGTTAACATTCTTTGATGGTTCTGGCTTTGATAAAATTCAGCCGATTGAATGGGATTATAAAATTGGAAGTATGATACAGCTACCAGAAAAGCATTCGATATAAGAAAGAGCAGGAGAAATTATCAGGGATGAACAACATAATAATTGGAGCAGATTTGGTGCCAACAAGAAGTAATGCTTCTTTATTTGAATCAGGTGATGTGAATGGACTTTTGGGAACAGAGCTGTTAAATCTTTTGAAAGCGGCAGATTATAGAATTTTTAATCTTGAGGTTCCCTTGACTGACAAGCCACGGCCTATTGTAAAATGTGGTCCCAATCTTATTGCAGCAACAAAGTGCATTGATGGATATCGAGCCATGGGTGTTGATTTATTAACTCTAGCGAATAATCATATTTTGGATCAAGGGCAAGAGGGGTTAGAAAGTACAATTCAAATCCTTGAACAAATGAATATTGCTTATACAGGGGTTGGAAATACACCAGAAGATGCGAAAAAACCTTTTGTATTTAAATGTGGCGGGAAAGTTATTGGTGTTTACGCCTGTGCAGAGCACGAATTCTCTATCGTGACAAATTACTCTGCCGGTGTCAATCCTATCGACTGGTTGGAATCTCCTGACCATGTAGCTGCGCTAAAAGCCAAATGTGATTATGTAATCGTTCTTTACCATGGGGGGAAAGAACACTATAGGTATCCTTCACCTAATTTACAAAAAATTTGTCGAAAACTGGTTGAAAAGGGAGCCGATCTTGTTATTTGCCAGCATAGCCATTGCATTGGCTGTGAGGAAAAGTATCTTGATGGAACCATTGTATACGGCCAGGGTAATTTTTTGTTTGATGACAGCGAATCTGAATTTTGGCAGACTAGCTTACTCGTTGCGTTGGATGAAAATTTCAGAATTTCTTACGTCCCACTTGAAAAAAAAGAAAATAAAGTACGAATGGCACAAGGAGAGCAGGCAAAACAAATACTTACAGATTTTAAAAAAAGAAACATACAAATTCGTGAAAAGGATTTTATTGAGAGTGAATATGCAAAGTTTGCTCAGAGCATGTTGAATGGATATCTTGCAACGTTTACGGGAAAAGGAAGTAGTATAGTTTTCAGAGTGTTAAATAAGATAAGCAGGCGAAAATGGATTGAAACGTTAAGCAAAAGATTATCACAGAAATATAAAATAGCAATTCTAAACTATGTGGAGTGTGAAGCCCACAGAGAATTGTTTCTTGAAGGATTGAAAAATGAAGAATAGGAAACAGATTACGCTTTTTTGATTATAGAATATAGCGAATTCTAATAGGGGGACAGAAGCTTAAATGTCGAGAAAAGAGAAACTCATATTAAATACTGTTACAGGAATTATAAAGCAAATAGTAACAGTCATCTGCGGATTCATTCTTCCGCGTTATATGCTTTTATATTATGGGTCTTCCGTTAATGGATTGATTTCTTCCATCAGCAATTTTTTGGGATTCATTTCGCTTCTTGATATGGGAGTGGGAGCAGTTATACAAGCAAATTTATATAAGCCACTAGCAGATAAAGATACCGGCATGATTAGCCAGATTGTGGTGTCTTCTGAACGTTTTTTCAGAAGACTAGCTTATATCTTTATTGGATATATTGTTGCCTTGTGTTTTCTTTTTCCTGTACTTTTTGATTCGAGATATGATGCGTGGTTCACAGTGTCGTTATTACTCATTATATCCATTAGTACATTGGTGCAGTTTTTGTACGGCATGACCTATCAGCTTTTACTCAATGCAGATCAGAAATCGTATGTACCCCTTCTATTGCAAATTTTTACGATCGTAGCTAACACTATTTTTGCTGTTATCTTAATGAAGCTTGGCATGCCTGTGCACATTGTAAAATTAATGACAGCGGCAGTATATGTGTTACGCCCACTACTTCAAATGGCATATGTACGAAAACATTATGATATTAACCGAAAGGATAAGGTTATTGGTGAGCCGATTAAGCAAAAATGGAATGGCTTCGCACAGCATTTTGCAGCGGTGGTTTGCCAGAATATAGATATTGTTGTTCTGACAGTCTTTTCTTCTTTGGAAGAAGTTTCGATCTATTCGGTTTATTATAGCGTGATTAGTGGAGTACAACAAATTATTATGACTGCAGCAACAGGATTGGAAGCGTTGTTTGGTAATATGATTGCTCGTGGTGAGAAAGAAAAACTTTTGGATACATTCGCTACAGTTGAATGGGCTATTCATTCAGTTGTAACATTTGTGTTTGCAGTGACTGCATTTACAATCATTCCATTTGTATCTGTATATACGCAAGGTATAGATGACGCTAATTATATTGCTCCCGCATTCGCAGCTATTTTGGTAATTGCCTATGGTGCGCAATGTTTAAGGATTCCATATTTCCGAATAATTAAAGCGGCGGGACATTTTAAGCAGACTCAAAATGGTGCGTATATATCAGCTTGCCTAAATATTATTATTACGGTGGGGTTGGTATTTAAGCTTGGATTGATTGGAACTGCAATTGGAACGTTTTTGGCTATGTTTTATCATACGAGTTATTTTGCAGTGTATTTGAGTAAGAATATATTGAATAGACCTATTAAGTATTATTTGCAATACATATGTATAGACTGCTTGACGGTGGGGCTTGCATATTTGGTTGTTAAGAACCTTCAATTTAATGTTTACACTTATTTTGACTGGGCAAAGTTAGCGGTTGTAGTCTCAATTGTTGTGTTAGCTGTAAGTGCATGTATTAATTTTTTATTTAATCGAAAACAGATTTATATGCTAACAAGACTTCTAAAAAAGGTAAGATAAGCTATCGGTGAATTTTACTTATTGCTTATTAAGTTATTCGCATAAATAATTCTGTTGTAGTCTTGATAATGTTGATAAAATTATAGTGAACAAAGAAGGATAAACACATGAGACAGATAAATGTAAAATTAGGGGAAAAGATGATTTTTATAACAGGAGCATCCGGCTTCATCGGATCAAACCTTGCCAGGCGTATTCTTACTACGGAGCCGGACACCGTGGTCATCGGTCTGGATAACATGAACGACTACTACGATGTCCGCATCAAAGAAGCACGTTTGGCAGAACTTCAGAAGTTTAGAAGCTACACATTCATCAAGGGAAACCTTGCGGACAAGGGTCTCATCAACAACATCTTCGAGCAGTACCACCCGGATATTGTTGTGAATCTTGGTGCCCAGGCTGGTGTTCGTTACTCCATCACTAACCCGGATGCTTACATCGAGAGCAACATGATTGGCTTCTATAACATTCTGGAAGCCTGCCGTCATTATCCCGTGGAGCATTTGGTGTACGCATCCTCCAGCTCCGTCTATGGCAGCAACAAGAAGGTGCCCTACTCCACGGATGATAAGGTGGATAACCCTGTTTCCCTGTATGCGGCTACCAAGAAGTCTAATGAGTTGATGGCACACGCCTACTCCAAGCTCTACAATATCCCTTCCACCGGTCTGCGGTTCTTCACCGTGTATGGTCCTGCCGGTCGTCCGGATATGGCATATTTTGGCTTTACAAATAAGCTGGTGAACGGCGAAACTATCAAGATTTTCAACTACGGCAACTGCAAGCGAGACTTTACTTATGTGGATGACATCGTGGAAGGCATTGTCCGTGTGATGGCAAAAGCGCCGGAAAAGAAGAATGGCGAAGATGGTTTGCCCATTCCTCCCTATGCAGTCTATAACATTGGTAATAGCAACCCGGAGAACCTGCTGGACTTTGTGCAGATTCTGTCGGAGGAGCTGGTGCGTGCCGGTGTGCTGCCTGCGGACTATGATTTCGAGGCTCACAAGGAGCTGGTTCCTATGCAGCCCGGTGATGTGCCAGTGACCTTTGCTGACACCGAGCCGCTGGAACGTGATTTCGGCTTTAAGCCCCACACCCCCCTGCGGGAGGGCCTGCGGAAGTTTGCCCAGTGGTATAAAGAGTTTTATATGGAATAAAAAGAGAGGAGAAAGACTATGAAAATCGCAGTTGCAGGTACCGGTTATGTCGGTCTGTCTATTGCCACGTTGCTGTCGCAGCATCATGAGGTCATGGCGGTGGACATCATTCCCGAGAAGGTTGACCTCATCAACCACAAAAAATCCCCGATTCAGGACGAGTACATTGAAAAGTATTTGGCAGAGAAGGACTTGAATCTGACGGCAACGCTCGATGCAGAAGCCGCCTACAAGGACGCAGACTTTGTTGTAATCGCAGCACCCACCAACTATGATAGCAAGAAGAACTTCTTTGATACTTCTGCGGTTGAAGCGGTCATCAAGCTGGTTATCCAGTACAATCCTGATGCCATCATGGTTATCAAGTCCACGATTCCGGTTGGCTTTACAGCTTCTGTGCGTGAGAAGTACCACTGTGACAATATCATCTTCAGCCCGGAGTTTTTGCGAGAATCCAAAGCACTGTATGACAACCTTTATCCTAGTCGGATTATTGTTGGAACAGACGTGGAGAATGCCCGTTTGGTGAAGGCAGCCAATACGTTTGCTGGTTTGTTGCAGGAAGGTGCGATTAAGGAAAATATTGATACCTTGATTATGGGATTTACAGAAGCTGAGGCAGTTAAACTGTTTGCTAATACATATCTGGCACTCCGGGTATCTTATTTCAACGAGTTAGATACCTACGCTGAAATGAAAGGACTGAATACTCGTCAGATCATTGACGGTGTATGCCTTGATCCCAGAATTGGTAGTCATTATAATAATCCGAGCTTCGGTTATGGCGGCTATTGTTTACCGAAGGATACGAAACAGCTGCTTGCGAATTATGCCGATGTGCCGGAAAATCTGATTGAAGCGATTGTAGAATCGAACCGGACGAGGAAAGAGTTTATCGCAGATCGGGTGTTGGAGATCGCGGGGGCATACGGGGCAAGTGAAACTTACGACCCGACCAAAGAGCACGAAGTTGTAGTCGGTGTATTCCGTTTAACGATGAAATCGAATTCAGATAATTTCCGTCAGTCTTCCATTCAGGGGGTTATGAAGCGTATCAAGGCAAAGGGAGCAACTGTGATTATTTATGAACCTACGTTAGAGAATGGCAGCACATTCTTTGGAAGTGAGGTTGTAAACGATCTGGAGAAATTCAAACAGCGCAGTCAGGCGATTATTGCGAACCGGTATGACAGCTGTCTGGATGATGTACAGGGAAAAGTTTATACCAGGGATTTGTTCAGGAGGGATTAAAAAGAAAATATCGATATAAGAATCTTGGAAGAGATGTTTTTATCTCTACATTAGTATATTGTGGAAACATGCTGTTATTATAGAATAGTTTGAGATTTTAATAAAAAGATAGGATAGCTATTAAAATAAAAGATTATTAGGGAGGATTTCATGATGTTGCCGGAGAATTTAACAATGATTTTGAGTGTAATTTCGGTGATAACAAATTTGCTAACTTGTTTAAGCGTGATAATTGCAGCATATAATTATCTTTTTGTAAAAAAGAGTACATTAGCGGAGTATGAAAGAAATAAGAAGCTGTCTACGATAGAGTGTTTTAAGGAATATGAAAAAGAATTTCACGAATATAATCATTTTATTTATGGAAAATATGAATACAATAAGATTAAATATAAAGATATTTTAGATGATCCTGAAACAGAAAAGGTAGTACGAGCGTATTTGAATGATCTTGAATTTATATGTACAGGTATTAATATGGGAATTTATGATATAGATACAGTTGAACGATTGTTTGGAGATGTTATACTTAGAAAATATGATCAATTTGAAGATTACATAGAAGAACGAAGAAACCAGAGAAGAAGTGTAGGAGATTCTGAAATTGTATTTGTAGAATTAAGAACGGTAGTGAAAAATTTAAAACGTATAAAACTAGAAAATGATGAAAAAATAAATGAAAAGGCTAATTTAAAATATAATTTGTAGAATATTAAATCTAGATCGTGAATTATTCACGGAGTAATCTCTAACCTTGAGCATCCGGTACCTGCCTCCGGGAAAAAGGATAATCGTCTGGAGATAGAGATAAAAAATCCCACTCAGCTGTGTGACTGGGTGGGAAAGTAGTTCACGTTTTGAGTAATTCTTTTCAGTTTTCAGGAAAACCGATGTGTTTTAATGAAATATCTGGATGGTATTCATCAACAAGAGTTTCTATGCTAATAGAAAAGGAACTGTCCCATTAGCTATTATCTGGATAGAGATAGTTTAACATAAGGATTTGAGAAAATAGTTTTCTATCAAAAGTATATGGAGCATTTTGTGGAGTTTTCGGAACAGCAGAAAAAATCCAATAATAAAGTCTCGATATCCAATTATGCTTTAGCAAAGTATACGGGATTGTCTACTTCCAGCATCAGTAAACTAATGAATGGAGAGACTCGTCCGTATTTGGATACTTTATTAAAAATATGTAAGACATTGGGGATATCGTTAATGGAACTGCAGGAAGATGACATGTCAGATAGACCAGAAGAGGAGCTTGTTCGAAAGTATCGCTTGATGAATGCTGCTAAAAGAAACATGGCAAATATTTATATGGACATGTTATTAAGTTATAATGGTAGCTTATAGTTTGTACAGCTATAGCGAAAGAAAACGTTCGTTATAACGACATGACATATAAAAAGATGTGTTATGATATAATGTTGTTGACTACCTAAATTAACATAATACTGATCTGCTTGCCTGTCTCTGAAATGATCTGTGACGACCCGGGAAAAAAGTACCGACCCCGGGAAAAAGGGTGTTGGCACCTGACTCCGGGAAAAACAATATTATTTTGATAGAATGAATTATGGAGTATGTCAAGATATAAGAACTGATAAAAATTTATAGTACGCCAGAAGAGATTTACATACTATAAATTGGGGAGAATTTATTCATGTGAAAAGGAAAGATACATATGAAAGAGGAATATGAAGAGGAAGAACGTTCTGAAAAAAGGGAAAAAGTGAAAGTAGTACTCTGGGATTGGGCTAAAATCTTTTTGGTTGTTTTTAATACAATAGCCGGTTTAGCATCAATAATAGGATTTGTTGCCAGTCTATTTTCTGATGAAAAGAGGGGATCAATTGTTTGCTTATCACTGGGAATACTCTTTTTTGCAATGATGCTTGCGGTTATCATTTTAATCAGATCAAACAAAAATGATAAGATGCGGGAAGTAAGTAAATATGCAAGAGGATTTCACGAAATACTTCATTTGATAAGAGATAGCTTTGAGGACTTACAGGAAGTTGAGGCTATGGAAAGTTATAGCACACCTGCGGCTTTCAGAAAATATATGACAGAAAAAGTTATGGTGATAATGGATGTAATAGCGAAAAATATATCTGATGCAACAGGTCATAAAGTACGTTCTTGTGTTAAAATGTTTGATTTTATTCGCAATGGTGAAGTAGATAAAAATAAAATTAAGCTTATTACGTTGGCTCGTAGTGGTAGATCGAGCGTGAATAACATGATAAACGAGCATTATAGTCCTATTTTACTTAGTGAAAATTCAGATTTTTCATTTATTTTTGATATTAAAGAAGGATATGAGGAAGAAAGAGTACACTTCTTTTTTCAGGATGATTTGATTAGATATGCAAAGAAAAATACTTATAATAATAGTAATCCTAAATGGAAGAAAAGATATAAAACTACAATTGTAATGCCAATAAGGTATTTGATCATTCCGGAAAATGATGATGAAGCAGAAAATAATGAACCGCATTATGATCTCATTGGTTTTTTATGTGTAGATAGTAAAAAGAAAAAATTGTTTTCAATCGAAAAACGAGGGTTTGTTTTAGAATATCTAAAAGGAATTTCAGATATTCTGTATATTTATTTGGACGAATGTATCTTATATCATGAATACCTGAAAGAGGGTAATTGAAAATGATTAGAAAAAGACTTCAATATATTTTTAAAAATTATAGAAAAAAAGTAACTCTTGCTGAATATGTATATGAAATAAATTATAATCCAAAAAGAAGAACAGTTTATAGTAGTGACAATATTCCACGCTCAGTGTTCAATAGAATTCGTATACAGGATAAGGACAAGAATGTAATAGTTGGTGAGGATTATTACAAGTTTAAGAGAAAAAGGAGAGTTGAGCAGTCACGAAAATGGATCTTGGTACCTGCCCCCGGGGAAAAACCATCTCCGCGGTGAGCAGCAGGCAACGAAAGCCTCTCTCGGCTAAAGCATAGGATCGTCAAATCACTCTTTGGAGGAGGAAAAACTATAATGGGAAAGTATTTTGGAACTGATGGCTTCCGTGGGGAGGCAGGAATCACTTTGACTGCTGACCATGCCTATAAGGTTGGTCGTTTTCTGGGCTGGTATTACAATGCTCTGCGCGAGCGCAACGGCAACAATGAGCCTGCCCGTATCGTAATCGGCAAGGACACCCGCCGCAGCTCCTATATGTTCGAATACAGTCTGGTCGCAGGCTTGACCGCATCCGGTGCAGATGCCTACCTGCTCCACGTCACCACTACGCCCAGTGTTGCCTACATTGCCCGGGTGGATGATTTTGATTGCGGCATCATGATCTCTGCCAGTCACAATCCCTACTACGACAACGGCATCAAGCTGATTGACTGCTACGGTGAAAAAATGCCTGAGGAAACTCTGCTGCTGGTAGAGGACTACATTGACGGCAAACTCCATGTGTTTGATAAGGACTGGCCGGAGCTGCCTTTTGCTCACCGGGAACACATCGGCTGCACGGTGGACTATGTGGCAGGCCGTAACCGCTATATGGGCTACCTGATCTCTCTCGGTATCTATTCCTTCAAGGGCGTGAAGGTTGGTCTGGACTGCGCCAACGGAGCTAGCTGGAACATCGCCAAGTCTGTGTTTGATGCTCTGGGAGCAGATACCTACGTCATCAATGCACAGCCCAACGGCACCAACATTAACAACAATGCTGGCTCTACCCATATCGAGGGCTTGCAGAAGTTTGTAGTGGAGAAGGGTCTGGATATTGGTTTCGCTTATGACGGCGATGCTGACCGTTGCCTGTGTGTAGATGAAAAGGGTAATGTGATCACTGGTGACCACATTCTGTACATCTACGGCTGCTATATGAAGGAGCGCGGAAAACTCCTGACCAACACTGTGGTCACTACCGTCATGTCCAATTTTGGTCTGTACAAGGCTTTTGATGAGCAGGGTATCGGCTATGCTAAAACGGCTGTGGGAGACAAGTATGTCTACGAGTACATGGCGAAAAACGGCTGCCGTATTGGCGGCGAGCAGAGCGGTCATATCATTTTTAGCAAGTACGCCAGCACTGGTGATGGTATCCTGACCAGCCTGAAGATGATGGAAGTTATGCTGGCAAAGAAACTGCCTATGAGCAAGCTGGCTGAGCCTTTGAAGATTTACCCGCAGGTTCTGGAGAATATCCGTGTGACCGACAAGAAAGCCGCACAGGACGACGAAGCGGTGCAGGCAGCAGTCGAGGCTGTGGCGGAAGTGCTTGGTGACACCGGTCGTATTCTGGTGCGCGAGTCCGGCACGGAACCGGTGGTTCGTGTGATGGTGGAAGCCCCCGACCACGATACCTGCCAGAAGTATGTGACACAGGTTGTGGAAACGATTAAGAGCAGAGGCTACGGAGCTTGAGTGCAAACCTGAAACGAAGATGTGGAATCCTGCTGGGTGCAGCTTTTATCATTCTTTCCATCTTGGCACTGTTGCCGGAGGCTGATGTAGACCATGATGCAGGATACATTTCCTCAGAGCTGAATATCCAGGAAACCGTAGATGGAAGCGTGACCGGAACAAGCTATGTGAATTCGGATGGAGTAATCACAGAGGCTATTGACATGGGCTATGCGACCGTGTGTAGAATGTGGGATGAAAACGGCCGAATTATAGAGGAACGTTATCTTGATGCAAACGGAGACCCAGTGGCAAAATATGGCGATTATTACGGGTTATCGTATGGATACGATGAAACGAGTACAGTAATCACATATCTTGATGCCGATGGTAATCCAATAATACGCAGTGACGGATATTCTACTATTATCAGAACGCAGATTGACAGCATGGCTTCCGAGGATTTTTACTACGATTTGAACGGACAGCAGGTACAGTGCTCCGGTGGATACTATGGGCTTCAGCATTGGTATAACTCTGATGGCCAGAATACTGGCATGACCTTTCTCGATAAAGACGGTCATGCGGTGTGTAGTTCATCTGGCTATGCAGGTGTGACTTATCAGTGCAATATGGATGGAACCGTTGTCGGTGAGCTGTATTTTGACACAAAAGGGAATCCTGTGAGGTCTTTGTTTGGTCAGTATGGCGAGTTATACCAGCGCAACGAGCAAGAATACATCAGTCAGATCACCTATCTTGACGCAGATGGTAACCCTGCCCCTACCAATGCAGGATATACTGTCCTCAAACGTACCTACCATAGAGATGGCACAGCAGATACAGATATGTATTTTGATGCGGAGGGCAATCAAAAGGCATTGTCGAAAGGGCAGTATGGCATCAAACGCAGTGGCAAGGTGAACCTTTTGCTTGACAGAAACGGCAACGTTATGCTGTGTGTGGACAACCTTCTAAATGGCTTTCCGTGTATGGTAGTTGTTTTGGGCTGCGTTGTCTGTTTGTTGATACTGATTTTGCCGAAAAAATTGAGCGTATTCCTTACGATTTCCTATGTGGAGTTCATCCTTTATGAAACACTGATGTTTCGGGAGTCGGGGGATGCAAGAACGAACTTTGTTCTATTTTCCTACGCTGGGAAGTTTTTGAAAGAGCAATCTGTGAGAGTGGGGGTTATCAATAATATCTGGCTGTTCATTCCACTTGGAACGGGACTATATAGGTGGTTTCAGAAGAAATGGGTGTTGCTGATTCCCTTCGTGATGTCTGTGGCAATCGAAACGACCCAGTATCTTACGGGACTTGGCATCGCAGAGTTCGATGATGTGTTCGGTAATACGATGGGCGGATGGATTGGCATTTTGGTGGCAAAGGGAATGTTGATACCTTACCGCTTTGTGGATACAGAGCAGGAGTTTCAGACTATCGTCAAGGGACTTCGCCCATGAGAAAATCATGCCGTGTGGACAAACGAAACTTCAGGAGTTCACACGGTATATTTTGAAGGATGTCATATAGATTGTGATGGAAATAGAAAAGGATAATATGGGAGCGAAAAGAGCATATCAGAAAACTGCTTATGGTGACATTGACGAAGGATGAAAAAAATGGAGAAAAGCAATGAAAACAGCTCTTGTAACGGGAGGCAGTTCCGGCATCGGACGCAGTACGGCCGCGGCACTGAAAAATGCTGGGTTTGCAGTCTATGAATTCAGCCGCCGAAATGTACCGCAGGACGGAATAAAACACATCAGCGTGGATGTGACCGATGAAAATGCGGTTCAGAAGGCAGTGGGCGAGATTCTTTCGGAAGCAGGGAAGCTACTCCGCCAGCAAAGCGGCGATTTCCTCGTACTCCTGCGCGCTGGACAATGAGGTAAAGCCTTATGGCATTCAGGTGACAGTTGTTGAGCTGGGTGATATCCACACAGGCTTCACGCAGGCACGGCAGAAGGTAATCGTTGGCGACAAGGAATACGGAGGCAGAATCTCACGCAGTGTTAGTCAGATGGAGAAAGACGAGCAGAATGGCGCGAACCCGGAAGTGATCGGTGCATACATCGCGAAAATCGCAGAGAAGAAGTGCAAGCCGATTTGTGTGGCAGGAGCGCAGTACAAGTTCCTTAGCCTGCTCTGCAAGCTGCTGCCCTGCGGTATTCGAGGAAAAATCGTTGGAGCGATATACGCGAAATAGCACCCCGGTTGGATATACTGTATGGGAACATGGAAATCAAAAAACAGACACAAGTATTTGTTACAGTAGCATATTATTTCGTATGCAAGTTTGGAAAGAACATACTTTTTGGACGGACGGATATTTTGCCTGTAGTGTAGGAAACGTTTCAGAAGAAATGCTAAGAAAATGCGGGAAAAATATAAAAACTATTGCAATTTTTCTGAATTCTGAATATACTATACGTAACAGAGTTGCCCGAAGTCTTTTGGACATTGGGGACCAAGCTGAGTCGTGTGCTCAGCTTTTTTACGTTAAGGAGAGATTTTATGGATTTGAAAAAACCATTGACCTTTGATGAACAGCTAGATAAGTTAATAGCTCACGGGATGATTGTCGCTGATAGAGAAAAAGCAAAAGATATATTAAAAAGAGTAAATTATTATCGTTTTACAGGTTATGCTTTGCAATTCAGACAAGAACCTTCTGATAGTGACTATATTGAAGGAATTACTTTTGAAACGGTGTATCATTTATATAAAGTAGATGAAATATTGCGTGATACATTTCGGCGGTATATCGAAAAGGCAGAAGTATATTATAGGACGCAGATAGCATATGGATTTTCAATGGCCAAATGTACGGAAGCCCCATATGATCAGCATTACGATGAAAATAATTTCTATAACAAAAAGGGTTTTAAGGAAGTTATGGAAAATTTCAGCAGGGAGAAAAATTATTACAAAGATAGTCTGATTGTGAAACATCACAAGATAAAATACTCTAGCAAAATGCCGTTGTGGGTTATTGTCGAATTAATGTCCTTTTCTAATATGTCTAAGTTATACAGTTCTATGTATTATTCAGAAAAAGAAGCAATCGCTCGTATGGTTGGTGTCGGAAAGGATACATTAGAAAATCATCTTCATTGTTTGTCAGTATTACGAAATAAATGTGCACATGCAGCAAGAATGTATAACACGGATTTCAATCCTCCGGCAAAATTTACGTCATCATTTTTGAGAAAGCATCCAGAAATAAAGAACAACTCATTATTTGCATATACGCTTGTTCTACTGAAAAGACTTCCGGATGAAAGAAGTAAAAAATCTTTGATTCAAACAGTGGAAACGGTGATAGCTGAGTATAGGAACGACATTGATTTGAGTCTGATTGGATTTCCGGAAAATTATTTGGAAATTATGGAAAATAATTTGTGAAAACATGATTATTCCTAGATTATTTACGGCACAGCTGTGAATAATTCAGGATTAGCATTATTTTGATAAAGACTTGTTAATTGCCGAACTGGAAGCGATGACTGAGTGGCTGGATGAACAGGAAATCCTTTCAGATATTGGAAGAAGAATCCGTTCAGTTTCGAATCGCTGATATGTCAAGCGGAAAAGCAGTGGACGATGGATACAGAGGTGCTGAATAATGTGTTATCTGGTAGCGAAAGACCGTGATGCACATGACTGTTTTGCTCTGAAAACAACGCATGGAAAGCATCTGGTAGAATGAAAGAGGGATAATGCCATGTGGACAAACTGAACTTCAGGAGTTCACACGGTATATTTTGAAGAATGCCATATAGATTGTGATGGAAATAAAAAAGGACAATCAGCGAGAGAATTTTCAGTTTATAGCACTGATCATCCGAAACCGGATGCACTTCCTGCTCAAGGAACAGATGCTGAAAACACATCACAAAGAGAACTACACGACCGTGCCTGCCGCGATCCACGAACTTGAATTTCAATTTCAATATCCATTCCTATTTTATGTGCATCTGCACATTTTTGTGTAACGGAATTTAAAAACATTGGTGCCTGACCCTGAAAAAAACAATATGAGCGAAGATCAGACAGCGGGGACTTTCGTGGGAAATATGGATTGAGAAACGTGTGTAAACTGGTTATAATAAAATTGAGAAGTAAGATTATAGTATGATTAGCAGAAAACGAGGTGACGATATTTACATTGGGGGCAGACCTCAGAAAGAAATTAGAAAAAAACAGGACGCAGACGGGAACGAAAATCTTGTGGAACCTGATATATCGGTGATCTGCGACCCAGAGAAGATTGACGAAAAGGGATGTCATGGCGCGCCGGATTGGGTTATCGAGATCGTGTCACCGTCCAGCAAGTCAATAGACTACGGCAGGAAGCAGGCATTATATCTTTTAAGTGGCGTGAGAGAATATTGGATCGTTGATCCAATGCGGGAATCCGCTGTGGTTTATCGCGCGGCAGAAGATTGGATACCGATGTTTTACAGGTTCGGAGATAGTCTGAAAGCTGGCATTTATGAGGATTTGGAAATTGTGATAGAGTAATATCAGAAGGGCAAAAAATTAGATAGCGAAGGACAGAACCTGTGTTTCATGACGCATTGGTGTCTTTCGCAGAAAGACGGGCTATATTTATGGAAATACATGAATTACAGCAATTGCTGTCAGAAATGTCATTACAGGA
>OLOK01000082.1_pt1 | contig 78865 bp, 70 predicted proteins | sample 1672591 | NCBI WGS metagenome assembly OLOK01 (sample SAMEA3136703, study PRJEB25190) | human gut metagenome | biome: human gut; feature: human-associated habitat; material: faeces | place: Austria | collected 2013 | reverse complement strand
ATTCCAGATTGCCTGCGGCAATGGAATTTTGGCTTGTATGTCTCGGGATAGTGGTATGTGAACAGTAACATCCTTTACTCTAATGCTGAGCTTTTTCCGTATTTGCAATTGACATCTTAACAGGAAATGATTATGATATTTCTGACAGTGCTTTTTAGCTGTCCCGATTTCATATCAAATCAAATACCCTGTTGCCAGTGGGATATTTGATTTGATATGAAATGAATGAGGAATGGTGAAATACGAAGGAGAGTTAGAAGTTATGAGTATTTCCATGATTGGAATTGACCATAATATGGCACCGGTGGATATTCGTGCGAAATTTGCATTTACAAAGAAAAATGCCGGTGAAGCAATGGAAAAAATAAAGAATCAAAATGGAATATATGGATGTGTGATCCTGTCCACCTGTAACCGCCTGGAGGTCTGGGCAAGTGTGGATGATGAGGTAGATGTCTGTCTTTATGACTATCTCTGCAGGATAAAGGGAATTACTGAGGATTCTTACAGACAATATTTTGTAGAGCGTAAGGATCAGGAGGCAGTTGAGCATCTTTTTTATCTTACCAGTGGTCTGAAATCACAGATCATAGGGGAGGATCAGATCCTTACACAGGTGAAGGATGCCCTGAATCTGGCAAGAGAGAATTTTGCGGCAGATGGTGTTTTGGAGGTTCTGTTCAGAATGGCTGCCACAGCAGGAAAGAGAATTAAGACAGAGGTTCCTTTTTCCCATGGAAATCCGTCAGTGATCCATCAGGCCATCGGATTTCTGGCAGAGAAAGGGTATTCTCTCAGGGATAAGACCTGTATGGTCATCGGTAACGGTGAGATGGGTAAGGTGGCTGCTCAGGCTTTGCAGGAGGCAGGTGCAGATGTGACAGTGACCATCCGTCAGTACAGAAGCGGAGTTGTGAATATTCCGCTGGGCTGTAAGCGCATTAATTACGGTGACAGAATGGAGTATGTGCCGCAGTGTGATCTTGTAGTGAGTGCAACTGCAAGTCCGAATTTCACATTAAGAGAAGAATTATTCCAGGGAATCCGGACAAAGGATGACCTGATCCTGATCGATCTAGCAGTTCCCAGAGATATAGAGCCATCTGTTGGAAAGATCCAGGGGGTCACACTTTATGACATGGACAGCTTCCGTATAGAGGAAGTTCCTGCAGAACTTCAGGAAAATCTGGAGGCAGCAGGCGCGATCGTAAGAGAGCAGATGGATGAATTTTTCCAATGGCTGGATGGAAGAGACCTGATCCCAAGAATTCAGGATATTAAAGATGAGGCAGTCAATGACCTGAATTTAAGGATTGCAAAGATATTAAAGAAAACACCTATGGAAGAGGATGACAGGCAGAATCTGGTCCATGCAGTGGATACGGCAGCAGGAAAAGTAGTAAATAAACTGATCTTTGGTCTGCGTGACAGTCTGAATCAGGAGATTTTCCTTGAGTGTGTGGCAGGACTGGAGAAAATATATGAAGAATAAGCCGTATTTTCCAATGTTTATAGACTTATCAGATAAGAATATCGTGGTTGTAGGCGGCGGAAACATTGCAACCCGTCGAGTGAAAACCCTTTTATCATTCACCAGAAATATCAGAGTCATTGCTCCGAAGGTCACCATGGAGATGATGGAGCTTGGCAAAGCCGGCTATGTAGAGCTGATCACACGTCCGGTGAAGCGTACAGATTTTGCGATGGCATATATGGTGATTGCAGCTACCAATGACAGAAAGTTAAATGATGAGATCCACAGGATCTGCAGGCAGGAAGGCGTTTATGTTAATGTAGCCAGTGACAGGGAGCAGTGCGATTTTTATTTCCCGGGAATTTATATGGAAGAGGGACTGGTGGTGGGAATCACAGCCAGTGGTCTGGACCATAAAAAAGCGCGCAGGATAAGAGAAGAGATTCAAAATGCCCTGGAGAGAGTTGCGCAGGAAGATGATAATGAGGAGGAAAATGATGACTGAGGTGATCATTGGAAGTAGAGAGAGTAAGCTGGCAGTTCTCCAGAGTGAGATGGTAAAAAGCTACATAGAACAGAAAAACCGTGAAGAAAATGCCGGCTCTGAAATAACAGTAAATATCCTGACTATGAAAACGACAGGAGATATTATTCTGGATCGTACCTTGGATAAGGTGGGCGGAAAAGGACTGTTTGTAAAAGAACTGGACAGGGCATTGCTGGATGGTAAAAGCAATCTGTCTGTACACAGTCTTAAGGATATGCCTATGGAGGTTCCAAAAGAGCTTCCGCTTCTGGCCTTTTCAAAGCGTGAGGATCCAAGAGATGTACTGGTGCTTCCTGAGGGAGTGGCGGAGCTGGATCCGGATAAACCTCTGGGATGTTCCAGCTTAAGGAGAACTCTTCAGTTAGAGAAGCTGTATCCTGAGATGGAGGTAAAGAGTATCCGTGGAAATCTGCAGACAAGGCTTCGCAAGCTGGATGAAGGAGAGTATTCCGGGCTGATCCTGGCAGCGGCAGGTCTGAAACGACTGGGGTTGGAAAGCAGGATCAGCAGATATTTTACACCGGATGAGATGATTCCTTCAGCAGGTCAGGGAATCCTGGCTGTGCAGGGACGCAAAGGTGAGGATTATGGGTATCTGGACGGATACTGTGACAGGGATGCCTGGATTGCAGGAACTGCAGAGCGCGCATATGTAAAATATCTGGACGGAGGATGTTCTTCGCCTGTAGCTGCATTTGCAGAGGTGGACGGAGATGAGATCTTTATCCGCGGTTTATATTACAGTGAAGCTACAGGAAAGTGGCTTACAGGTCAGATCAGAGGTGCAGCAGAGGATGGAGAGAAGCTTGGAATTGCTCTTGCAAAGCAATTGAAATCTGACTGTGAGGGAAGATAAAAAAATTTATAAAAAGAAAATTCTTGTGATGCAAAAAGGAGAAGAAACATGGCAGCTGGCAAGGTTTGGCTGGTTGGTGCGGGACCGGGTGATATCGGGCTTTTTACATTAAAGGGCGCAGCGGTTCTGCAGCAGGCAGATGTGGTAGTATATGACAGTCTGGTAGGCGAAGGGGTTCTGGCAAAGATCCCGGAGCATGCCAGACTGATTAATGTAGGTAAAAGAGCAAATCACCATACAATGGTGCAGGAGGATATTAATAAGGTTCTTCTGGAAGAAGCTGAAAAAGGAAATAAAGTGGTAAGGCTTAAAGGTGGAGATCCCTTTCTCTTTGGAAGAGGCGGGGAGGAACTGGAACTTCTTTCTGAGAATGGAATCCCTTATGAGATCGTGCCCGGAGTGACATCTCCCATCTCTGTTCCTGCTTATAATGGGATTCCTGTGACACACAGGGATTTCTGTTCGTCCTTACATATTATTACAGGACATAAACGCGCAGGGCAGGAGTATGATATAGATTTTAAGGCACTGACCCGGACAAAGGGAACACTGGTGTTTCTAATGGGAATTGCAGCACTGGAGGATATCTGCAAAGGGCTTCTTGCAGGTGGAATGGATCCGGATATGCCGGCAGCAGTTCTTCAGAAAGGAACAACAGCAGGACAGAAGCGGGTGGTTGCTACTGTAGGTACCCTCAAGGAAGAGGTGGACAGACAGGGGATAGAGACACCTGCCATTATTGTTGTGGGTAAGGTCTGCTCCCTGGCTGACAAATTTGCCTGGTATGAGAAGCTTCCTCTGGCAGGCTGGAAGGTTCTGGTCACAAGACCAAGACAGCATATTTCAAAGACAGCAGATCTTCTCCGTCAGAAAGGTGCCGAGGTTCTGGAGCTGCCGTCTATCTGTACAGTACCTGTGGAGGATAACAGCAGACTGTATGAGGCATTTGAGAAACTGGATACTTATCAGTGGATCATTTTTACAAGCCCTGCAGGTGTGGAGATCTTTTTTGACGAGATGGACAGAAAAGAGATGGATGTGCGCAGCCTGGGACAGGCGAAGATCGCAGTGATCGGTGAAGGAACGAAGAAAAAGCTGAAAGAGCATCACCTGCTGGCTGATTTTGTGCCAGATGTGTATGACGGAGATACTCTTGGGGCAGAGCTTGCAAAAGAACTTCAGGGAAATGAAAAAATCCTGATCCCAAGAGCTAAAGCCGGAAATAAAAAGCTGACAGAACTGCTGGAGCAGACAGGGGCACAGGTGGATGATATTGCAACCTACACTACTCGTTATGAAAAGAGCAGGCTGATCGATGAGAAGAAAGAGCTGGAGACAGGAAGTGTGGACTGTGTAGTATTTACCAGTGCCTCTACTGTAAAGGGATTTGTGGAAGGTACACAGGGACTGGACTATACGAAGGTAAAAGCTGCCTGTATCGGAAAACAGACCAAAGCTGCAGCAGATGCTTATGGTATGCAGACCCGCATGGCAAAGAAGGCTACCATCGAAAGTCTCATAGAGCTTGTGGAAGAGATGAAACAGGAAAACTGATAACTATTCTGCAAAAAAATGGAACAGTTATGAGAATTGTTGATAAAAGGAGCAAAAAGACATGGATTTAATTCAGAGACCAAGAAGATTAAGAGGCAGTGAAAATTTAAGAAAAATGGTAAGAGAGACAAGAATGGACAAGTCTTCCCTTATCTATCCCTTATTTGTAAAAGAGGGAACAGGAATCGAAGAAGAGATCCCTTCTATGGAAGGACAGTTCCGCTACAGTGTAGACCGTCTTCCTTTTGAACTGGAACGTCTGCAGAATGCAGGAGTAAACAGCATTATGCTGTTCGGTATCCCGGATCATAAGGATGAGGTGGGAAGCGGTGCGTACGACCCCAACGGAATCGTACAGAAGGCCCTGAGAGAAGCAAAGAAACAGTTCCCGGACATGTACTATATCACAGATGTATGTATGTGTGAGTACACTTCACACGGACACTGCGGAGTGCTCTGCGGTCATGATGTAAATAATGATGCAACACTGGAATTACTGGCTAAGACAGCTGTTTCCCATGTAGAGGCAGGCGCAGATATGGTAGCTCCCTCTGATATGATGGACGGACGTGTACGTGCTATCCGTGAGGCTCTTGATGCGAACGGACATTATGGAGCACCGATCATGTCCTATGCAGTAAAATATGCATCTGCTTTCTACGGACCATTCCGTGATGCAGCAGGTTCTGCACCGTCTTTTGGTGACAGAAAGAGCTACCAGATGGATTTCCATAACAGAAGAGAAGGAATGAAGGAAGCTCTTACGGATGTGGAAGAGGGCGCAGATATCATTATGGTAAAACCTGCCATGTCTTATCTGGATATGGTCTCTGAGGTATCAAAGGCTGTAAATGTGCCGGTTGCAACATACAGTGTAAGCGGTGAATATGCAATGGTGAAAGCAGCTGCAAAGATGGGATGGATCGATGAAGAACGTATTATGTGTGAGATGGCAGTCAGTGCATACCGTGCAGGTGCCCAGATCTATCTTACTTATTATGCAAAAGAACTTGCAAAATGCATGGATGAAGGGAGAATCGGCTGATGGGTTTATCAGAAGAATTATTTGACAGAGCGGTAAAGGTGATTCCGGGAGGAGTAAACAGTCCTGTACGTGCCTATGGCGCAATCGGTATTGCACCGAGATTTATCGACCGCGCAGACGGATGCCATATTTATGATGTTGATGGAAAAGAATATGTGGATTATATCGATTCCTGGGGACCGATGATTCTGGGCCATAATTTTCCGGAAGTAAAAGAAAGTGTACTGAAGGCGTGTGAAAAGGGCCTCAGCTTCGGATGCGCAACTGCAATCGAAGTGGAGATGGCTGAGTTTATCTGTGACCATATTCCACATGTGGATATGGTGCGTATGGTAAATTCCGGTACAGAAGCTGTTATGAGTGCAGTCCGTGTTGCCAGAGGATTTACAGGAAAGAATAAGATCATTAAATTTGCAGGATGCTATCATGGACACAGTGATGCCATGCTGGTAAGTGCAGGCTCCGGTGTGATGACAAGCGGTGTTCCGGACAGTGCCGGTGTGCCTAAGGGATGCACAGAGGATACCATGACTGCTGTTTATAATGATCTGGACAGTGTACGTGCACTGATGGAGCAGGCTGACGGACAGACTGCTGCTGTTATCGTGGAAGCTGTAGGCGCCAATATGGGTGTGGTTCCTCCGAAAAAGGGGTTCCTGGAAGGTCTGAGAAAGCTCTGCGATGAGTACGGCGCCCTTCTGATCTTTGACGAGGTTATCACTGGTTTCCGTCTGGCTTTTGGCGGTGCTGCAGAATATTTTGGCGTGACCCCTGATCTGGTTACCTATGGTAAGATCATCGGTGCAGGTATGCCGGTAGGCGCATACGGCGGACGCAGAGAGATTATGGAACTGGTTTCCCCTGTGGGAAAGGTTTACCAGGCCGGTACCTTAAGCGGAAATCCTATTGCAATGGCAGCAGGACTGACACAGTTAAAATATCTCTATGAACACCAGGGAATCTATAAAGATCTGGAGGAAAAAGGAAAACGTCTCTATGGCGGTATGGAGAAAATCCTGGCAGAGAAAAATCTGCCTTACCATATCAATCACGTATCTTCCCTGGGAAGCCTGTTCTTTACAGAGCAGGAGGTTGTGGATTATACATCAGCCAAATCTTCAGATACAAAAGCTTTCTCTGAATATTTCAAGGGAATGCTTGCGCAGGGAATCCATATGGCTCCGTCACAGTTTGAGGCAATGTTTTTATCTGTTGCCCATACAGATGAGATCATAGACCAGACACTGGAGGCTGTCAGAAATTATTTTACCAAATAAACAGCAGAGCGCTTATCCGGTATAGAACTTAGCCCAAATTCATTCCAGATTGCCTGCGGCAATAGAATTTTGGCTTGTATGTGAACAGTAACGACAGTAACCCATGAACTGGAAAAAATACATAAAACTGAGTTCCGTAATCTTGTTCTGATTAGGAAAATGTGCTATAATCACCTTATCGTATGACATCGTCCGGCAATATCGGGACGAAAATATTATTGCTCGCTGACAGCAGACGGGAACAGAGTGAGCGATGATAAATAAACTTCAGGACAGCAGGAGGAAAAAAGCATTATGAGTGAAAAGAAATATGTAGCTTATGTGGGCTCTTATACACATGGCTCTTCCAGACAGGGAATCCATGTTTATGATGTTGATGTTGAGAATGGCACTCTTACAGAACGCAGCAGTGTTGAAGTAAGTAATGCATCCCACATGGCTGTTTCAAAGAATGGTAAGTATCTTTATTCTATCGAGGATGAGGGTGTTGCAGTATTTAAACGTGATAAAAATGGTGATCTGTCACGTATCAACAGTGTAAATATTGATGGAATGAGAGGCTGTTTCCTTTCTACAGATGTTGACGGTAAGTATCTTTATGTTGCCGGATATCATGACGGTAAGGTGACTGTTGTACATACTCATAAGGACGGCAGACTTGGAAGCCTGATGGATGGCGTATTCCATACAGGACTCGGAAGTGTTGCAGAGCGTAACTTCCGTCCCCATGTGAACTGTGTTCGTCCGACTCCGGATAATAAATATCTCTGTGCAGTAGATAACGGAATTGATCAGGTGAAGATTTACCGTGTCAACAAATTGCGCAATAAGCTGGAACTGGTAGACATCCTGAGATGTCCGAGAGAGAGCGGCCCGCGTATCATTCGTTTTAGCGATGATGGTAAGTTTGCTTATATTCTCTTTGAACTCAGTAATGAGATCAGGGCTTACAAATATGATGGAAGCGGTAAGGTTCCGGCGTTTGAACTGATCCAGACGATTGAGACAAGTGCGAAGAAGGATGTTCATGATACACATAATGCAGCGTCTGGTCTTTCTCTTGCAAATGATGGCAAGCATCTTTTCTGTACAACAGCAGGTGAGGATACAGTTTCCATGTTTGAGCGTGATGAGGAGACTGGTATGCTGACAAGGAAGTTTACACTTCCGATCAGTGGTGAATATCCGAAAGATCTGGTACTTTTACCGGATGATAAGCATCTGGTGCTGGCTAATCATGCAAGTAATACACTGACTACTTTTACAGTGGATTATGAGAAGAATATTATTGTGATGAACGGTAAGCCGATTAAGATTACAGAGCCAAACTGTATCAGAATCTGGCCGGTTCCGGAAGAATAACAGATTCGTTACATAGAATCAGCAATATAGGCAGATAATAAAATACCTTCATTTGAAACTGAGATCAGCTCAGAATTCAAGTGAAGGTATTTTTGCGTGGATTAATTGGAATTATTTCCGATAAAAATCCCGAACCTTATCCATCTGGGAACTCATATTGACAAAGAGCGCATCCGCCAGTGTGATTGCTGCCATAGATTCTACCACAACCACTGCTCTTGGGACAATGACCGGATCATGTCGGCCATGGATTTCCAGAGAAAGAGGTTCTTTATCTTTGGTTACGGTCTGCTGCGGCTGGCTGATGGATGGGGTTGGCTTGATATGGGCACGAAGTATGATTTCACTGCCGTCACTGATTCCTCCCATGATTCCGCCTGCGTGGTTGGAGGTTTTGATGATTTCACCGTCTTTGACTGTGAATCCATCATTGTCAGTGGAACCGTTTGAGGAAGTCACTGCAATGCCGTCACCGATTTCAACAGCCTTGACTGCACCGATGGACATCAGGGCGTGGGCAAGAAGAGCACTGAGCTTGTCAAAGACTGGCTCGCCAAGTCCGGCAGGTGTTCCGGTAATACGACATTCGATCACGCCGCCTGCACTGTCCTGATTCTTCATACATTCTTCCAGATATTCACCGGCCTTCACTGCTGCCTGTGCGTCCGGCATATAAAATGCATTCTGATGGATTTCTTCTTTATTAAAAGAAGCAATTTCAACAGGTCCGATAGATCTGGTATAGGTGCAGATTGAAATGCCAAGTTCTTCTAATATTTTAGAAGCAATGGCACCTGCTGCAACTCTTCCGATGGTTTCCCGCCCTGAAGAACGTCCACCGCCTCTGTAGTCGCGGAATCCGTATTTTTGGTCAAAAGTATAGTCTGCATGTCCGGGACGATAGGAGTATGCGATATTTCCGTAGTCTCTGGAGCGCTGATCTGTATTTCTTACCATCAGAGAAATTGGAGTTCCGGTGGTTTTGCCCTCAAAGACACCTGAGAGGATTTCTACCAGATCTCCCTCTTTACGGGCGGTGGTGTATCTGCTCTGTCCGGGTTTTCTTCTGTCGAGGAATTTCTGAATGTCCTCTTCACAGAGAGGGAGGCCTGCCGGGCATCCGTCTATCACAGCTCCGAGAGCTTTTCCGTGGGATTCCCCCCAGGTGGTTACCTTAAATTTATTTCCAAATGATGACTGGCTCATATGATTTGTATCCTTTCCTGTTATTGTATTAGAGCGTGTCTGGAAAATCATTCCCGCAATCTGCACGCCCCACTTTGCGGGATATTTCACCTGAATTCAGTTGCTGTAGTTAGAGCGTGTTTGGAAAATCATTCCCGCAATCTGTACGCCCCCACTTTACGGGACTTTTATAAATAAATACTACTTTATTATAGCGAAGTGTAAAAGTTTTGTAAACCGAAAGCATTGGAATTGACAAAAATTCATGTTCAAATTATAATGATGTTTGAGTCTTTGTGAAAATAAAGAGTAAACGTAACTGTTCAGTAATCTCTTGCAGAAACTCTGAATAGTTGCAGATTTATTGTTACTGAGAACAGAGTAAACAGTAACAATCTATTGAGGGGAAATCGAGAAAAAGAAGGGAAGTGTGGATCGTGGTAAGGATTTTTAAGACAATCGATGGCGCTATCCATGAAATACAGGAACCACAGGAGGGCTGTTGGATTGCGCTGACGAATCCTACGGCAACAGAAATTTTTGAAATTTCCGAGCAATTTGGGATAGAGGTGGACGATTTGCGCGCACCTTTGGATGAGGAAGAGCGTTCCCGTATAGAAGTGGAGGACAATTATACCCTTATCCTTGCAGATGTACCTGCGATTGAAGAACGTAACGAGAAGGACTGGTATGTGACCATTCCTCTTGGTATTATCGTGACTCAGAAGATGATCTTTACTGTATGTCTGGAAGACACACAGGTTCTGACAAGATTTATGGAAGGCAGGGTAAGAAACTTTTTTACCTATATGAAAACCAGATTTATTCTGCAGATTTTGTACCGTAATGCCAGCATGTATCTGAGATATCTGCGTATTATAGATAAGAAGAGCGAACAGATTGAGGAGAAACTTCATCTGTCTACAAGAAATCAGGAATTGATGGAACTTCTGGAACTGGAGAAATCACTGGTATACTTTACCACATCTCTGCGTTCCAATGAGATGGTTCTGGAGAAACTTCTGAAGGTGGAGAGTATCAAGAAATATCCGGAGGATACAGAGCTTCTGGAGGATGTTATCATTGAGAACAAGCAGGCCATTGAGATGGCTAATATTTACAGTGGTATCCTCAGCAGTATGATGGGAACTTTTGCGTCAGTTATTTCCAATAACCTGAACATTGTCATGAAGGTTCTGGCTGTTATTACTATTGTTATGAGTATTCCGACTATTGTTTTCAGTGCGTATGGTATGAACCTGAGTGCTGTGGGAATGCCGTTTTCCAGGACACCATGGGGATTTCTTATCGTTATCATCCTTTCTGTAGTGGCAAGTATCATTGCAGCGATATTTCTTTCCAGGAAGAAGTTTTTCTGATTTTGCAGCTGAACTGAGAGGCAGTTATTCGGTGCAGAATTACGCAGAGAAAGCAGATTGTGGATATCCGCTGTAACGAAAGAACGAATAGCATTTTGTAAGAAAAGGAGATTTATGAAATTTATTGACAAACTGGAACGAAAATTTGGAAATCGCGGGATTGAGAATCTTACGATTTATATTATTGTAAGTTATGTACTGGGATATGCATTGATGTATATTAATCCGGGGGCTCTTTCCATGTTGAGTTTGAATGTCTCTGAAATCCTGCATGGTCAGATATGGAGACTTGTTACATGGATTATTTATCCGCCGAGTACGTCATCTGCTTTATGGTTTGTGATTGCGATATTGTTCTTTTATTATCCGATCAGTGCATCGCTGGAACGTACATGGGGATCATTCAGATTTACTGTATATATTTTATCTGGAATGATTTTTACAGTAATTTCTGCGTTTATTTTGTATTTTATCACAGGTGGAGTGTTGGATGCTTATCTGAATGGATCACAGTTTTCAACGTATTATATCAGTTTATCTATTTTTCTGGCATATGCGCTGACATATCCGGATATGAAGGTTTTACTGTACTTTGTAATCCCGATCAAGATGAAGTGGATGGCGATTGTATATGCTGCTCTTGTGGTATATGATATTGTCAGATATTTTATGGGAGGAGCATGGTTTATGGCACTGCCAATCATCGCATCCTTACTGAACTTTATCATTTTCTTCCTTGGTACAAGAAATCTTAACCGATACAATCCGAAGGAAATCCATCGCAGAAACCAGTTTAAGAGAGCAATGGGAGAAAGTAAGACCGTTCCCTTCCCGGGTGGCAGCAAGTCAGGGGAAGTGACAAAGCACAAATGTGCAGTCTGCGGCCGTACAGAGAAAGATGATCCGAATCTGGAATTCCGTTTCTGTTCTAAATGTAACGGAAACTACGAGTACTGTCAGGATCATTTATATACACATATACACAAGAAGTAAGAGGAGAAAAGATTATTATGAAAAAAGTACCATTTGTCACCCTGGATAAACTTCAGGAAATCACCGCGCAGTTTCCTACACCTTTCCATCTTTATGATGAAAAAGGTATCCGCGAGAATGCAAAGGCAGTGAAAGAAGCATTTGCATGGAATAAGGGCTTCAAAGAATTCTTTGCTGTGAAGGCAACTCCAAATCCATTTCTGATCCAGATCCTTCAGGAGTATGGCTGTGGCTGTGACTGTTCTTCCATGACAGAGCTGATGATGTCCAAAGCAATCGGATGCAAAGAGGGAGATATCATGTTTTCTTCCAATGATACACCGGAAGAAGAATTCAAATATGCAAATGAAATCGGCGGGATCATCAATCTTGATGATATCACACATATCGAGAGCGTAGAAAGAGCCGTAGGATATATTCCGAAGGTGATCAGCTGTCGTTATAATCCGGGCGGAGTGTTTAAGATCAGCAACGATATTATGGACAACCCCGGAGATGCCAAATATGGTATGACAACAGAGCAGATTTTTGAAGCATTCAAGATCCTGAAGGAAAAAGGTGCCGAGGAATTCGGTATCCATGCATTCCTTGCAAGCAATACTGTGACAAATGAGTATTATCCGATGCTGGCGAAAGAGATGTTTGAAATGGCAGTGAAACTTCAGAAGGAGACAGGCGCTCATGTGAAGTTTATCAACCTTTCCGGTGGTGTTGGAATCGCTTACAAACCAGATCAGACTCCGAATGATATCAGAGAGATCGGTGAGGGTGTCCGCAAAGTATACGAAGAAGTACTTGTTCCGGCCGGAATGGGTGATGTTGCAATCTATACAGAGATGGGACGTTTCATGATGGGACCGTATGGCTGCCTGGTAACTAAGGCAATCCATGAGAAGCATACTCATAAAGAATATATTGGTGTGGATGCGTGTGCTGTAAACCTGATGCGTCCGGCAATGTATGGCGCATACCATCATATCACTGTTATGGGAAAAGAAGACCAGCCATGTGATCATATGTATGATGTGACAGGTTCTCTCTGCGAAAACAATGATAAGTTTGCAATTGACCGCTATCTTCCGAAGGTTGATATGGGAGATCTTCTTGTGATCCATGATACAGGAGCTCATGGTTTTGCCATGGGATATAACTACAATGGTAAACTGAAATCTTCTGAGATCCTTCTCCATGAAGATGGAAGTTTCGAGATGATCCGCCGTGCCGAGACACCGAAGGATTATTTTGCAACATTTGACTGCTTCCCGATTTATGAGAAATTACTGGAAGATATGGAATAATGCTGTGATTATTCTGTAATTTACTGTCCTGTGGTATTGACGGGGCAGATAGGACATAAAAATACACAAAAAGAAAGGTACTGATCTGTGCATGATGCTGGAAGGTTAGTGCCTTTCGTTTTGCATGGAAAAACAGTGATTTCAGAAGAATGTACTGTAAAATTTTGTCTGTTCGGAGGTAGACATATGATTAAATATGAATATGAAACAGGAATGTGTAAACAGCTGCATTACAATGGTCTGTGGAGTGTACAATATGAGGGTGTTCCCGGACATTTAAAAAAAGTAAAGATGGTCTGTCCCTGCATCAGAGACGAATGTGATCAGGATTGTGAAGTGTTTAGGAACATACCGGAAATAAAAGCAGCAGATCAGGAATGGCATATGAGAGATGAGAGATAGAATAACGGGAGATAAGAAAAAAGAATACAGAGACAAAAGAACAGGCATGCAGACTGTAAGGTCTGCCATATTTGCTATTGTGCTTATAATTACAAGCTTTACCAGTATAATATCTGTGGCAGATAATACTTATGCAGCAGACGAATATCGAGTGCATAAATCTGAGGTGGTTGTAAAGACCGGTGCCACTTATACAGTAAAGATCCTGAATCATGATACAAAAGTGAGTCCAAAGAAGTTTAAATGGACCAGCAGTAACTCAAAATGTGTAAAGGTTATAAATGGCAGGATATATGGTTTAAAGCCCGGACAGGCAACGATCACAGCACAGATGAGTGGACTGAAAGTAAACTGCGAGGTTTTTGTCTGTAATAAAACGGAAACAATTCTTTTTAAGAAATACAAAAAACAGGTGAAAGTAACGACAGGAAAGACAATTATTCTGGAGCCGCAGAAGTATGGAAAAAGGCTGACTTATACTTCTTCTGATAAAACGGTGGCAACTGTATCAAAGAAAGGAAAAGTTACTGCACAAAAGGCGGGAAATGTCAAAATCACCAGTGTTTCTTATGGTACTGACAGATATGTATCAGAGATAGAAGTGATCGTCCTGCCGGCAGCGTCAGAAACTCCGGAAATTACGCCTACATTGACGCCGGATGAACCAGCACCATCTGTGACCCCGGAGCCGACGGTAACGGTCACTCCAACTCCGAAAATCACACCTGCACCGGAAGATGAGGAAAAGTTCCGGAAACCCCTGGATGGAGTTACTCATTATATTTTGCACAGAGGTGAACAGACAGCAGCACCTGAGAATTCCATGCCTGCCTTTGAGACGGCAGGACGCAATGGGGCGGAGTTTGTGGAGACAGATGTGAGAGAGACCGCAGATGGAGTTCTGGTTGTCTCTCATGATGATTCTTTGCTGCGGATGTGCGGGGAGGACAGGCTTATTTCAGAGATGACTTATGAGGAGATAAAGCAGTATCCGATTATAAATGGAAGAAATGCTTCACAGTATCCGGATAATCTTATTCCTACACTGGAACAGTATATTGCATGCTGCAATAAGTACTCTGTGACGCCGGTGATTGAAATAAAGTCAATCCGTACGGAAGAAGCCATGAATTTGTTTATGCAGCTTCTGACTGAATCACAGAAAGAGCCGGTACTCATCTGTTTCCGCATAGAAACACTTGGTAAACTGCGTGAGATGGGATTTACAGGGAAATTGCAGTGGATTCGTACAGTGCGCATGAATGCTTCTATGATACAGCAGTGTAAGAAATATGATCTGGACATAAGTGCAGAGTATAAAAATATCAGTATGAATGATATCAACAATGCTCATCAGAATGGAATCCGCATATCCGTATGGCTTTGCCGGAATGAAGATATGGTAGACATTTTCAGGAAAATGGGTACGGATTATATCACGTATGAGAAGTGGAATACAGATGAAGTAAAAATGCGTTACTGTTCACATAGCACTATCCCGCGAGGTGTTTTGGCATGAATATGCCAAAATCCCGAGACATACAAGCCAAAATTCTATTGCCGCAGGCAATCTGGAATGAATTTTGGCTAAGTTACTGAGAACGGAGTGAACAGTAACAAAAATACGACAGGATTAGCAGAAAATCAAGGTAGACATTTAGCAGAAAAATAAGTAAAATACAAGATGTAGATATAAATTGTAAGCAGAACAGTAACACAAATGTCGTAAGTATTTAACAGTTCACTATTGCTATAAGAAAGGACTGAACAGTTGTATATATTTTATATACTGCTGAAAAAGAGGAGGAGAGAGTAATGAAAAAAATAGCAGCTATGGTGCTGGCAGGTGTTCTGGCAGCAGTTCCGGTCAGTACGACCGGTGCAGCGGAATTTCAGGATGGAGCAGATACACAGAATTTCATCTGGGCAGCCGGAGAGGAAACTTCAACAGACACAGATGAAAGCAAAGGGGTAAGTGCAAATGACAGTGTCGTTGAAGGACTTGACAAACCTTTGGTTTTCTATCCCAACACTTACTATAAATTTAATGTGACCGGTGCCGGAACGCAGAATACGAATCCTGTTGAGGGAGATGTCAGATGGACACCATTATACTGGAGTCTTTCTCTCAAGCCGCAGGAAAGCGATATTCACAGGAAATGGGAAATCGGTTCTGCAAAGGGTATTTATACAAAGGTGGAACGTGCATACAATATATATATCTTTTTCCAGAGAGAAGAATATACAGGAGGTATATGGGAGAAAAACGATATTGTACAACCTGTGAGATATCAGTTTAATGCAGCTCCGTTAACTGAACAGGGTGGAAGCTATAAGTACCTGATAGGTGGAATTGGCTATAAGATTTTAAATGAAAGAGAAGTAAGCGTTACAGGCCTTGCTGCGGAATATAATGTGATACAGATTCCGGCTACAGTTGTGATCAATGATAAAGTTTATAAAGTAACTACAATTGACAAGAATGCCTTCAGCGGGAACAAAGAAATTACAGATGTTATTTTTGGAAATAATGTAACAACGATTGGAAAATATGCGTTCAGCCAGTGCCCGAATCTGCGGAACATAAGATTTGGTAGCAGAGTAAAAAGAATTGGCAGCAACGCATTTGCACAGTGTACAAAACTGCGAAATTTTATACTTCCTGCCAGTGTCAGACATATAGATGCCAGAGCTTTTTACCAGTGCCCGGCAGTCAAAGTGATCAGGATCAACAGTACAGCACTGAACTATGTTGGAAAAAAAGCTTTTGCGGTCAACAAAACCGTAACTATCAGACTTCCTGAGAAGCTGTTTGCCAGATATCAGAAACTGATCAAGGCAAGTAATGTGTATTCTAAAACGAGGTTTGTGAAATATTAAAAAAAACTCAAAAATGCCCTTGCCATTTCGACAAAAACGTGATATGATAATACTCGTTTCAATGCCGGCATGTCGGAATGGCAGACGAGGCAGACTCAAAATCTGTTGTGGGCAACCACGTGTGGGTTCAAGTCCCACTGCCGGCACTTAAAAACCTTGATTTTACTGGGTTTGCGAAACTCAGTTTTCAAAAAGTAATCAAAAAGGTAATCAAGTGCATTTTGGAAGGAATCCCGATAGAAAGTTATAATAAAATGAAGGAGGGAATCTTGTACATATGATGCTAAAGAGGAACTCGATAAGATTTGAATTTAATTGGCATGATAATATAAAAAGGTAGGCTCATAAGCTGTTAGAAATAAAGACAGTTTGTGAGCCTTTTTTTACTCTGAACTTTGCAGAGCTTTGTTGAACGTACGTCCATAACACTGTATAGAACCATTACAGCAACCTTATACGCAAGTCGAAGAAGATGACACTCCAAGCTCTAAAATGCGCATATGGAGCAGATAGACAGTATAGAGGGCATCCTGAGAGGACGAATGCCATACCAGAGAACACCTCTGAGAATAGCTACAGAGTTTGATCCTCAGAACAGTCATCCACTGATCTAGTAAAGATTCCGGGAGTATATAGCCATAATAATAGGGCGGTTGAGTAACAATAATTTACTCAGCTGCCCTTTTTTCACTCTGAAGACCAACTACATCATGACTGCTGCCACTTCAGATCACTTATTATTCTGTCTTATCCAGATGCTTGATATGCTCTCTCAACACAAGATTAATATACTGGCTGAAAGAACGATCATCTTCCTCTGCAAGTTCTTTGATTCTATCTATAATGTCTGCATCCAGAGTGATGCTTACTTTATTCTTCAATGGTTTCATGCAAGCTCTCCTTTTGCTGATTAGTATAACAAACAGGCGATATAATATTGAAAAATAGTATAAAGTAGGATAAAATAATACTGATGAGGTGGATATGAAGAAAGACGAAGAAAAGTTATGGGACGCGTTTTTTGCATGTGGACTTTATCTATATTTGGAAAAAACCGGAGAATTAGATAAAGAAAAGCTATGGCATGAGACACCGGAAGAGACAGAACGGCACTGGCAGCAGTTCCAGCAGCGCCTGAAAGATAAAGGCATGTGGAGAGAAGAGTAGTATATAAAGTACACAAATATGTATGAAGAATATTAGCAAATTTGCTAGATATTTGATACAGCATGAAATATTCTGAAAGATTAGTGGACATTTTACAGAAGTGTAGTACAATAATGTGTGTGAACATTTTGTGAAAACTAAGTAAAATGTATCACATATAATCGAACTGAATACGGCATAGCCGGGGAAATCCGGTGACGCAAAGCTACAGGGTCTAAGCGAATGTATGACAGCCAGTTGCAACAAAAATATAGAAAAATGCATTCTTTATAAAGAGCAAGAGGATGCATTTTGTTTTACAAATGGGAGGAAAAATATGGGATTGGTGGCCGCAAAATGCCCTCAGTGTGGGGCAAATATTAAGGTAGATAAAGAAAAAGATGCAGGAATATGTGAATTTTGTGGGACTGCATTTATTACAGAGAAAGCAATTAATAATTATAATACTTATGTTACAAATAATAATGATTTCTCTGGAGCAAATATTAATGTAAATAATGGCGATATAAATAATTTGTTAGATATTGCGAAAAATGCATTGATTGCTGGTAATGGACAAGAAGCATACAATTATGCGAATAGAGCTTTGGAATTAAATACAAATTGTAGTGAAGCTTGGATTACAAAAATGAAATCTTTAGAGTATGTAGGGACAGTTGGTGATCCAAGAAGCGCTGAAACAATTACGTGTGGAAAAAATGCCATAGAATTTTCTGAAGAAAAACAGAAAACAGAAGAAGAGGTATATGTTTTTTATTTGAAAAAGGCAAAAAATTTGTTGACTGTTGCGGTTAGAGAAGTTAATGATGTAGAGGACTTAAAAAAAGCATATCAGGCTTTTTGTGTAGCCGATGCATTTTCTGCAAGTAAAGATACACAACAAGCAGATATGAATAACATAAATATGTATGAAAATCTTGCAAATGAAGCTTTATTATTAAAAGTATCAGTTCCACAAGAAAAAATTGAAGAAAATGTGGAATATCAGAAAATAGTCGAAGATATAGCAAATTTATATGTTAATTATTCGAAAGGTTTAACTGCAAGATATGCAATTTATGGTGTTAAATTATTAGATACTGCGGTTTCTGCGAGACGTCAGACACTGGAGTTTTTAAAAAAAGGATTAAAGCAAGAGGAGCAGAATAATATTTCAGGAGATGAGATAACTAATCAGGCAAATAATGGATGCTATATTGCAACTTGTATATATGGTTCGTATGATTGTCCAGAAGTATGGATATTAAGAAGATTTAGAGATTATACATTAGATTCTACATGGTATGGAAAAATGTTTATTAAAGGCTATTATGCCGTTAGCCCTACGCTTGTAAAATATTTTGGAAATCAGAAATGGTTTAGAAGCTTCTGGAAAAGATATCTTGACAAAATGGTTATTAAGCTTAAGGAAAAAGGTGTAAAAGATTCATTTTATGCAGATAAATAGTGATTACTGAGAGGAAATAATTTATGGCTCTTATAAAATGTCCTGAATGTGGAGAACAGATAAGTGACAAAGCTCCGGCTTGTATTTATTGCGGATGTCCTGCATCTGAATTTCTTATAAATAATAATTTATCTGAAGAAGTGATTCAAGCAACCAACATTTGTATTTTCAGAAATAAAGAACAGGATGTTTCTTGTATAAGCCAATACTATATACCACTGTCTGAAGAGGATAAAACGCACTTTAAACAGTTTCTTGAGCTGGAATACGGAATATCAAATTTTCGTCCGGTAATAAGTGATGAAAAATATTTACAATTCTACAATGAATTAAAAAAATGGTCAGAATTCTATTTTTTATCAACTTATGTAACGGCAAAATTAGTACTTGAATGTATAAAAAATAATTTTCAAACATTCGAATTTGATGTTTTACCAAGATATAATGACAGACCGCAACAGCCAACTCCACAACCAAATACATTCCAAAACGTCGTTCGTTGTCCTCGTTGTGGTTCCACGTCTGTCACAACAGAAGAACAAGGTTACGGACTCTTCGGCTGGATTGGTGCATCTCAGAAGAAGAATCTCTGCCAGAAATGCGGTCACAAATGGTGGCCAGGAAGGTGAAAAAAAGCTGGTGCTTTATGTAAAAGCATCAGCTTTTTTGTGGAAGCTATGATTGTGACTCTTTTTTTTCTTCAATTAAATGGGCTGAAGAAATGCAATTGTGAGACACAGATTCTGGCTGTTGAATAATTTTTATTAGATGGTTTTCTTTAAAAAATTCTGAATCAAGTTGGTGATTTGGAGATAAACATTTAGTATATTCATCACATTGAGTTGTTATTTTCTCCATTTTGCTCATATATTTTCGGAGATTAGAAAAAACGGTATATTTTGCAGCAAGTGTATTTTCTTGCAGAGGTTGAACATCAAAGTTTATATAAGAAAAATAATTACCAGTATATTTTTGTAATGCGGAAATAAAAGTGTTTATTTCGTCAATTCCTGATTGGCTAAGTAATGTCTCCATTTCTGGCTTTTCAAGTTGAGATATATATGCCATACACTTCTTGCAAAAATTCATACAATCAAACATACTTCTGTCTGATACGTTAATATTATCTATGATTTTCAGACTTTCTTGATTCAATTTTTCCAATATATTTTGAAAATGATAACTGTTTAATTTGTGTTTTATATCAGAAAAAGAGTTGATAATTTCATCATGTTTTTCCAGAGAAAGCTCTGTAAGTAAACTAAAGTCAAAATCACATAGAATGTGCAGAAAATCATTAAAATTGTTAACAAATCCAGAATTTATATTAGTCATGAGATTAATTAATTGTTCTTGCTCTGTAGTGGTGCTTAGTATACTGTATTTTTCTATGATTATATGTGTGAAATGCTCTAATAGTTGTTTGATGATATAGTTTTTGTTAACAAGTATTTGGTAATCTTTTTTTAAACATTCTTTTGCATTTGTTTTATCAGTATTCATAAGATACATATAAATGCTTATTATATCGTCCACCTTAATGTTTTTAATACGTCTGCTCTCGATCTGGGATATCCAAGTTTTGTTTCTATTAAGAGATAATGACAATTCTCCAGCGGTGATAATGTGTCCGTTGTGGGGATGATTCAGGCGGAGCTGTTTAATCATAGAAGCAAACTCAGAAGTATTTTCAATTTTGGGTGGTAATTCCATTGCCATTATTGTTCACCAACCTTTCTTTGTTTTCAATATTAATATACTATATTTATAGAAGAAATGCAACTGAGAATTGCATAAAAACACACAATATAATTGCCTGGAATATAAAAATGCATAAAAACATACAATTTTATGTTGACAAATGCTAAATTGCATGATATAGTATGCTTGTCAACAAAAAAGAAGCCCCAGTGCCTAGGAAACACTGGAGCTTCTGAGATGATTAGTATGAATATTCGCAGTATTCGCTCTAACCATCTATAGTACAGACCCACAACTGAATCGGTACATTCTTATTTTGACGATATCTATTGTATCATTTAATTCATGTCGTGGCAAGTCTGTTTGTAACTGTTACCATAAAATAATTTTATAGGATGAGTTGCGAAACGCGTTTTAGAAATAAGTACGTATGTTGACTTTTGCACTCTAAATCCAGAATAGGAGATTAACCATGAAACATGAATTTAAAACTACTAAAACTACAAAGAACGTTAATAATCTGTTACCAGCAACAGATGAAGAACTTGGACTGGAATTACTGGAATTTTCGGAAGATATGATGTTAAAAGGAATGGAGATAGCACTAAAAAAGTGAACAAATATAAAAAAAATAAGTGTTCCTCCAATTAATGATTCTTTCTATGAAAAAGCTTTTAGTATAATAGGTAAGAAACACAATATTGCTGCTGAAAATGTACACAAATATATTTACATATTGATGCAAGAGATGTTGGCATATTCGGATGAAGAAATGAAGAGAGATTTAAGAAAAACTGTTGGAGATGCTACTGGATCCGGTGAAAAAATGCCGACATTGGGAGAATTTATTTTATATATGTATGGAGTTACACGTAAAGATTATTAAAATAAAAATGTTATGCGAGGTGTTGCCAGTTGGCGACACCTTTGTTTTATAAGTATTAATTTGAGGAGAAAATAAAGGATGTTTTGCGTTATACAGGAAATTATAACCAAGAGAGAGAATCCTCCGGGATTTTCTAAGAGATTAGAAGTAACACATTATGCTACATATGCTGAAGACGGTACAGAACGGATAAAATGGGGTTATGCTTACAGTGATGAATGCTTTGAACGTCCAGTAAAGAAATCATATAAAGTATCTGTACATCAGAGCTATCGTGACAAGGATGGAAAGCCAAAGAAGAAAGAATTTGTATTATTCACAGTGAAGTATTATGATCTTGCAACAGGAGAGTTTGATACATATAACTGGGGTGCGGAGAAGATTGAGAAAGTAGCTGCTATACTGGGAGTATCAGAAGAAGAAATTTATAAAGCTGTTGAAAGTAAGATCGGACCATTGGAATTGGAACTACAAGAAGAATTTCAGCAGACAGAAGAGAGCCAGACGTATAGAAGAAATCTAAGAATTGTTTTGGAATATGAACGCAAGAAACGTCAGTTCAACATGGAATATATGTTGGAGGATAATGATGATAGGTATGATTACTGCTATGATGTGTTTGGAAAATTGAGAAATCCTGCAATGTTAAAACAGATTCAAAAAGAATATAAAGAGCGAAGGCGAGAAGAGAAAGAGCAGCAGAAGAAATTTGAAGAGTGGTTCCATGAGTACAACTGGAATCAGTTTCAAAAAAATCATTCAGGCAGTGGTAGTTACCACAATGCTGAATCTGATAACTACAAGAACGATCATGAAAGTAGTAGTTACTATAATACTGTAAATGATAACTACACGGATGAGGAGAAAGTAATTCTTAAACAATTCTACAGAATATTGGCGAAAAAGTTTCATCCTGATTCAAATGCTGGGAAAGATACTACAAAAGAAATGGCATTAGTGAATAAGTTGCACGGTCAGTGGGGACTAGGATAAAACGGTAATACCAATTTAGTACCAGAACTATTATAACCAGAAACGATACCGTTTACAAAAGTATTTCAAAACTACTATATAAGCCTGAAAATATCAGCAAATTGTTTAGTGACAAATCATGAAATACGATACATTTATATCATAATAAAAACACTGTTAGTATATAACAGATATCGGATATACTTTGATACTCAAAGCATCGGGAGTGTGTTCGCGAACCACAAATGATATTATAAACTTTGGGAAGACAGCAGCTCTTTTTTATACTTGTAGAAGGTCTTCTTTGAGATACCCGTCTGTCGAATTGTCTCTGTATCATTCAGAGAACCACCGAAAGCTTTGTTATGTTTCTGGATGATCTCTTTTGCTACAATTGATTTCTTGGTGACAAGTTTCTGTCCCTGAATCTGTCCGATCTGCTTCCCGGCAAGTTTGGCAGTTTGAAGTCCTTCACGTGTTCTTTGACGTAAATCATGGACTTCTTTCTCTGACTGCTCGAATGCAAGCTTGATCTGTTCTTTGGCAAGTAGCAGAAGATACTTGTTTATCCCTTCCAGAATACAGTCAATGTCTGTGCCTGTAGTTGGGATTCCACCCTGTAGAGCTTTCTTGTAAGTTTCCGTACTGATATGCGGTTCTTTCAGGAAAATAAGGTTGATTCCTTTATGGTAAAGCTCTTCATACATGATGAATCCCTCTTCAGCATCACGGGACATTCGACTGACAGAATCAAAGATAATGGTATCGCCGGGAGTAATTTTTCGCATAAGTCGGTCAAACTCTTTACGTCCTTGGAATTTTCTTCCGGTATATACTTCTTTGATGATCTCAGCCTGCGGATATGCAGCAAGAATGTTTCTGACCTGTCGGTCTATGCTTTGCTTTGGTGTACTGATTCGACAGTAACCGAAATATCTGTTCATTGTTATGCCTTTCTGGTGTAATTCTGACGCTCCTTAGAATTACACCTTTAAAAATTCCGTTGAAATGTTACAAGAAACAGTAGTTTTACTACTTTTTGACTGGTACGTCAGATTTACTACTGTTTAAGCAGATATTCTTTGAACATAACCCAACCACGTTGATATGCTTTATTGCAGGAAGTGTTTGGCTTGATCCGGTGTTCGACAGAGAGAATGATCCGGTCGATTACTCTGTTGGGAATATAAAAGTCATGCATCAGATGTACGAGTTCTTTTTTCCAGCAGTCACTTTTTTCGATTGTTAATTGTTTCATTATATGAAATTCTTTTGACATAGTTTTTGGATTCCTTTCAGAAAAATAGAAATATTATATTTGAAATCCTGCTGCCAGATTGATTATTACATCCAGCAGCAGAAGGTAAAATTATTCAAATGGAATGGAGATATCTTTGAAGACAAACTCATAACCATGAGTTCGCTGTAAGCTGACGAGAGCTGTCTTTTTGTCTTCTGTAAGATTGACATGGAGAATATACAGGTATGGATAAATCAGACAAGGTTCTTTTTCTTCCCATAACTTCAGGATTGCCAGAAGTCCGTCAAGGAATCTGTTTACGCGTACTGCATAGTTATTACCGGGTCTGCGAATCTGCTTGTACCATGTGTCTTCATTCATTACGACTGCATGGAATCTTTCCAGTTCTGTTGGCAGATATCCGCTGATTTCAAGTGTTTCGGTTTCGGTGTTAAAGTGTTTCCAGCTCATGTTTTGACTCCTCCTGATTGTATGTATAAATTACCAGATCCCAAGGGAGTGAAAATTTACTCCCTTGGAATTTCCATGATTATTGCCTGATTTACTTCCCGGAAAGAGGAATAATCTCATTCCGAAAAACAAATTCATAGGTTGCTTTACGTTGCAGACTGATAATTGCGTTGGCTTTGTCTGCGGAAAGTTCAATATGCAGCACATAATCATAGGCGTGTTCCGTGATCGGGTGTGTTTCGTTCTGTGCTTTCAGCAATGCAAAGAGATTCGCAAGGAACTTTGTCTTTCTGCCTTTTGCTTTTCCCGGAGCTGCTGAAGCTGATCTCTTGCAGAGAATATTCCATGTATGTTCGTCCATGACTATAGCTTGAAAGTCTGACAATTCTGAAATGTATGGAAGCAGGTCAATTTGTCCGGTTTTCTTGTTGTATTTCATCCAGCTCATACTGTTACACCTCCAGCAGAAGAGAGACAAGTCCAGCAGGTAATGTCTCGGTATATGCAGCAGCACTGGTACGGTCTGCAAAGTGTCTTTCATTAACAATTTCTGACTCACAAAGTCCTACAGAGATAACGATTACCTTATAAAATTTTCTTGTTGCCTGAATATTTACTGCAATGTTTACTTCCATGTTCATCATGATAAAATTCTCCTTTGAATGTGTATGTTATCGGTGTCTGGCAGCAGTACTGACCAGACGTTTAAAAGCTTCCCAGTTACCCGGATTCTCTGCAAAGATACGGATTGCAGCACCTTTGTAAAGTGGATAGTTGACTATAGGTTGTTGCTTCTTTGGTTTGTGCATGATCTTCTTTCCTCCCGTATAGCCGATAGAACAGTTATGAATCATTTTTCGGGATTGTCTACAAGTAATTCCCGGAACATTTTCAGGCATTCTCTGACACCTGCTTTAAATGCATTAGCTTCTGTAATAGAAGAGAGCTGAAAGATTGTATCTTCAGTAGGATTCTGAATAGCTTTGTCCATAGCTTCTTTTACTTCCGGTTCATGCTCACTGTTACACCAGTTGTCAAAGAGCAGATAAATAATAGCTTCTTTCATTTTGTGATACCTCCGTAAATTTCTTCTGTATTATCGAGCTGCTGCCAGAGCTGTACTGCTGTCTTGAATCCAACATCAAATGCCTGACGTTCAAGCTTTTCGCAGTATTCAGATAGTAGAGAAGTGAATTGCTCCTGCTGATCTTCAGGAACGTGTTTTTTAATAGCTTCAGTAACAGAGTATTTCTGATCTGGCGTGCATCTGTTGCCAGTCCATAAGCTGAAAAGTGTTTGTAATATGTCCAAGAGTTCACCTTCTTTCTCAATATCCGACTATGATCCAGTGAATTATCATTGCTATGGGAGGAACTGCCAGAATCAAGAACAGTGCAGCACCGTACAGAAAACGATATACTTTATGCTTGATAGTCTTCTTCAGATGTTTTTTGAATAACTGACACCACTGGTCATAGGTCAATAAAGTGTCTGTCTGGTTCATGGTTATTGTCCTCCTGTTGTTAGTTGTTCAGTGTTTCTGAAGGGGTAAAATAATACCCCTAGAAAACGTTAGGAAAAATAGTAGTTATGTAGCCCGTCATGCCGATAGCACAGCATAGTTCATATGACTACCTGACCGCCGGGTATGGCGATCAACGCTTGCAGCTTAAAGTCCTGTTTATCGTGGCTGCAACCACTTTGATGATTAACTATTCTGAATTGAGATGTATCTTCGAGCATCCTGTAGACATTCTGCTTTAGTGTTTCCAAAAGCTACAGCATTGCCCCAACTATTTCGTGCAACCCATTCTGAGACTGTACCGTTCTTCTTAGCTCTTAAATTTAAAGGATCATAGTGTTCGATTCTTTCAAATGTTAAATCCTGAAGTTTCATGTTCTCACCTTTCTCCGGTTGACCTCCACCGGAAGGATAAGCAGTTTATTTAACGTATAATCTTCTGTACTGGCTAATTCTCTGATACTCTGCAAGGCTTCCTAAATCTGCTTCGAGACGTTTGCTGTCAAGTGTTCTTCTTTCACAGGTGGAAAGTTTAACTGTGAAGTCATTACCAGTCTCAGTCAATTTTTCGTTCGCATCCATGTAGCCGATAATCTCACGTTCAACTGCTTTCAACTCTTCTTCAAGCTGTTCTTTCATGGCTTTAAGTGATCTGTAATCTGCAATAACCTTTTCTAATTCGTTCATTGTTCTACACATATATTTATCCTCCTGAGATTTGATTTCTTAGTAAAGAAGCAGCAGTCCCGGCAGGCTTTAAAGCTATCTAAGGTTTCTCGACCGTCTCATTATCCCCTTATCCTTGCCCGGTGTTATGTCGGTGTCTCTGGTGTGCTGTTGCTACATCATTTTCACCGTTCACTGTTGTTCTTGTGTGTTGTTGTGTTTCATTTGATGATTCGAGTATACACAAAGTTAAGTGCATAGTCAATATACAATATACACAAAAATAAGTGCATATAAACAGGAAAAATTGTACACTTGTTTTTGTGCATGATTTGTGGTATTATATAAGAAAAATGTATATAATAAGTAGAAAGAAGGAAATATAATGCCGATAAGCTATAAAAGATTGTTTGATCTATTAGAAAAAAATGGATGGACAACATACCGGATTCGTAAGGAAAAGCTGATGGGACAAGGCACATTAACCGCATTAAAAAATGGAACAGGTGGACTTGATAGCAAAACAATTGCTAAATTATGTAAGGTTCTTAATTGTCAGCCGGGTGATTTAATGGAATATATTCCAGATGAAACAGAAAATGATAATAATTAGAATCTTGCATCATATTTTAATATGTGGTATATTATAAGTAGAAAGAGGGAAGCCAAAGAAGCGGCTACCCTCGAATAGAAATGCTAAACTATAGTTCAGCCGTCACTATTGCGAGTAGTGGCGGCTATTTTTTTCTCCCAAAGATTGTATAACACAATCCTATGAGAGCAACAATGAATATACCTATCTGGATCAAGTCCGAATATGTAACATACATTGGCATCCCTCCTTTCTTTCGTTTGGAGGGTTGCCCCTCCGGTAAAAAGAGGGTGAGCCGCCTAGCTCTTTGGTTTCCCATAATGATAATATATCATATAAAATACACAAAAACAAGTGCATATCTGCATAAAAATATACACTAAAATTTGTGCATAATGCGTATTGACTATGCACTGAATTAAGTGCATAATTAAGCCATAGTTAAAACAAAAAAGCAATATCAAGATAAAAACAATACTTTTTATATGGAGGAAAATGAACTATGGCAGCAGCAAAAGCAAATGTATATGAAATGGTAACAGCAAGAATTATCGCAGAACTTGAAAAAGGTAATATCCCGTGGGAGAAACCTTGGACAGGAGTTAGATCAGGAGCATACAACCGGATCAGCAAGAAACCATACAGTATTATTAATCAGATGCTTTTACAGCACACCGGAGAATATGCTACATTTAAACAGTGGACAGATTTGGGCGGTCACATCCGTAAAGGTGAGAAATCAGAGTTTGTAGTCTTCTGGAAGATATTAGAAAAAGAAGAAACAAACGAAGACACAGGAGAGAAAGAAATCAGGAAAATCCCAATGCTGAGATATTACAACGTCTTTCACATCTCACAGGTTGATGGTGTTGAACCTCTGGCGTTACCATTCGCAGAAGTGGAACCGATAGAAGCAGCAGACAAGATTATAACAGAGTATGTAGAACGTGAGCATATCACATTCGAGGAATGCGCAAGTAATGAAGCGTTTTACAGTCCATCCCGTGACAGAGTTGTGGTTCCGATGAAACAACAGTATAAGCATATTAATGAATATTATAGCACGACATTTCATGAACTGACACACAGCACCGGACACAAGAACAGACTTGACAGATTACACACCGGAGCAGATGCAGCGTTCGGAAGTGAGACATACAGCAAAGAAGAACTTGTTGCAGAGATTGGCAGTGCATCTCTTATGAATCTCTTAGGAATCGAAACAATAAAGACTTTCAGAAACTCCGCTGCATATATTCAGAGTTGGTTGAAAGTCCTGAAGAGTGATAACAAGTTTATAGTATCTGCAAGCAGCAAAGCAGAGAAAGCAGTCAACTACATAATAGGCGAGTAATACAGGAGCGGTTGAGAGACACCGCTTCTTTTTTGTGCGTTGATATCCGTAGTTGGTTCCGGTTCGGAGTCTGCAAGATGTTGTTGTAAGCGTTGTGATGTGGAGCGGATCGGCAGCAGCGTAGCAGAAACAACAGTAGTATTGTAGTTACTGTATTTGTAAACGTGATACCTACAGAGTAGGAAGCAGCAGGGCATAGAACAGCAACAGAGAAGTGAAAGCACGACACAAGATTATGCAGGATAGTGTGAGAATCTGGAAGTGTAACGCTAACAGAATCAGGCGTGTAAAGCTCTGAAAACAGATATCTGAAGTAAGTATGAAGCTGATACCAGAAGAGAATTATCAGCAGGAATAAAGCCAACAGGAACAGCGCAACAGAGCTATGACCGGAGCTATGTTACAGGCACCGGACAGAGGACTCAACAGGGCTGTCGACAGGTGCTTAGATGGGCGTAAAACGCACTCGGCGACGCTAGGAGCCACGCTACAGAATTACCCGGAGAACTTAGCCAGACGAGGTTAAGATCGCTGTATGAACCGTACAACGCACTATACAACCATGGATAAATAACATCAGTAAGCACAACAAAAAATGAAGATAATGCAATATTATACAGGTGAACACTGGTAATTTTCTGCATGAATGACAGCACCAGATAACCGGAACTTGTAAGCCTTAATCCACTGAGAGATAAACATCAGATCAACAGAAACAGCAGAGCCTTGTATAAAATCGTTTCTATATGCTTATGTGGCTACGGCCTGAAGTCTGTTGCATTTCTTTACCGGGGAAGCTTTGCAATTCTTTTATAGGTTTCACCGGGACGGGCAGCAGGACAGGAAATATTTTATTTACTGAGAGATACAGCTTGAAAAGTGTTTATGTATGCTCTGGAGCAGGAGAACATAGCAGATTACACAGCAGCAGGAGCATAAGAGCAGGGCACCGGGGAGAGGGTGGGACAGGTACCGGGGGTACTTTCAACATAGAAAAGGCTTATTATTTCCGGTATTCTCTGTATGTGGTATACTTTTATACTCGCTGAAAAAATAAAGTCCGATGAGACCTGATACAAACAAGATGGGAGTCTAAAACAGTTCCCCATCTTCTATATTAAAGGTAGCGTCGAAACGACCACTCCTGCAATTATAAAGATGAGGTCGCAAAACACGACTCCATAGAAGATATGTTTAGATTTAGAGCATATTCCCTGAATCGGGGCAAGTGTTTTATCTTCATAGTACCAGTTCGCAAGATCAATAATGGGGTACTCATCTGACATCCCATAAAAAGATTTTATTGGGAAGCTGAATCTATGAGTCCTTGTTTTACCGACCCATTTTTGAGAACATTTAACAATGTAGAAGGTGTTGTCATTTTAGCAACACCTTGATATATATCCACAGATCTGACCGAACGAATCGTTCAGTCAGCAACTCGGGGTCATTTTGACCTTGAGTTTGTGGAATACCTTTACTAAGAATGATGTAGGGCAAAACTGTTGATCTGACAGTGTTAGTCTTAATGGGGTGGCGAATTGCCACCTCACTACAATATGAAAAGGGACAAGCTACACTAATGCCAGCGGAACTCGATACTACCATTTTGGTACTTTTGGAAAAAACAAATTCCCAAAATGGGAAGACGCTTAAATCATCTATAATAAAAAGAAAAAACTCAGAGTTGCGATCTCTGAGTATCTTCTCTTCCAGATAGAAGTTTGGTTCTATGGAACTTATTATTACATTCATTAGCTATTATCATATGCCATGATGTCTTAAAAGTCAACTGTAAAATGAAGAACTGATTACGATAAATTTAGATGTTACTACCGATTATTTACTTATGATATGAGAGATTGAAATACGAATTTGTCAGATTTATTTCCTGATATGCGGTCTTGCTTCGCAAGCCCTTTCTTTTCATTCGCTGCGCTCATTCAAAAATATTTATCCGCAAGGAAAAATTCTGAATCAATTCCAAATTTATCCGAATCAAATCCCTATATAAATATGATAAATATATAGGGATTTGAAGTTGACAATTTTGGAAAAATATGATAAAAATTGCTTATAGTATATGGACTTTCGGACAATTACTATCTGCCGATGAGCGAAGCGAAGAGCAGAGAAAGCAAGCTTGCTTGCGCATATCAGGAAATAAACAAGACAAAAAAGGAGATAAATTATGTTGGAGTTAAACAAAGAGTACACATACAGAGAAATTTGTAGTGTACTTGGATGGAAAGAATCTACAGGTAATCAGAAAATAAAACAGATCAAAGAGATTGAGTCATCATATGAATTTTTTCATCCAGAAAATAAGAAAACACATAAATCAAAAAAGAGTTATATTTTCACGAAACAACTCAAAGAGCCAGTGATTGTAGATAAACGTAAAAACAACGGTGCAGAAAATCTTTTTCCAGAGGAAGATTTCGAGTATCTGTTTAAATGTATGTTACAACGAGGTACTTGGCTTGATTTTTGGCATCAACGAGGTCAAATGAATGAAGTATATGTATCTCAATCTATAATATATATTACATTCTTAGGACGTAATCTTTATACGCTTATAGATGGAATAAGGTATGTGAGACTGAATAAAGATGATAAACCGGATTATCTTAATGCTATGTATGTATTCAGGAATATCTGCATGGATGCTGCAAAATCTAATACAGTTACAAGAATCTGTAAAAAAATGCATTATAAAAAGAATGTTATGCCAAAAGGAATATTACGGCATGAAAATAGTAAAGATACACATACAGTGCCTGATAATGAGCTGTTAGAGACATATCAGACTCGCATGGGAGAATTACTTCAAGAGTATAGAGTGGGATCAGAATTGCAGGCAATCCAGAGAGGATGTTATTTCGATATTTTGTTGGAGATACAAATTTGGTTTGAAGAAGAGTTGGAGAAATACGGAGTAAAGAGGTACAATCTTATAACCATTGAAGATATGTCCGAAATTGAGGAGTTTATACCGGAGAGGGAGAAAACTGAAGAACTCCAGAAAAAGATGCTCTGTGTTATTGTGGAATCTATTATAAAGTCAGTTCGTAATAGATGTACGGAAGCAAAGACATATAAAATAAAACTGAAGCCAGAAGAGAAAATTTTGCTGGGATATTATTTGACTGATTTACTAAAAGAGACAGAACTTATAAAGGATTATGCTGGTCAAGTGGTGGAGATATTTAAAATAGTCAGAGAACAATATCCTGATGTGAATGATTTTATCGAGGAAATGAAGAAAAAAAGAAAAGCGGCAGAAGAAATCTGAGCAGGCAGGGCGTATGGAATCTATGTGGTTCTATGTGCTCTGCTTTTATATTTTTATATATGGAAGATATTCGGTAAGTTCATGCTCTGACTTCGGGGGTGCTTCCAACTTTACAGAAGAAACACATTATATAAGAAGAAATTCGATCTCAAAAATGACAGAAAAAATTCCGGGCGTTCGTAGATTTCAGGCATCAGAAACAAAAGAGCAGATGCAGCAGCACCTACTCCTTGCAGTGTCAATATTCTCCAAGGTCAAACAATTCATCAAAGGTTATCTTCAGATTCGGAAACATAACCAGTTGTAAATCTTCTTTGTTTTGGGCTGTGACAGTCTTATAAAGATACGGATAACCAGTGCCATCTTCTTTGAAATCGAAGAGATAAATCTCTACAGATTTTTTTCTCCAGTCAACGATCCAATACTCAGAGACACCGACCTTGCAATAAATATCCACCTTTTCATGTCGATCATATTCTTCTGTGGCATTGGACAAAACTTCCATCACAAAGCGGGGAATGCCAGTGAAAGAAATGTTCTTACGGTCTCTCAGGTTACAGATGATTGATACGTCAGGAATGATTACTTTATCATCATTTTCACGCCATTCATACTGAACACCATCGCCAAAGACACGACACAGGCTGTCTTTGATCTGGCTGCCGATCTTGATAACAAAGTTATTGATAACCATAGAATGTTCCAGGTAAGTTTTACTTAAATCTTCAATTGGTAGTGCATTACTCATATTGCCGTACCTCCTTGATATGTTGATATAATTATAATATTTTACAAGGTGTTAGTCAAGGATATGAGCTGCTGAAAGAGAGTGTACATATGCAGGAGAAGAATAATTTACATGACTGATAATTTTAAATTATAAGTAAAATTAACAGAAAATAATGCGAGAATAGATATATAGTACGCATAACGATATAAATTTTTAATGCTAAAGTTAACGTAGGAGAACTTTTTTGAGCTGAATCTGCCGAAAAAATGCAGAATATCATCTTTTTTTATCGTCTGAAAACCCTTGTAAATACAGGAATTGTTCGAATTGTCAAATGCGTGTGGTATATGGGGAGAACAACTTTTTACAAATGTACAGGAAAACAAGGTGATATTGTGAAGAGACAATTCAGATAATTCCTTATATTATAAGAAATAAATTTACACAGGCATGGAAGATGGTGCCAGTGCAGCAGACTTCATTCCTGTAAAAACTCATGGAAATTTGCAGAATATCAGATAAAAAATTTTTCGTAAACACTGGAAATACAACAAAAATTGCAGGTGACTTAGCGTGTGGTATATGAGAGAAGAAACTTTTGTGTGCAAAACCTCATAAAAAATGCAGAAAGTCTGAAAAAAAATCAGCCTAAAACCCTTTAAAAGTAACAAAAATCGTAAATACAAATTCGTCCGGTATATGAGGGGAATAACTTTTTCTATGTACAAAATTACACGATATATATGTATCATAGTAGCAATAAACGACGTAAATACAACAAAAATTCGAGGTGACTTAGCGTCCGGTATATGAGAGAACAAACTTTTATAAGATACAACTGTATCATTATAATAGAACATCAACAAAAAAGGAGGATACAGCAATGACTGAGAATAACAAAAAGAGAGTTTCTATAGAAGTGGAGCCAGATTTCCACAGAGAGTTAAAGTTATTTGCTACTCTGCGTGGAATGACTTTACAGAACTATATTACAACTCTGATAAAGAATGACATGAAAAATATGAAATAAGAAAGCGAGGAAAAACAGAGATGAGATTTTATACAGCAGAAGACTTACAACAGATCATGCAGATCGGAAACAAACAGGCTGAAGCATTGATGAGAGCAGAAGGATTTCCGAGTATTCGGATCGGACGCAGTTACCGGGTTGAGGAAGATGCTCTTTCAGAATGGTTAAGCCAGACAAAATCAGTGAAACTGGATTACAGCAAGTGCTAGGACTGGTGAAGTTATGAGCGGAACATTTACATCTTGGGGAGCACTTGTGCAGGCACTTCAGAAAGAAGTAGCAGAAGCAACAGAAGAGGTTGTGGACGATTCTCTGGATGATCTGTACAGGAACGTTGACAGATTTTACAGTTCCTCAGAAGGAAGATATCACCGTACAGGAATGCTGCGTATGTCACCACAGAGTTACTTCAGCGGTGGCGGTTCTGTGTCTACAGGTGAGATTAGTCTGAACACCGGACACGGTTACAGTCCTTCTGGGAGAGATACAAGAACGATTTACGGTTATGCTGAGAATGGTGGATTGCTGGGTAACGGTGGATTCTGGGCTGATACAATGTCCAGAATCCCGGCACACATACAGCAGTCATTCGGCAGCAGGTTTCATTAAGAAATGATTCGGAACAATAAAAATACGATTGAGAATAAAGGAGAACAAGGATTATGAAATTAGCAGATGTTATGGATAAAGTAGAAGTTGGCATGAAGATGGTAGTAAGAAGTGAGTACAATCCAGAGTATGAAGTATTCGGCGGCAAAGTTGTGGAGAAGAAAGGCGTTTATTTATGTCTGGAAGTGGATGGAATCCTGCATGGACTGTCTGCAAAAGAAAATTATGAAGTGTTAAAACTGTTTGATAAGAATGGCGTAGAGCTTATAGAGCGAGACGTTTGGGAGATTATTGAAAAATACGTACCAGAGGTCGAATCACCGGAGCAGGTTTACTCTGCTGCGCTTGATGTCTGGGGCTGTTATACAGCAGAAGTGAAGCGTAAGGTTAGTTTTGCTCTGGCTGAGATTATGACAGATGATGATATGGAGTGGTTTTTCGATGAACTGAGTGACAAACACAGACAGATTGCGAATCTTCTTGGGTATGAGGATGACTGCGAGAACATAGACGAAGAAACTGAAAATATTATTGAAGAACTGGTTGAAAATACAGAAGGCTATGATCCGGATTCTTACGAAGAAGATGGAACTGAAGAAAGTCTTTATCTTGAAAATACGGCATTAAAAAAACTGATGGAAATTCAGATGATGTTAGAAAAAATAAAACAGAAAGATGAACAGAAAGAGAGCGTGAATGCTTAATGGCAGAAGATTTTAGAGCGAAGATTACCGCAGAACTTGATACCGCAGAAGCGGAGAACAAGTTGAATGCGTTTTTAAATAAGAAGAATAAGCTGAAGATTGACGTGGAAGTAAATCAGGATTCCGCAAAGAAACTCAGCTCCAATATTGAGAAAGGTATCAGGCAGACAAAGCTTGATACCTCTTCTATTACGGAACAGTTGGCAGGTTCTTTTAATATTTCGGATAAAAACGTGCTGAGCAGGATGAAGAAACAGATGGATTCGATGGTGTCCAGCTTAGGCAAGACTTGGAATGGCAGTGATTTTGATTTTAAGAATGCATCCGGGTTCTATTCAGGGTTGAATAATTTGTCTGATACCGTTACAAAGAATGCAAAGATTGTTCAGGGCAAGACCGGGATTTATGATGATTTTTTCAACTACTTTAAAGATAAGAAGATTTATGTATCGGATGAACTGAAAAAAGCAATGGGTGGTGATGCCTATAAGAAACTGCTTCAAAATAATATCGGAAAGATTGTCAGGGATTCCACGAAGGGCGTATCTATAGATTCCATCTGGGGAGAAATGACCAGCTTATTCCCGGAACACTTTTCTACAGATATGACAAATCAGGTGGAACAGATCACTCATGCCTTTGATCTGATGAAGCAGGCAAGAGCTGATATGACACAGAGTTTTTCCGTGAGTGATCTGAAAGGTGCAGACTTTACAGCTATGACAGATTCCATAGCAGAACAGGTACTGGCAGCAGGAACACAGCTGAAAGATGCTTTACAGACAAATCTCATGTCTGCAACAGAAGCAGCGAAAACAATGATCGACCTTGATGTTGAGGTGAATACTGAGAAAATTGCTTCAGATATTCGTTCCGCAGTACAGAGCGCAGGGACAGAAGCAGGGGAAGCTCTCAATGTTGACCTGAAGATCAATGACGAACAACTGATATCAGAGCTTAGAAGTGCAGTAGGACAGCTTGGGACAGGAGAGGAACCAGTGAAGGTAAATCTTCAGGTTGATCGGGAATCCTTACAGTCTGACCTGAATCTTGCTCTGAATGAGCTGGAACTTCCGGTACATTTTAAAGTGGATGCAGAAGAGATTGAAAGTCAGCTCCGGGCAGCAGTGGAGAGCATTACGGATATTCAGATTGATCTGAGAGTGAACACTGATCCGGTCACGGATGCTACAGCTCAGGCGGCAAATACCGGGAATATACAGGCAGAAGTTCCGGTCACGGCTCCACAGACAGATACTTCCGGGCTTACACAGTTGCAGCAGGCACTTGGAAGTGTAAATACAGCAGGACAGAGAAGTCAGAGTATCTTTTCTTCTCTGGGAAGCAGTTTCAGGGAAGCTTTCAGTGCATACAGTCTGGCGAATCTGATGCAGGATGGATTGTATAAGATTACGGATGCAGGAAAAGAAGCTCTTTCTACAGTGAAGGAATTTAATGATCTGGAGACTGACCTTGCAATGGCTACAGGTGAGAGCCGTTCTTATGCAAGTGATCTGACGCAGAGTTACAATGCATTGGGACAGGAACTTGGAAGTATCACTTCGGATGTAGCGAAATCTGCGGACAGCTGGTTAAGACAGGGACGTTCCATGTCTGAGACTAATCAGCTTATCAAGGACAGTATGGTGCTATCCAAAGATGCACAGATGGATTCGGAGAATGCGTCAGAGGTATTGACTGCAACTCTGAACGGTTTCCAGATGAATGCGGATCAGGCAGGGCATATTAATGATGTACTGACGAGTATCGACTTGGAATCTGCTTCAGATGCCGGAGGAATCGGACAGGCACTGACAAAAGTTGCATCACAGGCGAATAATGCAGGTGTCAGTCTGGAGAAAACTGCTGCCATGATTGCAACAATCAAGGATGTTACACAGGATAGTGATGATTCTATCGGTACAGGATTGAAGAGTATTCTTTCCAGAATGAACCAGATTAAGGCTGGTAAATTTGTAGATTCTGAAACTGGCGAGAGCCTGAATGATGTGGAGAAAGTCCTGAATAAAGTAGGAATCTCCATGCGTAACGTGAATGGACAGTTCAAAGAATCGGAACCGATCATTGATGAAGTTGCAGGCAAGTGGTCAACCTTTGATGGAAATACAAAGAAAGCAGTTGCAACAGCTATGGCAGGTACCTACCAGTATAACAAACTGATTGCCATGTTTGACAACTGGGATAAAGTGCAGTCTTTAACAGAAACCGCGTTAAATGCAGACGGCACCGCGCAGAAAAAATTTGAGGATAATTACCTGACTTCACTGGAAGCAAAGACCAACGCACTGAAAGCAAGTCTTGAAAATTTGGCTACATCTACCGTATCCAGCGACTTGTATTCAGGTTTTCTGGACGGTTCCAAGAGTCTTGTGGATTTTGCAAATAACATTAATCTGGTTCAGTCTGCCATTGCAGGGCTTGGTGCAGCAGGTGGAGTGTATGCAATTCAGCAGATTGTAGCGGCATTCCGGGAGCTTTCAAATCTTGGAAATGCTTTGAATCTGAGTAGGGTAGTAAATATCCCGGATGATTCTTTCCAGAGATTATTGACGCTGACACAGGGATTATCGGAATCACAGACCAGACTTGTTCTGTCCAGTACTGCTTTAACGGATGCACAGAGGGCAGCAATTCTGACAAATCAGGGAATGAGCAGTGCAGAAGCACAGGCATCGGTAGCAGCAATGGGCTTGTCAACCGCAGAAGGTGCAGCAGCGGCATCAACATTCTCTTTATCTGGTGCATTATCTGGTTTGTGGGCTACATTAATGGCGAATCCACTTATTCTGGTGGCTGCTGGGGTAACGGCTGCCGTATCTGCGTTTAGTGCATATCAACATTCTGTTGAGAAAGCGGTATCTTCCGCAAAACAGGCAGGTACCGAATGGCAGGAAAACAATACATCCTTGCAGGATAACATTGAGAGAATCACAGAATTTCGTACCGCATTATCTTCTGGGACATTGACCGAACAGGAAGCTGCCAGCGCAAAGAGCGAACTGTTATCTATTCAGGAGTCACTGACAGATTCCTACCACGGTCAGGTAGCCGGGATTGACCTGATTAATGGAAGTCTGGAAGAACAGATTGCGCTTTTGGATAAGGTTTCACAAAAAGAAGCCAGCCAGTTCCAGAACGAGAACAAAAAAGGGATTGAGGAAGCAGAGAAAAAAGTAGAGAAGAAACGCCACACTTATCTTGGACAATTCCTTGATAATGGTTCCAAAGAATCTGAAGCAATCAAAAAATCTATTAATGATCTGAAGAAAGAATACGGGGATGAAGTATTTACGATAGAACCGGAAATGGACGGAATTACAATGGATGTCCATTTTAAAGCGGATTCTGTAACGGCAAAACAGGCATTGAATGACTTTATGGATGATGCCAAATCCATTGAGAAACAGTATGGAGAATCTGATACATTAAGCGTGATGCTGGATAATGCATCAGGAGGATTATCAGAAGCCAATGAAATACTTGGAAAATATGGTGATCTTTATGAACAGGCACAGGAAGCGAAGCTGGTTGCAGAAGAACAGACATTTAAAGCTGATGGGAAAGACCAGACAGCTCTGAAATGGCTGAATGATTATACAAAAGCAGTAAAGAATTACAATGATGCACTGACAGAAGGCGATTCTGATAAGATCACACAGGCAGCAGGAGAGTTTGAAACGGTAGATACGGCGGTACAGTCTTTATTAAAGAATTCTGATATGTCTCAGTTTGCGGATCAGTTCTCGGAGGTAAGAGATCAGTTAAATGATACGGCTATCGCTGCAAATCAGTTTAGTGATGCTTTATCGGGAAAAGACACTTCAAAGTTCGGAAAAGAGATAAAGAAGAATGCAGATTCTCTGAAAGAACTTGGCTTGACAGATACGGACTTCAAGTATGCTTTCGAGACAGAAGGTGTACAGGAAGGTGAAGATCAGATTAATGCTCTTGTGGATGCGGCAGTGGAGTGTGGACTGATTTCTGATACATCCAGCGGTGAAGTGGCGAAGTTGGTGAATATGCTTACACAGTTAGGAGTCATTTCATCCAGTGCAGGAGCTTCTGTGGACACAACAACCGAAGCTGTCTCAGATTTGGCAGACCAGATCATAAATGCACAGGAAGCGTTATCCGGGATTGAGAAAGCAACTTCAGTTCTTACTTCACAGTCAACAGGGAAGTCTATATCTTTGGATGATTTTAATTCAGATGAGCTTTCAGATTACACCTCTGCATTGGAATATAACAATGGCGCACTACATCTGAATGCCGAGAAAGTCCGGGAACTGCAAAAAGCAAAAGCAGAGGAAGCAATCCAGACGAATGAGAATCAGAAACTGGAAAAACAGGCGCAATATATGCAGAACATTGCAGAAATCGAGCGGCTTCAGGATGAACTGAGAAATTTATCTGATGCAAAAAGTCAGAATGCACAGACCATCCAGAGTAGTATAGATGCACTGTTATCTGAGAATGATGGATTAGTGAATCAGTGTAACCAGCTTGATCTGTTGTCTGCATCACTCAGAGAAGCAACAGGGGCATATCAGAATTGGCTGGATAAACAGAACACTTCTGAGTCAGGAGATATGTTTGACGATGCTATGGGAGCGTTGGATCACATTGAGGATGTAACACAGAATACGGATTCTGAGGATTATGGAAGGATAGGAACAAATTCTTATAAAGCAGCAGTGGATTTTATCGTCCCGGATTCTGTAGATACAGAAGATGCAGAAGCAGTTTCTTCTTATATAGATAGTATTGAGCATTATTTTAACCATGATTCAGACGGGAACAGAACCGGACTGGATGTTGCGGAGTTCTGTGCAAAGGCGACAAAAGCCGGACTGATGGAACTGGATGAAGCAAGTGGTGAGTATAAGATTGCAGGTCAGCGTACTATGCAGGACTTTGCAGACGGATTAAATTTGTCACTTCCGATGGTGCAGGCAATGTTCGGAGAGATGGAAGAGTTCGGCGGTGAATTTGACTGGGCTGACGAAGCTGTCAAGACATTGGGGGATCTGGGTATGGCAGCAGGTGAAGCCAAGGGCAGGATTGAAGAACTGTCCGGGGACAAAGATCTTGATATTCAGATCGACGTTTCAGATATTGAGAGTACAGAAGATAAGATCAAGACTCTTGATAATACGATTTCACAGATGCAGGAGTATAAAGGCACTCTGGAAGTGGATTCTTCTCAGGTGGATGATGCAAATACCGTGATCCAGTACTGTGTGACACAAAAACAGATGCTGGAAGCTCCGGCTGTTATGTCTGTAGATACTTCACAGGTAGATGGAGAGCTTGGGAATGCATTATCTTTATTGCAGCAGTTTCAGGAAGCGCAGAACAATGTAGAATTGCAGGCTTCGGTGGGAGCTGACACTTCCGAAGCACAGGGTAAAGTGGATGGTCTGGTCAGTGAAATTCAGGGACTTTCCCCAGAGATTAAGGCAACACTGGGAATTGACGGAGCTTCTGAAGCTACAATCATAGCATCCATTCAAGCATTATCACCGAAAATTATGGTAGAAGCAGGTGTGGATTCTTCTGTTGTAGACGCGTATGCAGCAGAAGAGAAAAAATCCAATGGTACGGTAGACTGGGACAATAATACAGGAAAAGTGGATGCATGGGCTGCGCAGATGCACACTTCCAATGGTACGGTGAACTGGACGAACAATACGGCAAATGTAAAGACCAGTTTTACTGCGACAGGTACAGTCAACTGGACAAATGCAAACGCACCATCCAAAGGATCAGGCGGTGCGAGTGGTACTGCTCATGCTTTTGGTACGGCACATTATCCGCATTTGGTTGGTCATGCAGATGCAAAAGGTAACTGGGGAACAAAAACCGGAGGAATGACGCTGGTTGGAGAGCTGGGAAGAGAGATCGTCGTTGATCCAATGACTGGAACATGGCATACAGTTGGTGACAATGGTGCGGAATTCCAGTACATCCCGGCAGGAAGTATAGTATTCAATCATTTACAGACCGAATCTTTGTTGGAACAGGGATTCGTGAACAGTCGTGGAATGGCGAGAGCGTCTGGTACTGCTATGGTCAGAGGTGGGATTTCTGTCAGTCAGGCAAATATCGCTTCTGGAAATCGTGGATCAGGTACAGGTAACGGTTCTGCATCAACAGCGAATACGGCTGCCGTTAATAATAATACAAAAGCAGTACAAAGTTCAGGCAAAGCTGCCAGTGAAGCTGCGGATAAAGTAGACGAAGCTCTTCAGAATGCCATTAAGAAACTGAATGACAATGCAATGGATTGGATAGAAACAACCATGAACCGTCTGGATCGGGCGACTTCCAAATATACGGACTATGCGGAAAGCGATACCAGTCATTATACGAAGGCTCAGAAGAACTATGACAAAGCAATTAAAAGTACACAGGAAGAGATTGATGCTTCTAAGCAGGCAATGCAGAAATATTGGAGTTATGCACAGAAAGTAGCAGCAGACTCTACGGTCAGTCAGTATCTTACTCCAACTCTGAAGAAAAAGATTGATGAGGGCAAGACAATTGATATTGAGTCTTTATCTGCCAGTCAGAAAGCTGCGGTTGACGCTTATAAAGAATGGATGGACAAGTATCTGGATGCCAAAGATACGAACCGGGAGAAGAGAGCACAGAAATTAAAACTTGCTAGGGCAAAAGTTGACAATACATATGATTCTTACGATGTGATTATTGGTAAGAGAGAAGCGAAAGAAGATTATTATGCAGCTTTGGCAGAGAATAGAATTGCACATGGCAAGTCCCAGAAGATCGGCTCTGTTTATTATCAGGATCTTAAGAAGCAGCATGATTATGCACAGTATCAGAAGGACTGGACTGCAAAGGAGATGAAGGCTGTCCAGAAGAGAATGTCTGAATATCTCAAGACGAATGGCAATAACCGTAAGGATAAAGCATATCAGGAGATGTTAAAACAGTATACAGAACTGAAGACAACCTATGCAAAAGCAGATACGCATATTCAGGAGTTGACACAGGCGATTCAAGACGCAAGAGAGAATGTGAAGCAATGGTCAGTGGATCGCTGGGAGCGTGCAGGTTCCAAGCAGGATGCAGCTATTAATTATAAAATCGTATCAGATAACCCGGATCGTCAGATAGCTGAGAAAGATTATACCGAACGTATCAAGACGAATAACCGACAGATTCTGGCATTGCAAAAGCTGAGACAGGAAAAAGCGGAATATTATGATACACATTTTAGCAGCTGGAACAATGAAGAAGCGCAGAAGTATCTCGATTCGATTGCTAAGATCGACGAACAGATATTAAATCTTGGCAGCAGTACGGAAGAGCTGAAAAATAAGATTATGGAACTCCGCTGGAAGCCGTTTAATGATTTTCAGGATGAGCTGGACAGTGTGATTAATGAGTACCAGACCATGCAGAAGCTGTTGGGCGATGAGGACAGCTTCTATAATGATGATGGTTCCCTGACACAGAATGGTCTTACAAATGTTCTGCTGTTACAGGAATCCATAGATGCGACTAAGGATAAGCTTGCGAATTACAGGGTTGCGCTGGATAAGTTGGAAGAGCAGTATCAGAATGGATGCTACAGTGCAGAAGAATACAAAGAAAAGACAGAAGAACTGTTAAAAGGAATACAGGATGCATCCTCTTCACTGGCAGAGTACAGGCAGCAGATATTATCTGTATATGAGACACAGGTCAAGACGGAGAACGACCTGCTGCAAAAGAATATTGATAAACGTCTGGAAGCCTTGGATGCGAAAGAGAAATATTATGAATTTGATAAGACAATCAGGAAAAAGTCCAAGGATATCAATGCTTTGAAGGCTTCCATCTCTGCCCTTGAAGGGACGTCGAATGCCGCAGCAAAAGCGCGTCTGGAAAAGTTAAAAGCAGAACTTGCAGACGCAGAAGAGGATATGCAGGATACTGTTCATAACCATGAGACTGAAATGAAGAAGACCGGATACGAAAATCTTCAGAAGGATGCAGAGAATGCACTGGATAATACACTGGATGCACTGAAGAAGAATACCAGTTTCCAAGAAGCTGTTATCAATAATATGCTTTCAAATGTAAAAACAAATTACGACAGCACATACAAACATCTGGGTGAGGTAATGGATCAGTATGGCATGAAAGTTTCTCAGACATTCGATCAGATGATTACAAAAGCAGCTGACTTTAATACTGCTGCCGTAAATGCAACGAAAGCATGGGAAGGCGTTTATAAGATGGACACTTCCAAAGTACCGGGAGCCAGCAATGGACAGGGCGGTGCCAATGAATCAGCAGATAAAATATTGGATGATACTTTAAAGAAGAACGATACTTCAGATGGGGCTGGAAATGTAACACCGGGAACAATGACAGATAAGAATTACACTCTGAAACTGAGTGATACAGATATTTATCTGACATACAGTCATATCAAGAAACAGCTTAAAGCAACATGGTCACCAAAGAAACCGGAACACTCTGATATTGAGTGGAAAAGTTCTGATGAATCTATTGCGAAAGTTTCTTCTGATGGTACAGTTCGTGGTGTGTCTTCAGGTCTTGATAAGAACGGTTTAATGGCGCGTGATGAGTCTAAAACAAGAAAATGTATCATTACTGCTATTGGCGGTGGTGGTCTTGCTAAAGCTACTTGTACCGTTCATGTAATGCCGGATTCTCATTATGAGAAGATCAAGGATTACGCAGATAAAGCTGGCATTAAAGATACTTCAGGTAATAATCTGAGAGATGCCATGGAATATGCTTATAAAAACGGCGCGAACCATAGCGATCAATCATATACCGCAGTTGAGGGATTTAAGAAAGCATATCTGAAAGACTGGACAAATTCTCTGAGTAATCGTCCAGATGGTGCAACAGACGTTCCTGCCGGAGTGAGTCCTTTGATAGGATATTTTAATGCTAAAGGTAAGAAAGTCGGACCAAAAGAAATGCAACAGCTTGCAGATATTCTTCAGATCAATACTCCGGGTGTTAAGAAATATGATTCTTGGGGATCTACTCTGAAAAATAAAATCCTAAATGCATACAAATCATATGGATTCTCTAAAGGTGGTGTTGTACGGAAAGGTATTCCTGCCAGCATACTTGATATGATCGGTGCGGATGCTTTAATACCGCGTGGAGATTCTATGCTGATCGGTGCAAATCCGGGTGAAACTGTTCTGACAAAAGAATTCACAGATCAACTGAAACCTACAGTTGCTACTCTGAATGAATTTAATGCTAGAATGGCGAAACCAATTACAGAGCCAAGTGCTGCTGTACAGAATCAGACTACAGAAGTGGCGAATGAATATCATTTCACCTTTAATAATCCAGTCATAAAGAGTGAAGAAGATGTTCGGAAACTGATTGAGAAGGCAATGGATGACCGTACAAAACGGAATAAACGTGACTGGAAAAAAGTGATATAAGGAATAAACAGAGGAAGTCTGTACTTTACTGATGGACAGTGAGGTACAGACTTATTTTATTGGAAAAATCAAGGAATACAAGGAGAAAAAACGCATGAAACATTCATGGGTAATTGAAAAGATGAAAGGAGCGTGCCGTGTTGGCAGTGCTTATAAGTGACGAAATAATGAGAATTTACTGGTTGTTATGTTTGTATCTGATATGTGTGTGTCTGCTATGGTGGCGGCACAGCAAAGTGGATATGGTGAATTATAAGAAACCGAGTAAAGAACAGAAATATAATCTAAGGAGTAATATGAAGACAAGATGTTATAACGAGAATTATCATAAGACAAAACCAGATTATGAGGAATGTACGGTATGTGACGAATGGCTTGATAATAAGAAGTTATTCTATGAATGGGTAGACCATAACTTTTATGAAATCGAAGGTGAATCAACAGTGGAACTGGATAAGGACATTCTGGTTCCGGGAAATAAAGTATACAGTCCTGATACCTGTATCTTCGTGCCGAAGCGGATCAATGATCTGTTTGTACATATTCATGGAAGAAAAAAGAATGGACTACCGACAGGAGTAATTTATTCAAAGAAGACCGGAAAGTATCAGGCTACGGTCAGAGAAAGCTGCAAAGATGATGAAGTCGGGAAAAAGAAGAAGTCTGTCAAACTTGGATTTTTCGATACGCCAGAAGAAGCTTATGAAGTATACAAGGCACATAAAATGGCTGAAATCATATACATAGCAGACTGTTATAAAGATGTGATTCCAGATAAGCTGTATCAGGCTATGATTAACTGGAAATTTGATGAAATCGCTGCCTGATGTGCAGGTATGGCGTTGTAAAGTAAATGTTGCAGGCAGGACAGGTAATAAAATCTGTGCGGCAGCAGGAGGATTATTTGTATATAGAAAGAAAATTTTGCAGGAGGGTCAGTTTTGGCTCTCCTTTTTGATATATGGAAGAAATGGAGAAATAAAATTATGGCTAGAAAATTAAGAGAAACATTAAAAGAAACAAACGTTGAAAGCGCAGAGAGCATCTTGAAATATATTAAAGACAATGATATCATTGACTTGTCATATGTACAAGAACAGATAGAAATGGCAAAACGAAACGAAATTTTAAAGAAACATCCATATAAAATATCGTGTGGAAAGGATGGTTTGTGGAGAACATATATCCCGGATGAATCAAAGACGACTGGAAGAAGACAAATTAAGAAGACAACAGAAGCTGCGATTAAAACAGAAGTAATAGCATACTGGTCGGAAAAGTTAGAGAAGTATACATTTAATGAGTATTTTAACAGATGGTTGGATGTGAAAGCAGCTTATGGAATATCTGAAAATACGTTATATAAATATAAGTGTGATTATAAGCGTTTCTTTGAAAAAACAGATTTCGGAAAAAAGGATATACGTAATATCACCAGTGAAGACATAACGATTTTTATGATAAATACGATTAAAAATAAGCAGCTAAAACAGAAAGCCGGGGTAGCCTTGTGGGGATATATTCATGGAACATTCAAGAGTGCATTTATAAATAGAAAAGTTAAGGAAAATCCATGTGATTATGTAGATACTCAAATGTTTAGAAGACATTATGATAAAACAAAGGTTCCAGATGCACATAGAATTTTTAATCGTGATGAATCAGGAAAATTACTCAGACAGTTACAAAAAGATCATGTTGACAGACCACAGTATATTCCGTCCTATGCGGTAGAACTGGCAACAATGACAGGAATGAGAGTTGGGGAGCTGGTAGCGCTGAAGTGGTCTGATATAGATATTGAAAATCATGTGCTGATAGTATCTAAAGCCGAAGTGTCAGGAAGAATATCTAAAACAGTAAGTATCTCAACCACGAAAAATAGGGAAACGCGAAAGTTACCGCTTACAGATGAGTTGATAGCCTTTTTTAGAAATCTTGAGCAAATTGAAGAAAAATACGGATACAAACAGGAGTATGTATTTGCTAATGAAAAAGGGCGAATAAAAGCTAGGGTTATTTCTGATTGTGCAAGAAATAAATGTATTCAGTTAAATATTGATGTGAAAAGCATTCATGCAATCAGAAGAACAGTTAATTCTAATATGCGTTGTAATGGCGTTCCTGATACAGTGGCGGCTTCTATTCTTGGAAATACACCAGAAGTAAACACGAAGTTTTATACTTACGATGTTATGGAATTTGAAAAGAAAAAAGAAATTCTTGAGAAAGCTGCATTTTAACAAATATTTGATTACTTTATGGGAAAAAGTAATCAAAAGTAAGCAAGTCAAAATCCGGGAAACCATTGATTTTACTGGATTTTTAAGTATGCTGATGTGGGTTCAAGTCCCACTGCCGGCATTAAAAAGTAAGCGGAGCCTTTGTTTGTGAAGGTTTTCGCTTTTTTTTATTTGCCGTATTGAACAGTTCAGATAATTCTAAAATCTTTATGAAATTTATCTCGCTTTTCTTGAAAAAGAGATGAATAAGTGATATGGTACATCATAACAAAACGAAATGGAGGAAAAGCCAATGAACCTTGATAATAAAAAGCCTGGCAGAAAACCGCTTTATGTATATTATATCATTGCGGCAGTTATTATCATTCTTCTGAATGTGCTGTTACTTCCTGCAATTGAGGGACGAAAGGTACAGACGACTGATTACAGTACTTTCCTGACAGGAGTAGAGAAGGATTACGTTAAGACAGTAGAAATTCAGGATGATTATATTTATTATGTAGCAGAGAGTGACGGACAGGAGGGTTATTTCAGAACTGTCAAGATGAATGATCCTGACCTTGTAGACCGTTTGCATGATGCAAATGTCAAGTTCGGTGCAGCAGCACCACAGCAGACATCTATCTGGATCAGTCTGATCGCAGGATATGTACTGCCGATTGCCATCTTTATCCTTCTTGGAAGGTGGCTCAGCAAGAAGATGATGAGTTCCATGGGCGGAGGTCCCGGTGGGGCAATGTCATTTGGAAAGAGTAATGCGAAAGTATATGTGAAATCATCTACGGGAATCAAATTCTCAGATGTAGCGGGAGAGGACGAAGCCAAGGATCTTCTGACAGAAATTGTAGATTATCTTCATAACCCGCAGAAATACAGAGAAATCGGTGCATCTATGCCGAAAGGAGCCCTTCTTGTAGGCCCTCCGGGTACAGGTAAAACACTTCTTGCAAAAGCGGTAGCCGGTGAAGCGGAAGTTCCGTTCTTCTCCATTTCCGGTTCTGAATTCGTGGAAATGTTTGTTGGTATGGGCGCTGCCAAGGTGCGTGATCTTTTCAAACAGGCGAATGAGAAAGCTCCATGTATTGTATTTATCGATGAGATCGACACAATTGGCAAGAAACGTGATGGTGCCGGATTTACAGGCGGTAATGATGAGCGCGAGCAGACTCTGAACCAGCTGCTTACAGAGATGGATGGTTTTGACGGCTCCAAAGGTGTTGTGATCCTTGCGGCAACCAACAGACCGGATTCCCTTGATCCCGCACTTCTTCGTCCCGGACGTTTTGACAGACGTATTCCTGTTGAACTTCCGGATTTAAAAGGACGTGAGGAAATCCTTAAAGTCCATGCAAAGAAGATTAAGATCGCAGATTCCGTACGTTTTGATGAGATTGCGAAAGCTGCAGCCGGAGCTTCCGGTGCAGAACTTGCAAATATTGTCAATGAAGCAGCACTTCGTGCAGTACGTGACGGCAGAAAATTTGCCACTCAGGCAGATTTTGAGGAGAGTATTGAGGTAGTTATCGCAGGATATCAGAAGAAGAACAGAGTTCTTTCCAATAAAGAAAAACTGATAGTTGCTTATCATGAAATCGGACATGCGCTGGTTGCAGCAAAGCAGACCGAATCTGCACCGGTCCACAAGATCACTATTATTCCGCGTACATCAGGAGCACTCGGATATACCATGCAGGTGGATGACGGAGATCATTATCTGATGACAAAGGAAGAACTTGCAAATAAGATAGCGACCTTTACAGGCGGTCGTGCCGCTGAGGAACTGATCTTCCACTCTATTACAACCGGAGCATCCAATGATATCGAACAGGCGACTAAGCTTGCAAGAGCAATGATCTCTAGATATGGTATGAGTGAAGACTTCGATATGGTTGCCATGGAGAATGTGACAAATCAGTATCTGGGCGGAGACTCCAGCTTAAGCTGTTCTTTTGAGACACAGACTCTTCTGGATAAGAAGGTTGTGGAGCTTGTCAGGATGGAACACCAGAAAGCACTGAAAATCCTTCAGGACAATATCGGAAAGCTCCATGAACTTGCAAAATATCTGTATGAGCATGAGACAATTACAGGTGAGGAATTTATGAAGATCCTGAATGCACCTGTACAGGTTCCCACTGTAGTGGCAGAATCTGAAAGTAATACAAAGTCTGAGAACAATGCAGAATCCGAAAACAGTACAGAAGCTGATGCAGATACATCTTCCGGGAAAGTGAATCTGCAGAAGTGATATTTTCTCAAGATATACAAGCCAAAAGTCCATTGCCACAGGCAATCCGGAAATTTGGTTATGTCACTGAAAACTGAGTGAACAGCAATGAAAGCAGCAGAGGCGATTTGAGCTTCTGCTGCTTTTCCTTGCCAATTAACTCCGGTTCGGTTATAATTCGTAATAGTGAACGCAGCATCCGGGATGTTTTTTGGAAGAAAGAAGGGAATGAAGATGGATTGCCGAACTGCAGAAGGAATGGTGAGTAGTTATATTAAACATGATCTTCCACTAAATGAACTGGAAGAGTTTCTCGATCATGTACAGAATTGTTCTTCCTGTTATGATGAACTGGAAACATATTTTATTGTACATGAGGTAACACAGCAGCTTGATGATGACAGCAGCGATTCGGTTCTGGATTTCAAAAAACTGCTGGAACAGGATATCCGGAAATCCAGAAGATATATCCGCAAGAAGAAAGCCAGTTGGCTGATGTTTGGAGTAAGTATATGCCTTCTGATCGCTACGATTGCGGCAATATTGATTTTTGTAATGATGGAGACAAATTACATTCTATAAAGACACTGGAGGATTTTATGAGCGAAAAAATATTACTGATTGACGGACACAGTATTCTGAACAGAGCTTTTTATGGTCTGCCGGATCTTACAAATTCAGAAGGAAAACACACAGGGGCAGTATATGGTTTTCTGAATATCCTTCTTCGGACAATCGAGGAAGAGAAGCCTCAGTATCTGACAGTGGCATTTGACCTGAAGGCACCGACTTTCCGCCATAAGATGTTTGAAGCATACAAGGGAACACGTAAACCCATGCCTGAAGAACTGAGAGAGCAGGTACCGCTGATTAAAGAAATGCTTACTGCAATGGGTGTGAATGTTGTGACAAAAGAAGGCTACGAAGCGGATGATATTCTGGGAACTCTGGCCAGGAAAAGCGAAGCGGCAGGAATGGATGCGACAATCCTTTCCGGTGACAGAGATCTGCTTCAGCTTGCGACAGATAAGGTTATGATCCGTTTGCCAAAGACTGTAAGGGGCAAGACCACCATAGAGGATTATCATGCACAGCAGGTGATCGAGAAATATCAGGTGACACCTCCCCAGATCATTGAGTTAAAGGCGCTGATGGGTGACAGTGCTGACAATATTCCGGGAATCCCGGGAGTAGGTGAGAAGACTGCCACAAAGATTATTGTGGAGTATGGAAGTATTGAGAATGCTCATGAACATTTGGAAGAGCTGAAGCCAAACAGAGCCAGGGAATCAATGAGAGAACATTATGATATGGCGCAGATGAGCAAGGCTCTGGCTACGATCTGTACGGACAGTCCCATAGAGTTTTCGTATGAAAAGGCAAAACTGGGAAATCTTTATACAAAAGAAGCTTTCCTTCTCTGCAGACAGCTGGAATTTAAGAATCTGCTTAACCGTTTTGACTCTGCGGCAGTACAGGAAGATACGCTGGAACAGGAGTTTTTCACATGTGCAGACCTGGCAGGCTGTGAAGCGCTGTTTGCGAAAGCGGAAGCAGGAAAGACAGCGGGTGTTTCTCTGGTTACAGAGAATGGCAGGGTATTTGGTGCAGGACTTGCGCTGAATGAAGAGGAAATTTATTATATTCCTGTAGAAGGGATGATCACAGAAGGTTATCTCTGCGGAAAATTGGAAGGGCTCCTTCATAAAGTATCTGAATCCAACACAGAGAACATTATGAAATCTAATACAGATGATGTGAAGAAGGATCCGGAAAATGAGATATCTGATGTCAATACAGACGGTACTCTGAAATATGATAAAAAATGTGTATGTGCATTGGATGTAAAGGCATTACTCAAGCATATAAAATCTGATGATCCGATGGCTGTATTTGATGCAGGTGTGGCTGCATATCTGCTGAATCCTCTGAAATCCTCCTATACTTATGATGATATGGCAAAGGAATATCTGAATGGTCGTATCCTGCCTGCAAGAGAGGAACTTCTTGGAAAGAAAACAGTGGAAAAAGCATGGGAGGAGAGTGCAGAGGGGCTTACAGCATGGGCCTGCTACATGGCCTATACAGCACTTGCCTGCCGGAAACCCATGTGTGAAGCACTGCGTGATACAGGTATGTGGAATGTATATACACAGATTGAGCTTCCGCTGATCTTTACTCTTGATTCCATGGAAAAATGGGGAATCAGCGTGAAGAGTGAAGAACTGAAAAGCTACGGTGAGAAACTAAGTGTACGTATTGGAGAACTGGAGAAGCAGATCTGGCAGCAGGCAGGGGAAGAGTTTAATATCAATTCTCCGAAACAGATGGGAGTGATCCTGTTTGAAAAGCTTGGCCTTAAGGGTGGAAAGAAAACAAAGACAGGTTATTCCACAGCGGCAGATATTCTGGAAAAGCTTGCACCGGAGTATCCCATTGTAAAGGATATTCTGGAGTACCGTCAGCTTGCGAAACTGAAATCTACTTATGCAGACGGGCTTGTTGGTGAGATCGCAGAGGACGGCAGGATTCATTCTACTTTTAACCAGACAATTACAGCAACAGGAAGGATCAGCAGCACAGAGCCGAATCTTCAGAATATCCCTGTAAGAATGGAGCTTGGAAGACTGATCCGTAAGGTATTTGTTCCGGAAGAGGGATATGTATTTCTGGATGCGGACTATTCCCAGATCGAGCTTCGCGTTCTGGCGCATATGTCAGGGGATGAGAAACTGATCCAGGCATATAAAGAAGCCCAGGATATCCACAGACATACAGCATCAGAGGTATTCCATGTGCCCTTTGATGAGGTGACAGATCTGCAGAGGAGAAATGCCAAGGCAGTAAATTTTGGAATCGTTTATGGGATCAGTTCCTTTGGGCTCAGCCAGGATTTAAGTATCACACGAAAAGAAGCAGCAGAATATATTGAAAGATATTTTGAAACTTATCCAAAGATCAAAGGATTTCTTGACGGACTGGTGGAAGAGGGAAAAGAAAAAGGATATGTGACTACCATGTTTGGCAGACGCAGGCCGATCCCGGAACTGAAATCCGGTAATTTTATGCAGAGGTCTTTTGGGGAGCGAGTAGCCATGAATTCTCCAATACAGGGAACTGCGGCGGATATCATTAAAATTGCAATGAACCGTGTGTACAGACGATTAAAGGATGAGAATCTTAAATCCCGTCTTGTACTTCAGGTACACGATGAACTTCTGATAGAGACCTGTAAAGAGGAAATCCCGCAGGTTTCTGCTATTCTTGAAGAAGAGATGAAAGGTGCCGCAAAGCTTTCTGTAGAACTGGAAGTCGATATGCATCAGGGTAATAACTGGTATGAGGCGAAGTGATGATGATAACAATAGGAATTACCGGCGGAGTGGGTGCCGGAAAAAGTACAGTGCTTGATTTTCTTGAAGAAAAGTATCAGGCATATGTGATGAAAGCAGATGAGATCGGGCATCTGGTGATGGAGCCGGGGCAGTCCTGTTATGAACCGGTGATTGCACTATTTGGAAGACAAATCATAAAAAATGATAAAACTATTGACCGCAGACAGGTTTCGGATGTAGTATTTTCACATCCAGAGCTTCTGGAGAAATTAAACCAGATCATCCATCCGGCTGTGAAACAGTACATCAGAGAGCAGTTAGCTGTAAAGAAACAGCAGGGACAGAAGATATGTGTGGTGGAAGCTGCACTCCTTCTGGAAGATCATTATCAGGAGTTTTGCGATACGATATGGTATATTCATACGGATGAAGAGATCCGTATCAGGAGACTGATGGAGAACCGCGGTTATACAAGAGAGAAATCAGTCAGTATCATTGCCAGTCAGGCACCGGAGACTTTTTTTCGGGAAAATGCAGACTATGTTGTGGTAAATAACGGAGATTTTGCACAGACCAGACGGCAGATTGAGGAAGGAATCAGAAAATATGAGACTTTGTAGCATTGCCAGCGGAAGCAGCGGAAACTGTATTTATGTGGGCTCAGATAATACCCATCTTCTGGTGGATGTAGGCATCAGCGGAAAAAGAGTAGAACAGGGATTGAATTCTCTGGAATTGACAGGAAAAGATATTGATGGTATCTTGATTACACATGAACATTCGGATCATATCAAAGGTCTGGGCGTGATCGCAAGGAAACATCAGATACCGGTTTATGCGACAGAAGGAACTGTGGAAGCTTTATCTCACATGAATCTTGGAAAAATGCCGGAAGGGATTTTTCGTGAGATACACGAAGATGAGCCTTTTGAGATTAATGATCTGACAGTGAATCCTTTTACGATCCCTCATGATGCTGCACAGCCCGTAGGATACCGGGTAGAGTGTGGAGAGCATTCTGTGGGGATTGCTACAGACCTTGGAAAATATAATGAGTACATAGTCGGTAATCTGCAGAATCTGGATGCGCTTCTTCTGGAAGCAAATCATGACATCCGTATGCTGCAGGTTGGAAAATATCCCTATTATCTGAAACAGAGAATCCTTGGAGACAGGGGACATCTTTCCAATGAGAATGCAGGCAGGCTTTTATGCAGGCTGCTGCATGACAATATGAAAGGGATTTTCCTTGGACATCTGAGCAGGGAAAATAACTATGAGGAACTGGCATATGAAACCGTCTGTTCAGAAGTAACCTTAGGTGACAACCCTTATAAGTCGCGTGATTTCAGAATTCAGGTGGCACAGAGGGATTGCATATCAGAAGTAATTACAGTGTAGAAAGGACAAAGAACTTATGAAAAAGACAATCATCACAGTAGTAGGAAACGATACCGTAGGAATTATTGCAAAGGTTTGTACTTATCTTGCAGACAATAATGTAAACATTCTTGATATCTCCCAGACCATCGTACAGGGATATTTCAACATGATGATGGTAACAGATGCCAGCAAATGTGAGAAAGACAACGGAGTTCTTGCCAAAGAACTGGAAGCCCTTGGAGATAAGATCGGTGTAGTGATCCGCTGCCAGCATGAAGATATCTTCAATGTAATGCACAGAATCTGAGAAAATCTAAGCAGGTAAGCCACTGAGGGACTTTCCTGTATCAGATTGCCTGAAAAATGCTGAGAGAACATACAAGGGAGAAAAACAAAATGATCAATATTTTTGAAGTAAATGAAACGAATAAAATGATCGAGCAGGAGAATCTGGATGTGCGTACCATTACTATGGGTATCAGCCTTCTGGACTGTATTGACAGTGATCTTGCTGTTTTAAATGAGAAAATCTATAAAAAGATCACAACCTGTGCAAAGGATCTGGTATCTACAGGTGAGGCTATTTCCGGTGAATATGGAATTCCGATCGTAAATAAAAGAATTTCCGTAACTCCGATTGCATTGATTGGCGGAGCTGCATGTAAGACAAAGGAAGATTTTGTAACTATTGCAGAAACTCTGGATAAGGCTGCCAAGGTGGTAGGCGTAAACTTTATCGGCGGTTATTCTGCACTGGTAAGCAAGGGAATGACTCCTGCTGAGAGACTTCTGATCGAATCTATCCCACAGGCTATGGCGAAGACAGAGCGTGTCTGCAGTTCTGTAAATGTTGGATCCACACGTACAGGTATCAATATGGATGCTGTTAAGCTGATGGGTGAGATCGTTCTGGAAACAGCGAAAGCTACCAAAGATCAGGATTCCCTGGGATGTGCGAAGCTGGTTGTATTCTGTAATGCACCGGATGATAACCCGTTTATGGCAGGTGCTTTCCATGGTGTGACAGAAGCAGACACTATCATTAACGTTGGTGTCAGCGGACCTGGCGTTGTTAAGACTGCGCTGGAACAGGTAAGAGGTAAGGATTTTGAAACTCTTTGTGAGATGATCAAGCGTACTGCCTTCAAGGTAACACGTGTTGGTCAGCTGGTAGCACAGGAAGCTTCCAGACGTCTTGGTGTTAAGTTTGGTATCGTGGATCTGTCTCTGGCTCCTACTCCTGCAATTGGTGACAGTGTTGCTGAGATCCTTGAGGAGATTGGTCTGGAGCATGCAGGTGCACCGGGCACAACAGCAGCGCTTGCTCTGTTAAATGACCAGGTTAAGAAGGGTGGAGTTATGGCTTCTACAGCAGTTGGTGGTTTGAGTGGTGCATTTATTCCGGTCAGCGAGGATCAGGGTATGATCGATGCGGTGAATGCAGGGGCACTGACTCTTGAGAAGCTGGAAGCTATGACTTGTGTATGTTCTGTAGGTCTTGATATGATTGCAATTCCCGGAGATACGAAGGCTTCTACGATTGCGGGTATTATTGCGGATGAGTCTGCAATTGGTATGGTGAACCAGAAGACTACGGCGGTTCGTCTGATCCCGGTAATTGGTAAGGGGGTTGGCGAAGTGGTTGAGTTCGGTGGACTGCTTGGTTATGCACCGATCATGCCGGTGAACCAGTTCTCCTGTGATGCGTTTGTGCAGCGTGGCGGAAGGATTCCGGCACCGATCCATAGCTTTAAAAACTGATAAAAAAGGCCAGAAACTTCGGAAAAGGGGAGTTTCTGGCTCTTTTTATGTTCAAGAGGGACGCGGAGCGGAAAATATTTTGTCTGGGGTGCGGTTTCGGAGCCTAAGATATTCTAAGTTTCCATAAATCTGCTAAAAGCATGAGCCGTCTTGTCAAACTCGCTCCGTTGCAAACTTCGCTCAGACAGTGATGCAGCCAGCTCATAACGCAGATTTCTGAAAACTAAGAATATCTAAGACTCCTGCAAATGCATCCCAGACAAAATATTTTCCGCCCCGCTGGTATCTGGTTTTAACTATAGCAATTAAAGAGATTCCAGAATATTGAGGAGTCGGGTGTTGTCTTCGGGGTGCATGATGCAGAAGCGGATGTATTCGCCGTCCAGGCATTCGAAGGAGGAGCAGTCACGGATCATGAGACCCTGACGGATGCAGGCGTCGAAGACGTCCCGGGAGGTCAGGCCGGGCTTCTGGATTTTCAGGAGGAGGAAGTTGGCGTAGGCCGGGTAGGTTTTGTAAGTGGGGATATTCTCCAGTGCTTTGAGCAGGTGGGTGCGTTCTGAGAGAATGAGGTCCCGGGTCTGGCGGATGTAGGTTTTATCCTGGAGCATCAGCTCGCCGGCCAGGGCTCCCAGACTGTTGAGAGACCATGGTACCTGTTTTTCTTTCATTTTTTTGAGAAATTCCAGGTTCCCGGTGATTCCGTAGCCAAGACGCATACCTGGGGCTGCGTAGAATTTTGATACGCCGCGCAGAATCATAAGGTTCGTGAATTCTCTGGTAAGGCTGACAGCAGTGATCTCATTGATATCCGGGGCAAATTCTACATAAGTTTCGTCGATCATCACGAAAATGTTCCGCTCATTGCAGAAGGAAACGATTCTGCGCAGGTCATTTATGCTAATTGCAGATGAGGTAGGATTATTTGGGTTGCAGAGGATGAGAAAATCGTATTTTCCATCCAGAGTCCGGCAAAAGTCATCTACATCGAGAACAAAGTTATCCTCTTCGCGCAGGTGGTAGTATTCCTGAGTGCTTCCGGAGAAGGAGAGTTCCCTGGAGTATTCTGAATAGGTCGGACCCAGGATAAGGGTATGCTTTGGATTTCGTTCCTGTATCAGCAGTGCGATCAGTTCGCTGGAACCATTTCCGGGCAGGATGAATTCAGCAGGAATATTACAATATTCTGAAATTGTGCTGCGAAGTGAAGTATAATCTCTGTCTGGATAAGAAGACAGGATATCCAGCCGTCCTGCAAGCTGTTCCTTTACATGCTCGGAAAGCCCCAGCGGATTTACATTAGCCCCAAACTTCACAATTTCCTCCGGCTTAAGCTGATAGACCTCACATATTTTCTCAATATCACTCCCATGAAAAACCATTTTTGCTGTTGACATATAATATCCCTCATTTCTATATAATCTAATCTATATAAACTTAAAATCACTACATAGCAGATCACAGATCTTTTCTGAACATTATTTTAACACTTATCATATCGTTCTGTAAACATCACTGTTTACATATTGCTATCCTGAAATATACAGGTGTTACTGTTCGCTCCGTTCACAGTAACTTAGCCAAAATTCATTCCAGATTGCCTGCGGCAATGGAATTTTGGCTTGTATGTCTCGGGATTTTGGCATATTCATGCCAAAACACCTCGCGGGATAGTGGTGTGTGAACAGTAACATATAGGTCCCAATATCATTTCAGCAGGCATTTAACAGAAGGCAAGTCCCCACCCACTGCTTATTGCTTTTCGCAACCACCGCAGGGGATTTACTTGATCCGATTAAATAAGTCTCCTGCGGTGGTGCAGAAAGCAAGCAATTCGGCATGCTGTCGAAAATGGAATATATGTCAATTTGCCAGTACACAGCGAAGGAATGGGAAGGGATTTCGGGCGCATTTGAGGGTTCATAGTAATTCTTGGTATTTGGGAAGTTGCGTTATTCAAAAAAATCTCACTGTCTGAGCGAAGCGAGTTTGAGATTTTTTTGAATGCTTTTAGCAACTTCCCAAATGCCCTAGAATTACATGGTTCCGAAACTAAGCCCGAAATCCCTTCCCATTCCTTCGCGTCCCTTTTGAAAAAATTAATGGAAAAAAATAAAAAATAAACCTCTTGACATATCTGCATTAGCGTGGTAAAGTAAACACATCAAAACCGATGAGAAAGAAGAGTAAACAACCAAGAATCATTCCAGAGAACGGCAATTGGTGGGAAGCCGTATGAAACTGATTGTTGAATGGCCTTTCGAGGGCGGTCCGAAATCTTGATAAGCGTGAGAGTAGGCACCGACGGGAACCGAACCCGTTATAAATCAGGAGTGTATGTTTGTACATGAGAAAGTGGACGATTCGTCAATTTGAGTGGTACCGCGATAATAAGATTCTTATTACCGTCTCAAGCAACAGATAGCTTGTGGCGGATTTTTTTATATATAAAGAGAATCTGTTATATGGCACCCCCTGTAATGCAGGAAAATCTGCTGATGGCAGGTGGGTATCACAGCAGTTGACACATCCGGGAAAAAGAGGAATCCGGGGAGTTCTTTCTCACAGACAGTGACAAGGGATTGGCAAACATCCCTGAGACTATGGCAGTTAAAAAACCATGAACTGCTAAATAAGATGTAGAGAGAGGAAAAAAGACTATGAAAAAAAGAGTATTAGCAATCGCAGCAACAGCAATGGCAACTATGATGATGGCATCACCGGTTATGGCACAGGATTTCAAGATCGGTATCTGCAATTATGTAGATGACGCTTCCTTGAATCAGATCGTAGACAACATCCAGTCCCGTCTGGAAGAAATCGGCAAGGAAAAAGACGTAAATTTTGATGTGTCCTATGATAACTGTAATGCAGATGCCAATGTTATGGAACAGATCATTTCTGATTTTCAGGCTGATAATGTAGATTTGATGGTAGGTATTGCAACACCTGTAGCAATGCGTATGCAGTCCGCAACAGAAGGAACCGATACACCGGTTGTATTTTCCGCAGTGTCTGATCCTGTAGGAAGCGGCCTTGTAGAGGATCTGGATGCACCTGGAGCAAACATTACAGGTACAAGCGATTATCTGGATACAGCATCCATCATGAAACTGATCCAGGCAGTGAATCCGGATGTAAAGAAGATTGGACTCTTATATGATATCGGACAGGATTCTTCTACAACAGCCATCCAGGAAGCAAAGGATTATCTGGATAAAGAAGGCATCGAATATGTAGAGCGTACAGGTACCACAACAGATGAGGTACAGCTTGCAGCAGATGCACTGGTGGCAGATGGCGTAGATGCAGTATTCACACCAACTGACAACACAATTATGACAGCAGAGCTTTCTATCTATGAGAAATTCATCGAGGCAGGAATCCCGCACTATACAGGAGCAGACTCCTTCGCACTGAACGGTGCATTTGTAGGCTATGGTGTAGATTATGCAAATCTTGGACAGAAGACGGCGGATATGATCGCAGATATCCTGGTAGATGGAGCAAAACCATCCGAGACAGCTGTTGAAACCTTTGATAACGGAACTGCAACTGTAAACACAGAAACCTGTGAGGGTCTTGGTCTTGACCTTGAGACTGTCAAAAAAGAATTCGAACCTCTCTGCACACAGGTTAATGAGATTACCACTGCAGAAAGCTTTGAAGATATAGAAAAATAAAGTAACTGTGAGGGTACTGAACAGTTACAAAATAGAATCGAACTAACTGGAGGAATTTACCGTGACGATTGCAACCATGCTCTCCCTTGGAGAGACAGCCCTGAAGCTGGGACTGATCTGTTCTCTGACTGTCCTTGCTCTGTTTCTTAGCTACTCTATGCTGAATGTCTGCGATCTTTCCACTGACGGCTGCTTTACTTTTGGAGCAGCCGTAGGTGCTGTCGTGGCAGTCAGCGGCCATCCGTTTCTGTCTGTGATAGCGGCGATGCTCGCCGGTGTACTGTCAGGCTTTGTAACTGCGATCCTGCAGACCAAGCTTGGCGTAGACAGTCTGCTTGCCGGAATTATCGTAAATACAGCCTTGTATTCCGTGAATATTGCAGTGATGGGAGGATCTTCTCTCATCAATATGAATCGGACAGTAACTGTATTTTCCATGATGAAGGAGGCACTCTCCAGCACACCACTGAAGGGAAGAGAGGATATCATTGTTGCACTGATCGCAGTGATCCTTGTCGTTGCATTTCTGGTATTTTTCCTCAAAACAAGGCTTGGCCTTGCAATCCGGGCAACGGGAAATAACTCTGACATGGTAAAATCTTCTTCCATTAACCCGGTGTTTACCACAATCATCGGACTGTGCGTGGCAAATGCATTTACTGCACTTTCCGGATGTCTTCTGTCTCAGTCGCAAAAATCTGTAGATATCAACATCGGACAGGGAATGGTCACGATCGCACTGGCCTCTCTTCTGATCGGTGGTACGCTCCTCGGCCGTGGCGGGATCTTTGTGAGAGCCGTGGGAATGGTTCTTGGTTCCTTTATTTTCCGCCTTGTATACACCATCGCACTTCGATTCAATATGCCGGCATTTATGCTGAAGCTGGTATCCTCTGTCATCGTTGTTCTTGCAATCTCCGGACCATATCTTAAGCAGCAGTGGCCGCAGATCAGACGTCGACTGACACACAGAAAAGGAGGCAGATGAGGATGTTAAAGATCAGTCATATCGCAAAAACATTTAATCCGGGAACGGTAAATGAAAAAAAAGCAATCGAGGATCTTTCTCTGGAACTTAAGAAGGGTGACTTTGCAACGATCATCGGCTCTAACGGTGCCGGAAAATCAACTCTTTTCAATGCAGTCTGTGGTGATTTTATGACGGATGCAGGTGCGATCGAGCTGGATGGCAGGGATATTACTTTCATGCCGCAGCATGTGCGTGCAAAGGAGATCGGGCGCCTTTATCAGGATCCGATGCGCGGAACTGCACCGGGGATGACGATCGAAGAAAATCTTGCCCTTGCAGCAGGAAAGGGCGGCTGGCTTTCTCATACAAGTCGTCAGGAAAAAGAAAGATTCCGTGAAGAATTAAAGAAGCTTGACATTGGGCTGGAAGAGAGGATGAGCCATCCGGTAGGGCTTCTCTCCGGCGGACAGCGTCAGGCACTTACGCTTCTGATGGCGACCATGAATCCACCGAAGCTTCTGCTTCTGGATGAACACACAGCAGCACTTGATCCGGGAACAGCTGAGAAGGTTCTGAACCTGACGAAGCGTATTGTGGAAGAATATCAGCTTACCTGTCTGATGATCACGCATAACATGCAGTCAGCGATCGACCTCGGAAACAGGATCCTGATGATGGACTCCGGAAATATTGTGCTGGATATCGGAGAAGGAGAAAAAAAGAATATGACAGTAGATGCACTTCTTGAGAAATTCAAGACAGGAGCAGGCAAGGCTCTTGATAATGACCGTATTCTTCTGTCAGACTAAAAAATAAAAACCATCACTGATAAAGGAAATCTGTATGCTTGCAGGATTCAAAAGTCAGTGATGGTCTTTTTTATGTCAGTATTTACAGAATGACAAGCTGTTTCTGGTATTCGTGAACGAACTTTCTGCCATTTTTCCGGCAGAGCAGCTTTTCGTAGAGGTTGGATGAGAAGACGGTTTCATATAGAAACGATCTTCCGGATTCATCGAGAAGGCTGTTTGCGTCAGCAAGCTTGGTGATGAGTGGAATCGAGCTGCTGTCCTTGATCTCCTTCAGTAATGTGCTGCTTTCCCGGCGAAAACCAAGTACGCGTGCGTAAGGAACGGTGGCGGGCACTTCCCGGATTCCGAGGATGATATGGAGCAGTGCCCGCTGGATCCTGCTCTGGGTAAGTTCTTTTGTCTTCAGGAAGGAGGCAGCCTGAAGAAAACCATTGAGTTCATTCGAGCGGTTTATGATTCGTTCTGCGAGATCCCTGGAGACATCCAGGTAACTGCAAAAGCTGTCTGCATTTTCTTTTAATATACAATAGGATAGAAGCGGATCCAGGGCATCTTCTGTCAGGAATTCATTCCTTTGCAGAGAAGAGGCAAGGAGTAATGAAATCTCATCCGGAACCTGTGAGGCAATCCGGGAAATTGTTTCTGGTGTGAGTGTGGCTTTCAGTAATTCGCGGATCGCAGAAGCTGAGGCAAAGGTGTTGCCATCCGTACGGGAGAATCTGTCGGAACCGTCAGTCTCTGCAAGTGTTTCATGATAGCCCATTCCCTGACGTTTCAGGGTGACCGGTTTTATATTGCTCTTAAGGCGGAGAAGTGCCTTGCAGTATTCGATACCGAGAATGTTGTTGGGCGAATTCAGGATCTGTACGATCTGATTCAGGAGCGGAGTAAGAACACCATCAAAATCATCTCCTGTAAAATTATGGGGATTTCTGAAATATTCTGTCAGTGCCTGGCATCTAGCAGAAGGAAAAGACAGTCCGTTACTCAGAAATTCCTTCAGTAATTGCCGGTATTCTTCTGGTTCTTCTACGAGAATTTCTGCCAGTTCCATAAGAGCGGAAACTTCTCCGTACTCACTTCCGAAACAGAGGCTGTCCACAATATGTAGTCCGTCCAGCATGGAAACGCCGCCCATGGCAAAGGCTTCCGCACTGGCGGTACTTACAGACACCGGCATCTCAAGTACGAGATCCGCACCACATCGAAGTGCCATCTCAGCCCGTACATGCTTCGGAAGAAGCGCAGGAGTGCCTCTTTGTACATAATCTCCGCTCATGGCGACGATCACATAATCTGAATTCAGTTTTTTTTTGCAGTAATCTATCTGGTATTTATGTCCTTTATGAAACGGATTGTACTCCGCAATGATCCCGGTTACTTTCATAATAAAATCCTCTCTGCCCACGGCAAAAGTTATCTGGTTTTTCCTATTGTAACATACGTAAAAAGACGCGGCAAGCTGATATCATGAAGTGTATTGTAGGCAATGTCACCAAATGATATAATTTGTTTATACAGATAAATCGCAGAAAGGAAACAGACATGAAAAAAAGAACTCTGAAAAAGGCCCGCATACAGTTGCAGATCTGTATTCCTCTTTTATGCATTGGAATTCTCGCAGCAGGTGTGTTGATCGTCAAAAACTTATCCTGGGCAGAAATATCGATGGCCGCCGTTGGTATTTTGATCGGTATATACGGATTGTATGGAATTCTGGATGCCGGAAATTTCTGCATTACGTATGATGATGAAGAAATCATGGTAAGAGATTTTCGGAGAAAAACAAAAAAATTTTATTATCAGGATCTGGAAGGGTTCTGTTTTCAGAACAATTTTGAGGAGGTCATCCTCTACTTTAAAAACGGCAGGATCGTGCTTGATGATGCGACCGAGGGAAAAGAACGTTTCGTCAAGGTTGCAGAGAGAAAATATACAAAATATCATTGTGGACAAAGAATGCCGGAACTTTGGGAAAGATCCAGACATACAGTCATTCTTGTCGTGCTTGCCGTTTGGGGTATGTGCATGGCATGTATGGGGATCGCCAGTATACTTCCGCCGAGAGAAGAAATAGAATTTTATGGACAGATTCATGTGGAGCCACTCGAGCAATACGCTGAAGACATAAATTTTTATATGGATGGAAAAGAAATCTATATAGCTGCTTATGAAGATGTTCTGTTGAACAAAGAATTATTTCAGGAAGAACTTCTGGCAGGCAAAAAGTTCAAACTGGAAACAGAGCTGGCAGAAGAAAAAAAGGAGATGTATTATACGGTGCGATATCTGGAAGATGAAGATGGAAATGTGTTTATTTCTTATTATTCCAGCGGAAAAACAAATCTGTTTTATATCTCAGGGCTGGCGGCAGTGATTCTTGCGATGACAGTCTTTATGTGGAGAATAGATGTAAACAAGAAAAAATATGCGAGGATCTACAGATTTTTCTTTAAGGACTGAAAAAGTTCGTGATTTTTCCCCAAATTGCACTTCAAAAAATACCTCTCCTTGGAAGAATCTCCCTGTCAAGCACTTGAAAAGAGGCAGAACTGGGGGTATAATGAAACTAGCTGTGAGGTCATATTCAGGATTCTCACATGGTCATAAGACCGAAATAACGAAAGGAGCCATTTAATCATGGGATTTGTTGATTTACTCAAAGAAAGAGCCAAAAAAAGCATCAAAACTATCGTACTGCCAGAGACAGAGGACATGAGAACTCTGGAGGCAACTGATAAGATTCTGAAAGAGGGAGTTGCCAAGATCGTTCTCATCGGAAACGAAGAAGAAATCAATAAGAAAGCTGCTGAAGGCGGATTTGATATCTCAGGAGCAACTATCGTTGACCCGGAGACATCTGACAGAACTCAGGCATACATTGACAAATTTGTAGAGCTGAGAGCTAAGAAGGGTATGACACCTGAGAAAGCAAAAGAAATCCTCCATACTCAGTACCCATACTATGGTGTAATGATGGTAAAAATGGGTGATGCAGACGGTATGGTATCCGGTGCATGCCACTCTACAGCAGACACACTTCGTCCATGCTTACAGATCCTGAAGACAAAACCGGGAACAAAGCTTGTATCTGCATTCTTCCTGATTGTAGTTCCGGACTGCGAATACGGTGCAAACGGAGCATTTGTATTTGCTGACTCTGGTCTGAACCAGAACCCGACTCCGGAAGAGCTTTCTGCAATCGCAGCTTCTTCTGCAGAATCCTTCCAGCTTCTTGTTGAAGAAGAGCCGATCGTTGCAATGCTTTCACATTCCACAAAGGGAAGTGCAAAACATCCTGACGTAGACAAGATGGTAGAAGCTACAAGAATCGCAAAAGAAGAGCATCCGGAACTCAAACTGGACGGAGAATTCCAGCTTGACGCTGCAATCGTACCAAGCGTTGGTGCATCCAAAGCTCCGGGAAGCGAAGTTGCAGGTAAGGCAAACGTTCTTGTATTCCCTGACCTTGATGCAGGAAACATCGGATACAAACTTGCTCAGCGTCTTGGTAAAGCAGAAGCATACGGACCTGTTACACAGGGTATCGCAAAACCAGTTAACGATCTGTCCAGAGGATGCTCTGCAGACGATATCGTTGGTGTTGTTGCTATCACAGCTGTACAGTGCCAGGCTGAAGACAAATAATTTTTCCACAACAAATATTACATATTGAAACATATTGAACAGGAGAATTTAAAATGAATGTATTGGTAATTAACTGCGGAAGTTCCTCTCTGAAATATCAGCTCATCAACTCTGATACAGAGGATGTTCTGGCAAAGGGTCTTTGCGAAAGAATCGGAATCGACGGAAGACTGGTTTATCAGAAAGCCGGATCCGACAAAGAAATCACAGAGTGTGCAATGCCTACACACAAAGAAGCAATCCAGTTCGTACTGGATGCTCTCACCAACGACAAAACAGGTGCGATCAAGAGCCTCAAAGAAGTAGAAGCAATCGGACATCGTATCGTACACGGCGGCGAGAAATTTGCTTCCTCAGCAGTGATCACAGACGAGATGATCGCAACAGTAGAAGAGTGCAACGACCTTGCACCGCTTCACAACCCGGCAAACCTGATCGGTATCCGTGTCTGCTCTGAACTTATGCCAGGCGTACCGCAGGTTGGCGTATTTGATACAGCTTTCCATCAGACAATGCCTGCAAAAGCATATCTGTACGGACTTCCGATCGAATACTACAAAAACTACAAAGTAAGAAGATATGGTTTCCACGGAACCTCTCACAGCTTTGTATCCAAACGTGCTGTTGAATTCCTTGGCCTTGACAAAGACAACTCCAAAGTGATTGTCTGCCATCTTGGAAACGGATCTTCCATCAGTGCTGTTGAGAACGGCAAATGCGTAGACACTACCATGGGACTTACACCACTTGAAGGGGTTGTTATGGGAACACGTTCCGGTAACATCGACCCGGCAATCGTTGAGTTCATCGCAAAGAAAGAAAACCTTGATCTTGCAGGTGTTATGAATGTGCTGAACAAGAAATCTGGTCTTCAGGGTATGTCCGGAGTCGGCAGTGACATGCGTGACATCAGAGCAGCAATCGAAGCCGGAAACGAAGATGCCAAGAATGCATACGATGTACTCTGCTATGGTATTGCCAAATTTATCGGCGGATATGTAGCAGCTATGAACGGTGTAGATGCAATTGTATTTACAGCTGGTATCGGTGAGAATGTAGGAGCACTTCGTAAAGATGTATGTAACTACCTCGGATACCTCGGAGTTGAGATCGATGACACAGCAAACAATACATTTGGTGAAGAAATCGTTATTTCTACAGCAGACTCCAAGGTTAAGGTTGCAGTTATTCCTACAAATGAAGAACTTGCAATCTGCAGAGATACAGTAGCACTGGTTAAGTAATGCCAGGGTTCATGACTCAAATATAAGAAATAAGAGAGGGAATTTACCGTATCGGCAGATTCCTTCTCTTTATCTATGCTAAATACAGTATACCCTGTCAGATTTTCTGGCAGAAAAATACAAAATAATTTAAAAATCAGATTGACAAACCAAGGTCATCTATGTATAATTGATAAGGTGTGAGTAGGAGATAATTATGCAGATTCATTTATCAGAGATTATTGATAGTGAAGGAAAGGTCATTCAGATCACTCCTGAGCTTGAACTAGATACAATTTCATTTCAGTTGGGAGAATATCCGATCCTGGATAAGACTCCGGTGAAACTTACCATTGCCAATACCGGCAATAAGGTACTGGAATTAACCGGTAACGGAAGTGTCACAGTCGGTATTCCGTGTGACCGCTGTCTTGAACAGGTTTCCGTTGAGATTTCATACAGCATTGAGCGCAAACTGGATATGAAACAATCTGATGAAGACAGAGTAGAAGATCTGGATGAGAATGACTATCTCACGGGAATAGACCTGGATGTGGACCGGTTGGTCTATCTTGAGGTACTGATGAACTGGCCTTTGAAGGTTCTCTGCAGGGAGAACTGCAAAGGAATCTGTAGCCAGTGCGGGAAGAATCTGAACCAGGGACCCTGCGGATGTGCAGAGGAACCGAAGGATCCACGTATGGCCGCCATCAGTGATATATTTAGTAAATTTAAGGAGGTGTAACCTATGTCCATATGTCCAAAGAACAAATCATCCAAAGCTAGACGTGACAAAAGACGTGCTAACTGGAAAATGAGTGCTCCGAACCTGGTAAAATGCAGCAAATGCGGCGCCCTGATGATGCCTCACAGAGTTTGTAAAGAGTGCGGAAGCTACAACAAGAAAGAAATCGTGAAAGTAGAAGACTAATCACAACAATAAGAAGCAGGATCCTTGCGGGTTCTGCTTTTTTTTGTTGTCTGAAAAGGAATAAAAAGGTATAATTTTATTTATCACGGGAAATGGAGGAGAATCATGAAAAAGAGCAGCATTTTTGAAAACCTTGTTATGAACTTTTCTATAGATACAGAGGAACTCTCCAAAACAGAGGAGAAGAAGCTGAAATCTGTTCCAACAAGACTGGAGATTCTGGCAGAGGGATTTGCATCCAGATGGGATCTTGACCAGGTGAACCAGAAGCTGGAAGAAAGTGGATGTGAGAAACTCTATGCGAGAAGTTTTTATGAAGCGTGTCTGATCTATGCATTTGAACGACAGATGGGATATGAAGAATGGAAAGAACTTTTTACCGAGGGAAGGAAGATTTTTGAGGAATCGGACGGAGCACAGAAGCGTTTTTTCAGGGGTGGAAAGATTACATTAAAAGAACTTGAGGAATATATGGAGGCAGAGTCTGTCTCTGAAGAACTGGAGACAATGCTTCTGACGAGATCACTGGAAGAAAAAATCATACAGAGCGATTCAGCGGAAGAATTCTGGTCTTTTGTGCAGGAAAATATAGAGAAATTTTCTTCTGTAAGAGAGCGTGCAAGATATTATTTCTGTAAATATCTTTATTTTTACATACAGGATCGCTGTGACCGATACTATAAAAGCTGTATCCGGGAAGAAAAACTCCGCAATCAGTATGGAAACATGCTTGAGAAGGGAGAACGCGGCAGAGAAGAGAAATTTGCTCTGGAAGAACTTGCCTTTTTGAAACCGCTGACAAAATTAAAAAAGGACGCGGATAAACAGAAAAACAACATGTCTCTGGAGGAAAAAAAGGAATATCTCGAAAACACTGCCCTGACACCGGGAGGCATTTTTGATGAATTCAATTATTTTTATTTTGGCTATGTATCGGTCGACTGGATGGAAATTCTTTTTGAACTTTATGGAAACTTTGATCAGTGGCCACAGAACATGAAGATCCGCGTTGCACATTCACTGGGACTTTGCAGCCAGAACCCGTCTTCTGAGGAATGGAAAACTGCTTCACAGAAACTTTTCCAGATGGAAGAAGAACAGCGAAAGAAAGAAGAGGCAAAAGATTTTGTCGGAGGCAGAAACGAAGGAGAACGCAAAAAAGCTTATCAGAGAGGTCGTTCCGGAGAGGATTTCTTCCGGGAATTTATTACAGGCGGAAGAGATATCAACAGGGCGACTCTGATCAGCTTCCTTTTGTTTGTCAAGGTCAGAGTTCCGCTGGACGATGAGAACAAGATCACAATGAACCGTCTCAACCGTATTCTGATGAATTGTGGATTTTCTGTTCTGAAACCAGACCAGGAGTTTGACCGGTTTGTGATCCGTTTTCTCCGCTCTACAGAACCGCTGGATGTTCTGGAAGAAGAGGTGGAGAAGCAGGTGATCCAGGGAAAGAATTTCTATCTCTACAAAGTATACCGTGATTCTTACTGTCATCAGAAAGAATTGCTGGATTATCTTGTGTAAAAAACAAATTTTCCAAATGGTCTTATATACTGTAATCATATAAAGAACACAGGAAATAAAGCAAAGGAGAGGAAAGAGAATGAAAAAGATCAGAACATTTTTTATCAGAACAATCTTAGGAATTATGGCGGGACTGTTTTTGAGTGCAGGAATCACAGCAACACCGGTACAGGCAGCCGGAATCAGTTATCAGAAAGCAGTTCGAATGTACAACAACAAATTAAGCTACTGGGGAAGAAGAGGCACACGCCTGAATATCAACTACGATTTAAGAAGCCGTTCCGGCTGGAAATATAATGACTGCGGAAAGAATGTTTCCATGAAAACAGTGCATTGTGATAATAACCTCCGCTACATTTTCCGTGATGTAAATGGCGACAATATTCCGGAAGCATTTTTCTACAGTGAACGCGCAAGAGTAATGCTGGTCTGGACAATTTACAGAGGACAGGTACAGCCGGTTGCAACCATGCGTACTTCCTATTTTGGACCTCAGAAGCTTCTTTACAATAAAAGAGAGAAGACATTTATCGTAAAGACCCTTATCACAGGAAGAAGTGTTTCCAGAAATATTTTTAAGATCAAAGGACGTACACTTTATATCAATCTTACCATGTCTGATTATGTCGGACAGCGTCAGTCAAATGGCAGGATCAAAGTAAATTACTGGATTGACGGAAGATCCGTATCAAAGAGCAGATACCAGAGCTACTATAATGCATATTTCCGCTATCACGCAGCCTACTCCTGGGGACCGTGAAAATGAAAGAAAGCGTTACAGAAGAACAGAAACTGGAGTTATATCATCTGCTGAAAGACCGTTATCTGATTGGTGATCTTCTCAAAAAAGGAGAACACAGCCGGATTTACCGTGCATATGATACGGTATTGGATCAGGAGATCACGATCAAAGAATTTGTTCCTGAGAATCCTGATATGGCGGAAACAGATACCGGGAACTTTATAGAGGAAGCAGGAAAATTCTTCGGAGTTTATGAGTATCAGGGAATTGCAGAAGTGACAGATGTTTTCCGCGACGGGGAACATGCTTATATGGCAATAGAATATCTGCCGGGGAAAAATCTCAGAGAGTACCTGAATGCTGAAAAAAAGGGCCAGATCACAATAGAGGAAGCATGGACACTGCTTTTTCCTGTGCTGGATACAGTTTCCTGGATGCACAGCAACGGTATGGTTCACGGTGGCATCAGGATGAGCCGTCTGATTTTTGATGAGAATGACAGATTATGCCTGACGGGGATCGGTGACTGTTTTCTGAGAAACAGAGAGTCAGAGGCAAATGGTCCGTGGACGGATGTAAGAGCCGTGTCAGAAATCCTGTACGAATGTCTTACCGGCAAGTCTCCATTGCAGGCAGGATGTCTCTGGAACAAAAAGAAAATCAGATCAGTCAGTATCTGGACTACCGTCAGCAGCAGGGTAGATGAGACGCTTCTGCGCGAATTGAATTATGGGATTGGAGGCGGCTGTTTCGGATTCTATGCACTGGCAGAACAGCTTGGAATGCAGAATGAACCTCTGGCAGTCTATCTTGGAGCAATTCAGTCTGTGTGGGGCGAATCCTGGCTGAACCTGACAGAAAAGTATCAGAAAGAAGCATATCTGGACGAAGAACACGCATTTCTGACCAGGAAACAATGGAGAAATATTCTGAACATAACGGGGATTTTTCTGGTGAGTATTGCTGTCGCAGGGTGTGTGGGTTTCTGGTATACCCATACACATGAACGGCAGATCCTGGAATGGCAGATTCAGAAAGACCGCACAAAATATCACAGGATATCCGGAAAGGAAACAGATGGATTTGCAATTGGAGACATTCATCTTAAGAAATTAATGGAACAGACACTTGGAATTTCGCTGGAAGAAAAAAGCCGCAATTCTTATTCGGAGATGCCCTATCAGGAAAGCTGTACTTATGCATCGCCGGAAAAAGCAGGAAAAGAGCAGATAGAAATTTTCAGTGACAAAGAAGACAGAAGGGTAAATTCCTGTGAAGTTGTTCTTTCGAAAGAAGAAATGGAGCTGTTTTTTCAGGAGATTTTTTCGCAGATCATTCCGGAAACTTATCTGACAGAGGAAGAAATTGAGAGAACTTTTGACAGAACCCAGGATGGCTTTTACCGCTTTGATGCACATGGAAAATTTCAGATGACATTGTGGAAGAAGAAAAGTTATGGGGAAACAGAAAAAGAGCAGGAATGGTATCATTTAAGCCTTACTGCCTGTGCCAGAGAACCGCAGGATGAAAAGGAAGCAGCGGGAAGCTATGCAAGAGATTCCAAAGAATACAGGGAATTCATGGATTTTGTAAAAAAACATGCAGTAAAGACAGAAATGATATCAGATACGATTATTTATAAACTGGAAGAGGAAGCGGTGCGGAACTGGAACCAGCCATCTAATGTGCCACTTCTGAAAAAGATCAGAACGGATTTTATGCGGGCGCTGGAAAAATCCGGCTGCAGTTTTGAGATAAAATCCGAAAAAGATATTTTCCAGGTGACAGATGCCGGAATTGGTGCGCTGAAAGCGGAATTTGTGCGGGAGGTGCGGATTGAAACAACAGAGGGAGAGAGAATTTTTCTTCAGTATGATTTTCTTTCAGAACGAATTGTCCAGATCTGTCTGGGTTCTGTTGATTCTGCGAGAGAGTGGAATTATGGACTTGGAGCCGAACTGATCGGGGCACTTTCTGATGACAACAGGAAATCAGAAGAAAAGCTTGCGAAAGAACTGAAACAGAATGCATCAGAACTGGAAGCTTCCTCGCTGGCACAGGAGAATTGTGGTGATCTCAGCTGGATGATCCTTACAGATGATGATCGGGTACCGCGGCTTATTCTTGCACCACACGGACTTCTGGATGACGAAAGTTTTCCATATGCGGCAAGCCGATGGCAGCAAAAGGGAGAGGACTGACCTATGGAAGAAATGGTAAAAAGCGGTTATCTTATCCGGGAACAGATCGGGCAGGGAGCTTTCGGAGTGATTTACCATGCTCTGGATGAAAAGAACCACCGGGAAGCTGCGATAAAAGTCTGGAAGGCAGGAAGTGAGACAGAAATCTTTTCATATGAAAACAGTCCTTTTCTGCGGGAAGAACGCATTCCCGGGATCGTAAAGATTTATGATTATTTTGAAAAAGCCGGAATGAATTTTCTGGTCATGGAATATCTGCCGGGTGGGACTCTGAAAGAACAGATGAGCACGATCCGCAGCGAAAAATCTCCTGAAAAAAATCCTGGATTTATTTAAACAGGTGATGGAGGGGCTGGCTTTTCTGCACAGCGAAGGGCTGGTTCATTGTGATTTAAGCCCGGATAACCTGATGTTTGATGAAACGGGGAATCTGAAGCTGATTGACCTTGGAGCCTGCCGTGGAAGTGGGATTTCCTGCGAGAAAAAATTTCTGAAAGATGGATACAGTGCACCGGAGCAGTACACGGACACAGAGCGGATTGGACCATGGACGGATGTTTACGGACTCTGCGCGGTTCTTTATGAAACATTGAGTGGGGAGAAAATCCCATCGGCAGCACAACGCCTCCAGAAAGATGAACTGAGACCTCTTTCTACATACATTAAAATAAACCGACAGGCGGAGCTGGCAGTTATGCATGGTCTGCGGCTGGAAATACAACAGAGATATTTCAGTATAGAACTTCTTCTTCATGGATTTGGAACCGCGGCCGAAGAGCTGGAAGCCCTTGCAGGAAGTACCCGTCATTTCTGGGGGCAGAAATGGATTCAGATCAGTGGGCAGGGAATCGGATATCATCGTGAAGGCCAGAAGCGAAGCCGGCGTATGGTAAGGAGAATTGCGCTGGGAACGATGGGAATTGTTCTGGCGGGAGCTTTGTTTTATGGTGGTGATCTGTGGTTCCAGAATCATTATCCGGTACAGTATTTCAAAAGAAAGGCCGATAATGCCAGAAAGGCAGGCGTTGCCAGAGAGGATGACAGGCTGGTTTCCAGTCTCAGCCAGAATTACAGCAAGATTCTGGAACAGCTTACAGAGTATGCACCGGAAGCCGGAGAGAAACTGGAAGCAGGCAGTATTTCCTGCGAACTTACGGAAGCGCAGCTGCTTAAATGGAATGTGCCGGATAACTTCGGACGGAAAATGTATCTTGACAAAGAGTCGATCAGAAAAGCACTGTTTCTGGAGATGGGATTTTACAAAGAAGATATTCAGATAAAAACAGACAAAGACTGCACAGGTTTTGTCAGCCGCAGTGTGGACGGATCTTATGAAATGCTTAAGAATACTTCCAGTGCAGAAGAGACATATCGTGTGCAGTTTCCCGAGAAAGAAACAGAAACATACAAAATCGTCTATGATCCGACAGACAAAAGAGTGATCAGCCTGTATGGAAGCATGACTGATCCCAGGCGGCTGGAAAGTTTTGTGAAAGCATTGTTTCCGGTCTGCTGTCCGGAGGGATATCTGACGACAGATGAGATTGGAGATATTCGGGAACAGCTGAATGAATCAGAAGACAGTATCATTATTCAGGCGGCACCTCACGGCTGGATCAATTTTTTTAGTCGGATTGATGCAGAGAATAAAGTGGTACAATATTATGTCAAAATAGCTGCTTCTGATGCAGGACTTCTTCACTGATGGAAAAAGATATGGGAAAAACAACACAAAAAAGATATGTAGGAAATAATCGATATTGTCTGGAAAAAACACTTGGAAAAGGTGGTTTTGGAATTACCTGGCTTGCAGTCGACCAGGAAAATGAGCAAAAAGTTGTAATAAAAGAATTGTGTCCTCCGCCTGGAGAAACAAGGGAAAAAGAAATCCGAAATTTTCTTCGTGAGGCGAGAGTGATGGCTTCTCTGCATTCTGTAAAAGAAATCGTAAAGGTTTTAAATTATTTTGAGGAACAGGGAAATGCGTATATTGTGATGGAATACCTGAGGGTGACAAGTCTGAGATATTATCTGGAATGCCAGGATGAACCGTTGTCTTTTGAAAAAGCGCGGAATCTGCTCCTTCCGGTTATGGATGGACTGGAACAGATGCATAAGAAACATATCCTGCACAGAGACCTGACACCGGATAACCTGATGCTTCGGGAAAATGGCAGTCTCTGTATTATAGATTTTGGTTCTGCACGGGAAATTACAGAGGATGACCGGACAAAGACGGTTCTCTTTAAAAGCGGGTATGCTCCACCGGAACAATATCAGGCACATGGGAAACAGAAAGCATGGACGGATGTTTACAGTCTCTGTGCGGTGCTTTATGAGATGATCACAGGAGCGATTCCGGAAGACTCTCTGCTCCGCAAAGAAAAGGATACCCTGTATCCACCATCTATGTATGGGGCAGAGATCACACCGGAACAGGAAAAGGCACTGCTCAGAGGAATGGCACTGGATGGTCATGACCGTTATGCTTCTATAAAAGAACTGAAAGAAGCACTTCTGGAGGAAAAGAAACCGGAATGGTCCACAAATCAAAAGGAAAAGAATAAAAATCAGAAATTCAGAATCCGTACAGCAATGATTCTGGGAGCGTGCATGACAGGTGTTCTGATGGCGGGGAACAGCCTGAGGGAGAAAGAACAGGAAGTGCATTACGCAGGAAATTTTGACAGAAGGGCAGAAGAAGCACAGAAATTCCTGGAATTGATTCGGACAAATGCAGTTTCTTCGAAGGAAACAGAGGATGGGAAAAGCATTATTTATGAACTTTCAAAAAAAACAGTCAGCGAATATGGGTATCCATGTAACAGAGTTCGTTTTTCAAGAACAGATAAGGATCTGGATGCATATCTGACACAGGAAAATTTTTCTTATAAAAAAGAAGAAAAAGAAACGGAATGTACGGCAGCAGTCAGTGAATATGGACTTACAGAAACGGATTTTCACCAGGATACAGAGTATCAGATAGAAGATTTCTGCACGATCACAGCAGAAAGAGATCTGGTCAATGGGGATATTCTGGAAATTACAATGACGTGCCAGAAAGGAAAGGGAATTGAACCGGGAGAACTGGCTTCGAAACTTCTTTTGTTTCTTGCAGATGCAGAAGACCCGGATAACAAAACTGCCGGAGATCTTATTGCAAAAGACCGGGAACTCCAGAATCAACAAGATACAGGGAGCATTCATATGTATCAGTGGGAAGAGGGGATTCTGATTTTCAGAGAGAGCCGGGAAGATTTCCTGAAAATCCAGATCGTTCCGCGAAAAAAATACCAGTTTTTTCAGGAAAGCGCATATTCGGCAGAGTAGGAGGAGCAATGGAAAAGAAAACTACAGAATTTGTTTATATCATAGACCGCAGCAGGTCAATGCATGGGAAAGAAAAAGAAATCATAGAACGCTTTAATCACTGGCTTACACAACAGAAGCAGAAAAAAAGTCCGTTTCTGGTAACGCTGGCACTGTGCAATGAAGAATGTGAACTGCTTTATTGCCGGATGCCGCTGAAATATGTGAAACCACTGGATACTTTTACCTATTATACAAAAGGTTATACTGCCTATACGGACCGGGCAGAAGAAGTACTGGATCTGGTCTGTGATCTCATGCCGCCAGCAGAAAGACAGGAAGTAAGCCTGCATCTGATCACAGACGGGCTGGATAATTCCAGCGCAGAAGAAGACCGGGCAGAGTTCAACGAAAAACTGGAAACTCTGGAAAAAAAGGGATGGAAAATAATGAAAGAAAAGGAGATATAGTTATGAAAAGAAGTTTTAAGGCAATAAGTGCAGCAGTGGCTGCAGCAATGACGATTAGCGGAATGGCAGCAGTTCCATGTTATGCAGGAATCAAGATTCCGTTTATTGGGGAAATTGGCGGATCGTCCGTAGAAGATCCGGAACTGGAATCCATGTTTGGAAGAAGCCTCAAAGAAATGGCAGGGAAATTTGACGGTATGTCTGAACCTTACTGGAATATGGGCGTGACCAGTTCTTCTAATGGGCAGGTGACTTTATTCAGTGCAGATTCCAGTAATGGAGGAGATGGCATTACACAGATTCAGCTCACAGGGAGCGGGAATCCATACTGGCTGATGGGAGTAGATACCGGGATGTCATACAGCGATGCAGGAAATGAACTGTCAGGAAAGGGATTCCGGTGCATGCCGTCAAAACCGGTCTACTATGACAGAAACGGCAATTATGTGGCTCTGGACGGACAAGATAATAATCTGACGGTGACAATGTCGCATGTCACACTGGGATCACACACAGACAAAACAGAAGTTTCTCAGTATATGGGAGAAAACCTGCGGGAGATTTTTTTTGAAGTAGATGACGTAGGTGCAAGGACAGAAGGAGAAGATACCGTAGTAGAAAATGATCAGGTAATGTTTTATGCCAGAGGACAGGCAGTGGAGCTTTCTGATCTTACAATATCCAAAATCGTACTTAAGCAGTCAGGAGGAGAATATTGCATGTACGGTTATCAGCCAGGTGATGCATGGGATTCACTGTATCCGGGAATGCAGGAAGGCGGCAGCGGTGAGTGGTTCGATCCGGCAGGAAATGTCTTTTCCATGTATTCTTCCACAGACCCGTTAAATCCGCAGATCGTATTGTCTGATCCTTCTCAATGGTAAAAATACATTGCTTTTCCCATTTCCCTCTGCTATACTGACAAGGATAAGGATGAGAAATCGAATGGACTCGAAAGAGTATGAAATGGGGGAGTTATGTAAATGGATGAGAAGAATCAGATTACGGAAGGTGTGATCTGGAAACAGCTTCTGATCTTCTTTTTTCCGATCGTGATCGGGACATTTTTTCAGCAGATATATAACACGGCCGACAGCATTGTTGTCGGTCGTTTTGTAGGTAAGGAAGCTTTGGCGGCTGTCGGCGGTTCGGTAAACCAGATTGTGAACCTGGTCGTGGAAGTTTTTGTCGGACTGACGTCCGGTGCGTCCGTGATCGTGGCGCAGTTTTACGGGGCAAAAGATAAGAAGAACCTGAATAAGACACTTCATACATCTTATGCATTTGGTATTGTGACAGGATTTGTGGTGGCTGTGGTCGGACTTCTGGTTACAAATACAGTGCTTGAGCTTATGAAGACTCCGCAGGAACTGATGGCAGATTCCAGGCTTTATCTTCATATTTATTTCTGCGGCATGATTTTTAATATCATTTATAATATGGGGGCGTCCATCCTCCGCGCAGTGGGAGATTCCAGAAGACCGCTGTACGTGCTGATGGTTACCTGCGGGCTGAACATTGTCCTTGATATCCTGCTTGTGGTGATTTTCCGTCTGGGTGTTATGGGCGTTGCGATTGCGACTGTGAGCTGTCAGGGAATCAGTTCCATTCTGGTCACGGCAATGCTTATGAAAGAACATCCGCTGTTCCAGCTGAAACTAAGGGAGATCCGTTTTTACAGAGTTTCCCTTAATTCTGTCCTTCGGATCGGTATTCCTGCGGCACTGGAAGCGACCATGTATACCATCGCCAACCTGATCATTCAGGTGTTTGTAAATGAACTGGGAACAGATACCGTCGCAGCGTGGGGAACTTTTGCAAAGATCGATGCGGTTTACTGGATGGTCGTAAATGCATTTGGCATTTCCATCACGACTTTTGTAGGGCAGAACTACGGGGCAGGTAAGGTAAAAAGAATGCGAAAAAGTGTCGGCATCTGTCTTGGGATGTCATATGCCGGTGCGATTCTTGTAAGTGGAGTGCTGTATGCGCTGGCAGGCCCGCTTTATCGGCTGTTTACGACAGATGAAAATGTTGTACGGATCGGTGTGGATATGATGCATTTCCTTCTGCCATCCTATTTCATGTATGTGGTGATCGGGATCCTTTCCGGTGCACTTCGAGGGGCAGGCAGGGTCCTTGTGCCGATGCTGCTCACCTGCGGAGGAGTCTGTCTGATCCGTATTGTGTGGATGTTCGGTGTATTTCCGGGACATCCGGGGATCAATACGATCATGCTGAGTTACCCGGTATCCTGGGGCATCACGGCAGTTTTGTTCATTATTTATTATTTCAGAAAATTTCCAAAAGTAAAAAACGTACAGGAGTGAGATTATAGAATGAATGTTTTGAATCTGGAGCATATCAGTAAAGTTTATGGAGATAAAGTGATCTTTGATGACATTTCCTGCGGGATCCATCAGGGAGACAAGATCGGGATCATCGGCATCAATGGAACAGGAAAAACAACCTTCCTTCGGATCCTTGCCGGACTGGAAGAAGCAGATGAGGGCCAGGTGATCACGCAGAACGGACTTCGCATCACCTATCTTCCGCAGCACCCGCAGTTCCCGGAGGGCGCAACGATCCTTTCCTATGTGACGCAGGGGCAGAAGGAACAGAGCTGGAATCCGGAGACAGAGGCACATATGGTTCTCAACAAACTGGGGATCGAAGACCATGAAGAAGAGATTGAACATCTCTCCGGTGGTCAGAAAAAGCGTGTGGCGCTGGCGGCAGTTCTTGTAAACCCAACGGATGTCCTGATCCTGGACGAGCCGACCAACCATCTGGACAATGAGATGGCTTCCTGGCTGGAAGATTACCTTAACCGTTTCAAGGGCGTTGTGATCATGGTAACACATGACCGATATTTCCTTGACCGTGTGACAAACAAGATCCTCGAGATCAGCCATGGCAAGCTTTACAGCTACGAGGCAAAATATTCAGAATTCCTGGAACTCAAGGCGCAGAGAGAAGAGATGGAGATGGCTTCCGAACGCAAGAAACAGAGTATCCTGCGCATGGAGATCGAGTGGGCCAAGCGTGGCTGCCGTGCGAGAAGCACCAAGCAGAGGGCACGTCTCGACCGTCTGGAGGCAATGAAAAATTCCACAGCCCCGGTGCGCGACAAAAACGTAGAGATCGACTCCGTGGAGACAAGAATGGGCAAAAAGACGATCGAACTCCATCATATTTCCAAGCGTTTTGGTGACAGAATCTGCATCCGTGATTTTGACTATATCGTGCTCAAGAACCAGCGTCTCGGTATCATTGGACCGAATGGCTGTGGCAAATCCACCCTGCTCAAGATCATCGCAGGCATTATCGAGCCGGACAGCGGTGAGGTAGAGGTCGGAGATACCATCAAACTGGGATATTTTTCCCAGGAGATCGAGGATATGAACAGCAGCCAGCGAGTGATCGATTATATCAAAGATGTTGCTGAATTTATCCCGACGAAGGACGGACTTATCAGTGCGTCGAAACTTCTGGAGCAGTTTTTATTTGACCCGGCGATGCAGTATGCGCCGATCGAGAAGCTTTCCGGTGGAGAAAAGAAGCGTCTCTATCTCCTTAAAGTCCTGGCTGCGGCACCGAACGTCCTTCTTCTTGACGAGATCACGAACGATATCGATATCCCGACACTTACGATCCTGGAAGATTATCTGGATTCTTTTGCCGGAATCGTTATTGCAGTATCCCATGACCGATACTTCCTTGATAATATCGCAGACCGTATCTTTGAGTTTGACCGCGAGGGAAATCTTACCCAGTACGAGGGCGGCTATACAGATTATCTGGAGGCAAAGAAGCGCAGAGAGGGAAGCAGTGATGCAGGAAGTGCTGAGCCTTCCAAGGTAGCAAAAACTGCCGAAGAAGCACCAAAGGCAGAAAAAGATTCTGTCAAGACCTGGAAACAGAACCGTCCGTCCAAACTCAAATTCAGCTACAATGAACAGCGGGAATTTGAGACCATCGATGATGATATCGCAGCGCTGGAAGCACGAATCGAGAAACTGGACGCGGAGATCATGGCAAATGCGACAAATTCCGGCAAGTTAAACGAGCTTACCCAGGAAAAAACAGAAGCAGAAGCGCAGCTGGAAGAAAAAATGGACCGCTGGGTTTACTTAAACGACCTCGCAGAGCAGATCGAAGCCCAGAATAACAATTAATAAATTTTGCGGTTTTTATTGATTTTCGTCGAGTTCTTTAGGATACTAAGCGGGAATCATCGGTAATTCAATTGCCGAGATAAAAGCGTGAATTGTGCATGTCTGCACATGTAT